>Ga0187863_10001762_pt1 | contig 17024 bp, 26 predicted proteins | sample June2016WEW_11_1_FD_132975 | JGI IMG/M metagenome (GOLD analysis project Ga0187863, IMG submission 132975) | Peatland microbial communities from SPRUCE experiment site at the Marcell Experimental Forest, Minnesota, USA - June2016WEW_11_10 | ecosystem: Environmental > Terrestrial > Soil >... | reverse complement strand
TAGCTATTTCTGTTATTGTTTTATATATATTATACGTTATAAATATAGTTATTTATATAAAATATGTTATATATATAAAATATATAAAACACATAGTTAGTCATAATTACTGCTACCTTCATTTCTTTTTACTTATTACACCCCAATGACGGTGACGGTGAAGGTAGCGTCACGTTTAACTAACTTATAAAACCAAAAAACCATAAAGTTGACTTAGCAAAAACCTCAACGTTAGTTGAAATGCGTATGATTGCAAAGCTTCCATTGAAGGCAACAAAAAGTACGGTAAATATAGCTATTTCTGTTATTGTTTTATATATATTATACGTTATAAATATAGTTATTTATATAAAATATGTTATATATATAAAATATATAAAACACATAGTTAGTCATAATTACTGCTACCTTCACCGTCACCGTCATTGGGGTGTAATAAGTAAAAAAGAAATGAAGGTAGCGTCACGTTTAACTAACTTGTAATATTGTCTGGGCTGCTGTGTAAGCACCATACCTCTATACCTTCGGGGTTTCTTTCTGCTATTATCCCAAATTTTCTAATTGACCTTTCAATAGTGCTTTCGCTGATCTCAAAATTAAAATTCTTACAACAGCATCTTTTGAATTCTTGGCATGGTATAGGGTTATCTTTTAAGTTATCGATTATATATTTATTCACTTGGTCTCTTTTTGTCTCGCCTTTAGCACCCCTTTTAGTGTCACCTGAGGTAAATGTTTGTTTTGGGGGCCCTATTAATTCTGTTGCCGTTCCTATCGCTTTTTTATCCCAAACAAGCATAAATGTATCAATATCTTCCCCTACCTTGGCTGACTCTAAGTGGTAGTAATAACCGTTTTCGTTTAATCCGTACCTGTTTTTTGCTATTGCGATCACATATCTTTGTTCTAAAAAATTTGAATTTTCGGGATCTTTGTTGTCGGTTTTCTCGGTGATATAGACCATCGAGGACACTGCAGTAACAGCTATTGCTCCTTGGATTCTTTTAAGTGGTTTCTCTTCTCGGTTTGGGCTGTTTTTTGTCAAGTGTGATATTCCGATAATGGCTAACTGGTGTTTTTCTGCTAGTTGTTTCAGAGGAATCAGGCATTTCCTAGCGTCTGTATTCTTATGTGAATCGCCACTCAATACATCGGCTATAGAGTCGATAATTATTAATTTAATTTTTTCTTTTGTGCTTGCCTCTATTTCCTTTATAGCGTCGGATAGCTTTGGCATGTCTTGAGCGGGATTAAAAAAGATTTCTTCTTTTTTGTTTATTATTGTGCCTTCTATAAAACCAACTTTGGTTACATCTGCATATTGAGCTTCTAATCTTGGTTTAATAGAATCTTCCGCGGCCTCTTCACTAGACCATATAAGTACTATCCCTGACGATTCGCAAGTTATTCCACAAGAAGAGCGTAAGTCTTTGCCTCTGGTTACGTGCGATGCCCAATTTAATGCGACGGTAGTCTTTCCTGTACCTGGATCACCACCTATTATTGTTATTCCTCCAATAGGGAGGATATCCTGTATTAGCCAATTTGTTTTTTTAGATTTAATTTGGTCGCCCCATTTTATCCTGGTGTTTGCGTAAATCGTGCCGTTGGACGTGTCGTTTACGGTGTTGTTTGTGATATTACTTGTATTGTTGATGACAATTTTGGGCTGGTTTTCTTTTAGTTTCAATGTTATTATCGTTGTATCTTTGGTATAAGATGAATCTGCGCTGTCTTCATTAGGGTTAGGTGTCGTTATCTCGTCCCGAGAAGGCAGGCCTTCTATATTGCTTTCATCTTTATTGTTATGTACATCTTTTTCATCATCATCTAGTGGCATTGGTGTAGTTAGGGTTTTCATAATTTCGTCAGCGTTCATTTTAATTTTCCTTATTTTCTGGTTTTTTACTCGATATATAATCATTAAAGTCGGTACTTTCTGTGGGCGGATAAGTTAGAGTTCCGCCAATTAGTTTTGCCGTCTTTTTTCCATACTTAATTCCATCTTTGTTGTTATCTGCAGCTACTATAAATTTGCTGTATGGGTAGAGCTTCTTGATGTTAACTGCTGCTTTTGACAAATTATTGCAACTGAAACATACTGCTACTGTAGCTTCAGTTATTTCATATAGGCTTGCTCCAGTGGCCCAACCTTCACATAAATAAACTGTTTCTGTGACGCCATAAAACAGGTAAAAACAGCCGGATATTGGTCGGCCTGGATAATTCATTTTGAAGCCGTTTGGGCAAATAAATTGTAAAGTTTGCACTCCAAGCGCATAACTATCATCTTTTATTGCGGTTTCATTAATGATATTAAATGCTGGAATTACCAGCGAATTTAATATTTCTTTGTTTTCGTTTGATTTAAAATTTATTGCTCTTAAGTCGTGAGGCTTTACATTCTTTTTTTCTAAATAAGGATGATCAGAAGGTGCTCGCCGAGATGTTTTATGATAAGTCAAAAGAAAGTTATCAAATTTTTCTTCTGCTGTTTTTAGTTCTTGTGGCGTTGATATTGCTTCTTGTTGTTTTGCTCCCATTAAAAAATTTTTATTTGGTGAGTCTTTTTTTACTGTATATGCAGTAATGTTGCTATTAGTTTTATAACCCCATCCTGCTGATTTGGCGGCATGGAAAAGAGAAGCAATGCTGATGCTTCCTTTTTTAAAGCTTCTCCAGTGAGTCGCTGTCTCTCCTTTTTTATATTTTGAGCCGTAACTACTCCAGTTATCCCATAAGCAAAAACCATCATTTCCAGCGCTCCATGAGTGTATTGCCATTCCAGACTTGATCCATTCTGAGTAGTTACAATTACAGTCTAAAAAGTTTAATGCTGATGCTATTTGATTTGATGTGACTTCTTTATATTGGCCGCTACTCAATGACATAAAGCTTCCTTGCTTTTGAATGTTTATTATTTATGAAAATTGCTTGGTTGGTTTTGCAACTGAAAAGGTGGGTTTTTTTTGATAGATAAGATTTGATTTCTTTGTTGGATAGTATATAATTCTTCATATGCAGTTGTTTCCTGTAGCTATATTTCCTTGGCTGGCGTATATAGCAAATTAATTAATATTAAAAGCCAGTTTAAACGCTGGCTTTTTTATTTGGTTAATGATCCTTTTTTTAAATTCTATTCATGTTTGGTACTTCTTTTTTTGTCCTGCAATTACTATAATTTTTTTGTTTTTCTCTATTTGTGAGCCACTTATTTATTTCTGAAACCTGCCATCTCGTAGATCTTTCCGTTAATTTTATAGGTTTTGGAAATTCGCTTTCGTTCATTAAATTATAAATAGTTGATTTACTTTTACATTTAAGGATTTCCATTACTTGATTAACTTTTAATAGCTCATTTGTGTTTTTCATATATAAATAAAACATGTTGTAAGTTGTTACATATAGTATAATGGTTTTTTTTGAATGTGACAACCTGGCAAAAAATCTTTTGTATAATATATAAATAATAATCAATTATATTTAAAGTTTTAACAAGGAAGTTTTTTATGTGTGATTCTAATGAATATCATTCAAAGATAATTGTTGTTGACAATGATATTGAAACTAACTCTAATCTTATTGTTGACCCAACAAGCGATCTTCGCCTTAGAAATAATGATGACGACTGTGATAGCGAACAATCGTGAAAAGTAGTTGCTTTACATTATTTTGTTTCATTAGCAATTTATTTAGAGCTTTTCGAGACAAACAAAGAACTTGTTACCATGAGTTTACCCTATAAAACATGACTTTAATCAAAATATTATTGCATGCTTTGTAAGAAACTTTTTATTTATTATTAGAGCCATTATTTAAGCGTTTTCAACTGGATTTTATTTACTGCACGCTTAAAAAGTTAGTATAATATATTAATATATATCAACACAAGGATGTGTGAGATGATGATCAACAAAACAAGTAGTAATAATGTAACGACAAGCAATGTTTACAAAGCTTGCGAATGGATTGATGCTAAAAAAGCAAAAGGATATTTTCTTAAATTTACTGGAACTAATGAGATAGTTTATTTGTGTGAGAATTTTACTATAGGATTAAAGATATACAGATTGTTTGGAGCGACAGTAATTTGCTGTTTGTTGATTAAAGATTTTGTGGAAGTTGCAAAGATTATTAAAAAACTTTACCCAGTTACTAAATTTATAGTTGTGGCCGACAAAGAGGATAAGATTAGTATTAAACATGCCAAAAGAACTAAAAAAGTATTAAAAGCTCGAATTGTTTACCCACGGTTTGCCGTTAAACAAGCCATCAATAGTTGCCATTGTTTTTCTGGAACCCTTTTTTAGTATTGTCGTAATAAAAACAGCTCTAACAAGAACTTGATTGCGCGAAAAAGCATAGACCATTCTATTGTCACTGAAAATGCTAGGCTAACGGAAGAAAAATCAGCTAAGTTAATAGCTAACACCAAAAAGAACTTTAAGCTGTTTTGTTTGTAGCTGTTGATCTTTTCAACTTTTTAATAGGCGTTACTTGTTTAGCTATATTCTTTATCTGTTTTTCTATTAGCCAAGTATCATATCCTGACTGTAAGTTTATCCACAGTGCTATAGAAGTTTTAAAAACCACGGACAACCTGGCCGCCGTTTCAGGACTAATTCTTATTCGGCTATTGAATAAACGAGACGCTGATGTTCTTGTAACCCCAAGCCTTTTAGCTACTTCTGTTGCTCCCAGTCCTTGTCTATCGAAAGCATCTTTGACAATTTCACCAGGATGTATGTAATTATGGGTACGCATATTAATTGGCAACATTTGAATTTAGCCCACCAAGTCCTTTTTTGTTGAGTATGTCTAGCACCTTTAACGAAGTTCCACAAGGATGTTTCAAGCCTATTTCCCATTTACAAACAGTAGATATGCTAGCATTTATAACTTTGGCTAACGCTATTTGGCTTAGATTATACTTCTTCCTTATAGCTTTTATTTGTTTGGCTGTATATGCTGGGATAGGTTTACATAAAACATCGAATCTATCCATTTCTTTTTTGCTTAACAATCCTATTCTGTGCAAACCCTTCGCAGAGGTATGAACTTCTTTTGCTATTCTACTTCTATATGGTTTCTTCTTCATATATCACCTCTATTAATTCGCCTTGTTTAATGGCACATGCTACTTGTTCGGAAGATAGTTTAAAATACTTTTTAGCCATTTCTCTTAGCAGCATTTCATCTTCTTTAGCTATATTATATAACTCATTCTTCTTGAATCCGTAAATAAAGAAGTAGTAGTTTGTTTTGTTGGTGCCAATTATAATTCTTGCGCCACTGCTTTTCCCTCGATTACCAATAGCTATTCTTTGTTTAATTAAATAATGTCCAAGATCAACATCAATTAATCCTTTCCTTATATCTGTTACAACAGCATTTAGCATTTGATCGGTTATTCTGTTTTTAGTTGCCCACTTATTAAACGTCAAGGTTTTAAATGCTCGTGTCATTAAAAGTAATACTATCACCTAATGATATGAATTGTAAAGTATTGGTTGACTATTAAATTATTAGCTGATAATGTGATTATATCGCTATGTTAAAATAGCGTGGCTAGCAGCTATCAACCGCTAGCCACCACGGAAGCAATAACGCCCCGTGGCACATAACCTACAATGGAGGCTACATGCAAAGTCATAATATCACGTTGTCAAACTTTTTTGAACTGTTCGATCAACACATCCACGAAGTTACTGCATTTAACACCGTAGCAATCGAGGCTTTGGCTGTTATCAGCGCTTTTGGTATACCAGAAAAACCAGTAACTGTTAGCGCTAAATTTGATGTGCTTGGTTGTGCCGTGTCCTTTAGTACGTATCATAAACTATTGGTCCTGTTAAAGGAACTAAACTCGCAATCGAAAGCTCACCTAGAAAAACTGATTGGTTGTTTCGGTGTGCTTAATGCTTTGATGGAGTTTATTGATGGCGGCGAGAAAGTATGACATTGATTTTCAGGCTACACCACCACAACACAGATAAAAACACTATTGGTGTAGCCTGTTCTTTTTAAGGGGCAACCATGAACATTACCAAGAATTTTGTAGACAAACTGAAACCACCACCTAATGGTATGGCACAAAAGCGATACTTTGACGACACCATGAGAGGATTTGGCGTTAGGATTACCAGCAATGGTGTAAAATCGTTCTTCATTGAGAAAAAATACAGCCATAAAACCTATAGGCTTACTTTAGGCCAATATCCAGCAATAACAATCGATACGGCTCGGCAACTAGCACAAGAAGCTTTAACTAAGATATTGTCAGGAGCAGACCCAACCATAGCAAAGCAACCAGTAATAATACCCACGTTGCAAGAAATATTTATTGATATAATGAAAGCTAGAAAAAACTTATCTGTAAATACCATTAAATACTATAAGCGAATCATTAGCAGCGATTTAAGTTGTTGGGGCAACAGGCCTGTAAATACCATCACCAGAGAAATGATAGCAAATAAGCATACTGAGCTAGGGATTGCAAGCCATACCAGTGCTAATTTAGTTATGCGAGTATTAAGAGCCATATTTACTTTTGCAGCTGGTAATTATTTTGATGAGAACGGAAAGTCTTTAGTAATAGATAATCCAGTTAAGGTGTTGTCTCATACCAAAGCTTGGTATAACGAATCTAGGCGCAGCACTATAATTACACCGGCTCAACTGCCAGTTTGGTATAAGGCTGTAATGATGTTAGATCAAGAACAACCAATTAAAGCAACAGTAATAAAAGATTATCTATTATTGCTATTGTTTACCGGTCTTAGAAAACAAGAGGCAGCAACTTTAAAATGGTCTCAGGTGGATTTCAATAATAATACCATTACGATTCACGTTACCAAGAATAAAGAGCGGCACGTAATACCAATGCCTGGTCGCACAAAGGATTTATTGCAAAATCGTTATAATGCTGCAAGTATACGATCTAAAGACACATTCGTTTTCTCTGGCAAGGGTAGAATAGGATGTATAACTAATATGCAAAAGCATATAGACAGAATTTCTAATAGCAGCGGTGTTGCTTTTACACTGCATGACCTTAGAAGGACTTTTATCACTATCGCGGAATCGCTAGACAACATTTCGGCTTACACTTTAAAGAAATTGCTGAACCACAAGAATGGCAGTGATGTAACTGGTGGGTATATTGTGCTGGATGTCGAAAGGCTTAGAACTCCAATGCAAAGAATAACTGATAGAATTTTAGATATAGTTGGTTCTGACCGTGCTGGCAACAGTATGTTAGCGACTAGAACCACAATGCTTGCCGTATAAAGAGCTGTGCCTGATAACCTTCTGTTCAGGTTTAGATTTAGGCTTTGCTTTGCTTATTACTATGTTCGTATTTAACCCAAGACAATTTAAGAACTCTAACAACCGCTCTACTCTAAAACGATAGTATCTACCATGTTGTAGTTTGGATATTTCAGGTTGGTCGCACCCCAAAAGCTTAGCTGCTTGTTGCTGCGTTAATCTTCTTCCCTTTATTTCTTGGTTTATTTGAAGGGTCAGTTGAGATTTTAATAATTCTCTTTCAGGGTTAGGCAAACCTAAATCTTTAAATACATTGCCCGAACCTACTTCATATTTTATTTCTGTTTCGTTCTTCATAAACTAATCCCTCCGCTTGTTTCAATCTTTCTTTAATAAGGTTAATATCCTTTAATGGTGTTTTAATACCTTTCTTAGATTTCTTCTGAAACACATGTAACACATATACTTTATCGCTTAGCTTTACTGTGTATACCGCTCTATACGTATCACCAGAATAATTTTCGACAACCTCAAAGACACTGCTTCCTATACCCTTTAATAATTTAGCGTTAGATGGCGTTATACCGTTTTGCGCCTCATCTAAAGCATAACCAAAGCAACGTCTTAATTCTTTAGTAAAGCCGCTCAATATCTTCTTAGTATCACCCATCTGTCATTCGTCAAAGACGATTGCAATGCGTCAAAGATCGTTGCAATGATTAACAATTTTGCGATTGCTGGCAAAATAAAATTATTACTAACAACACGTTCTATTAATAGTTACGTCATTACTTGGCGTTTTGTTATTTAGATAGCATTGTTTCAAATGCTTTAGTGCGTTCTTTGGGAGATTTATAATTTAATTGCTTTAAAATCTCTAAATCTATTTTTTCTTTAGCTAATCTAATTGCCCGTTTAGTAGCTAATTTCAAAATATTAGCAAGCTCACCCAAGATCCCACCAGAATGCACCAACAACCAATCAACGATCTTCGGATCCGTTAAATCCGAGTAATATTCTAGCGGTAAAACCGCCACAAAACTTTCTAGCAAATTATTAAATTCCACCCCTTCCTGCCAACGAGGCAATAAAAATGGTTCAAACCTATTTTCCAATTGCGGATCACTACTAATAGCTAAATATGCATCTTTAGTACCAAGACACACTAATGGGATCTGCAACGCATTACCAATATGCCTTAGAAAATTTAAAAATTCTAATTGCTGCCGTTGACTACTTGCTAACATATTGTGTAATTCATCAATGATTAACATTTTTACTCTTATTCCTCTCAGCATTCGATATAAGGTCTGATTCAATTGCGGAACCCCTAAATAATCATTTTGATCTGCTTGCTCAATTCCCTCGGCAATAGCCAATAATAACGTTTTAAAAGTTGGATAAGCCGGCATCTGAATTGAAACTACTAATTGTTCAATTAATTCTCTTCTACCAGATTGATCATTATTACGACGCACCGCTGTATCTCGATAAATTTTACAAAATTTCTCCTTAATCATGCTTTTACCGTTATTCGTTGGACCAATAATTAACATATTTGGCATACGATGGTTTTGAGGTAATGCAAATAATTCTTCTAATCGATCTAAAGCTTGTTGAGCCGCCAAATAATTGATCCATAACCCTTTATCAATATATGACAATCGCTCATAAACTGGTAAATCCAACAACTTTCTTGATTCAGGATGTAAATGTTCTCCTACCACCATTCTGCCTCATAAATAATTGGTTCTTCCTTAATTGATCTATCATTTGTAATTATTTCTTGTTTACCTTCAGCGTTACGTTCTTTAGCAGCCATAGTAGACTTGTTTTGCTTCTCTATTTCCAACCTCCTTCTGGCAGCTTTTGATTTTGTTATAGCTATTTTACTGATCTCTCTCATTTGTTCTATAGCATGAAAAATAGTTGGTTCATCTAGCTGTTTAGAACCTTTTTTGCGTAAATACTGTAATGCTTGCCTATGCTCCCATAAACTAATGCTAACTCTTGACATTGTTCTATATGGAACCTCTATATATTCTTGGCTTTTTGGTTCTAAAACATAAATTTTACTTAAATCTCTTGGATCTCTTCTAATTAAAAACTTACTATGCCGACCTCTATTAGCCAAAAAAGGTGATAAAGAATTATTATAATAAGCTATATGATCTAACATAAAACCATGTCTTTGCAATGATCTAAATTCTATTGGTAAAAAATCAATTAAAAATCTTTCTCCATCATTAATTTTGGCCGGAAAGCCTAACCCTGGAGAGTTTTCAGTACCCAAGATCCTTTCTCTATATTGATCTAATGGTGGCTTTTTTAGTCCGCTATGCAATTTTTTATGATAATAATTGGCGATTGCTATAGTTAACCATTTCTCTAGTTCTGATAAAGTTAAGCTAGCCTTGTCTTCAGATCTATATTCTCCTTTTTCTTTAATATTTGAAAAAGTTGTTCCAGGTAATTGATGTACTAATTGCATTAATGTACCAATAACCCTTTCAATTATGCCGCCATAGTGACACTTACCAATCGGTCGATAATCAATTTCAATCCCATGGGCTTCACAGCCACGTTTTAATGCCGCACTATGAAACTCTGCACCATTATCTACATAAATTCGCTCTGGCTTGCCCCAAATTGGCCATTCTGCTTCAATTCTCCTAGTCGCCAACCAGTATTTCTTGTCTAACACTGCTTGTACTAAACACAAACCTACCGATACCGCTGATGGCGGCTCTAAAGTTAAACAAAATCCGGCAATACAACGACTATAAACATCAATGGCCACCGTTATATAAGGCCTACCTATAGGTTGCCGGTACAACTCATCTACTATGATTAAATCCACTACCGTATGATCTATTTGATACGTCTGTAGCGGATATTCTTGCTGCGGAAACTTACCCTGAACCGCGGAATGTTTAGCCTTAGCAGCTTTGGTTCCAAATCTTTTACTAGTTACCTCTTTCTCAGTACAACAAGCCCTTAATCGCCTTAATACCGTGCTTTCTGATGGTGGTGATATTTTATTATTGAAACAAGCTAATCGTACTTCTTCTATGACTTTACTTGCTTTTAACCGCTGATCTTTTAAATAAAAATTTCTAACTACTGTATTTATTATGTCCTCTAAATCCTTATTAATTCTACCTTTCCCTTCCCCACCATTAGTAGCCCTCGGAACTAATGAAACTAACTTACACCCGCTTTCCCGATAAATCTTTACTAAATTATAAAACTGACGCTCCTTCAACCCTAGTTTTTTACTAGCTTTTTTAGCTGTTTGTAACGTACAAAACGGTTTTTTTATTAGTGGCTTTAATACTTTTTCTCGATCTTTAGCAATTTCCCAATCTCTTTCGCTAATTAACGATAATTCTCTTACAAAATTATCGACTTTAGAATTAATTGGCCCTAAATCACTCACATTAACCTCTGTTGAACTATTTTTATTAGGACTACAGATTAATACTTTCTGCAGATCTACAGCAGATTTAACAATATATTCTCGATCCAAATACATTACTCGATCGCCAGGATTAAAACTAAAATCTTTCATATTACTCAACAAAATATCAAAAACCGCGATCTGTTGCAATCATCTTTGACAAAAACACAAATATTGCAGACGTCTTTGAATGAAAACATCTTCACTGCAATCATCTTTGAAAAACGGAAACCTGAAAATTTCAGGATCTTTTAAAACCTCACTGCAATCGTCTTTGACGAATGACACCATCCATATTATCGGCTTTGCTGTTATTATTTTCTCCATATTATAATTATGGCAGAGCCGCCATGTTAAATCAACAATAGATAGGGAGTATATTACTGTCAATAATATACCCCTAACGATAGCCAACAACGCGGTTTAGTCTGTAAAACAAGCGGTTTTTGTATGGCTGTCATTATAATGCGACGCCAGAATTTATTTGTAATGCGCCTACAGTGCGACTTTACGCCATAATTTATGCTGTTAAAGGGTATTAATTTAGTTGACAATCATTATTATAAGAATGGTAATGTTTTGTTGGGGCGCAATGATAACTACGGTTACATATTGCAGCTCTACTGTTTATGCTAATTATAGAAATCGTATACACTACCTTATGCAAGACATTAATAGATTACAGGTAAAGTAACATATGGCAACTGGTACTGTGAAATGGTTCAACATAAAACAAAACTTCGGATTTATTAGGCCAGATGATGCTTCCAACGAAGTGGTGTTATCTATATCTGAGCTGATTAAAGCTGGTATTAAGCTTATTGACAAATTTGCCTTAGATGGTTTTAGGGTTAGCTACGATATAATAATGAACGATAGCAACAAACCTGTTGCCACTAATATTAAGATTATTACAAACATTACTACAGACAAGCTAAATGGTGCAAGTGTTGGCACTATAAAATGGTACGACTCAGCTAAAGGATTTGGTTTTATTGCACCTAAAAATGGGGGTAGCGATGTATTCTTGCATGTATCAGAGCTGGAAAAGGCTAAGGTTGGTAATACTGCTCAAGAAAATCTGATTGGAGCTTACCTTAACTATGAAATTTATGTTGACACTAAAAATAGAAAATCTGCCGTTAACATTTCCTTCTTAGGTAAACGTTGAAGATCCATAGTCAAGCCTGATTTAATCTATAATACTACATTCACCATGCCAATATCTCTCTCAAGGCCACTGTGGTAGCTTTATTGTTGTTCCATGATACTTGAGCTTCTGCCGAGCCTTTAGCTAATTGGTGCGCTCTATTAGCTGCTAGCATAATTAGTTTAAACGGGCTTTTGGTGTGCGGTGTAAGTTCATCAATAGTTATTGGCAGCATATATTTCTTTAGAAATTCTCCCCAAAATTGAAAAGCGTATTATAGATTAAATTTATATGGTTTGATAGCTTCAAGTTTTAAAGCCTGAATGATTAAGTTATGGTGCTGTTATCTAAGTGCTATAAGAACGGTTTCACGTATAGCTGGCCACCGCATAATACCCATAATTACCCTCTATATATTACCCATACTGATTATTTTATTCATCTATTATAGTTTGTTTGCGGGGGAATTGTATCCATTTTTAAACTCAATATTTTTAAATTCAATTGGAGTTGCTTCTATATAACTAAAGATTTCTTTAACAAGAGGCTTAATGCCAGCAAATGCTGTAAATAATAACGATTTCTTTCCTAACCTGGGATGGGTTCCCATTAAAAATGCAATTTTCTGTTTATAGCAATCCTGTTTTCTGCGTTCTGATTATAACGATATAATTACATATGTATTATCTAAAATATATTTTAAGAAAGTCAATACGCCAAACCAGTTGACAGTTTCCTTGGTTTTATATTATCAGTATTGTAGGGGCTGTCTTTTTATGCAATATTTAGATTTTATCGAACAACAATATAATTACATTAACAGCTCTTTAGTTTCTATGCCTTATGTTTATTTTCATTACCAATATAATACTACCACAGTAAAGCCTCAAGATTTGGCAGGGTTTTCAAATCATGTAATATATGAACTTCAACACGAAGCATAAAAAATCTGGCAAGATTATGCGTAGATCTATACTGTTAGCAGCCTCGTTAACTTTTGTTGGTTGTTTTAATATGAATATGCCAACTCCACCCTCTCAAATTACGGGGTCATATGTATCGGGCATTAAATATACGGAATATTCTTGCGCAAAACTTTCAGCAGAGTTTGATTCATTAACAAGGCGAGAAAATCAGCTGGTCGTTGCCCAAAACCAAAGAATTAAAAGTAGTAATGTCCAAGGATTTTGGATGGGATATGGTCAAGGTGACGGAATTGAAGCGTCTGAACTTGCTAACGTTCGCGGTGACAGGGAAGCGGTTCGTAAAGCAATGGAAAACAAAAATTGTGACGCAAAGCCCAGTTTAAAATCTCTATAACTTGATAGCGTTAAAGTCTATATAGAATTACTAATTCTATATACACAAAGAATACTAACTATGCAAACGTGCTGAAATTTCCAGGAATTATTAGTAAAGGCTCAGAAGTTTGCAAATGGCGATTTTAGCTGTATCGACACTATATCGGCATTTTACGGAAAAATCGATGGCAAAGAGCGTTTTGCTGCAACCACAACTAATATATTGTTAGCTGGGATTGTTATTAAGCTTTCTGTCGTGCTGTTTAGATTTTGCACGTTGGTAATTTTAATAGCTGTTATCTGGCGCAACCGAGGTTTTGCACAGACTTACCCCCTGAAATTGTGGATAAGTTCGAGCCCCCTATAACCAGAATGCTATGCTTGGTGGTTTCTCTAGATTATAGCAGCGCTTTACAAGCGTACCTTTAAAGGGTATACTTATGTATAATAAATTTATTATTAAGATGTTTTTAGATGATATTTATAGAATCACTTACCTTTGACAGATATAGAGAAAAACATTTAACAGATGATGAATTTAAAGACTTGCAAATACTGCTCTTAAAGCAACCAGAGGCAGGGAGCGTAATTAAAGGTACAAAAGGCTTACGTAAAATTCGCTGGGCAACTGGTAATAAAGGCAAAAGAGGTGGCGCTAGGATTATTTACTATTGGAATAGAAACAAAGAACAAGTTTACCTGGCAACAATTTATGTGAAAAGCGAAATAAAAGATTTAACTAGCAACGAGAAAAAACTGTTAACAAAAATGGTAGAGGAATGGGAGCGTGGCTAAGAGAAATTTATACAAAGAATTAAAACAAAGTATTGAAGAATTTAAAGCTTATGATGTTGGTAAAATTACCTTACGTAATTATACTCGCAAAGATAACCCATCGCTCAAGGTGGATGCTAAGATTGTTTGTGATACACGTGAGCGTTTACACATGTCAAGAGCAGTATTTGCCAATAAACTAAGAGTTAAACCAAGAACCCTAGAAAAATGGGAACAAGGAGAAACTGTACCTAACGAACAAGCAGCAGCACTTATATTGATGGTAAGAAAATACCCTGACACACTGAAAAGATTAGCAAACATATAATTTCCCCACATTGTAAGAGCAAATCCTGTGCGCGGCAAGCCCTTGATTCGATTACTGAATGGCTCAAAATAACAACTTTTTTCACTGCAAACCCGCACTGTACCCGCATTGTAAAATCCTCAAAAACTATTCCGTTACTGCGCGTTTATAATTACCCTGTAAATTCCAGTATAATTTGCTGTGCTGGCTATTTTAGTTGGTGTTGGGTCTTTTTAATTTAAAGTTAAAAAGACCTGATTATACGCTGCCATATTATGTGCTTGCTGTCTATCCCATGATATATATCTTCAGTCATTTTGCTTAGAAAGTTCTTGATCATGTTAGAAATATAGTAGGTGATCGCTTAGCTCGAGCCAGTCAATTCGTCCCAACAACTGCTTGCCCCTCTTTCCTTCTCCTCCCCTGTCCCCATCAACAGAAAACGTCACCACGAGCATTATACGCGGTTACAAAGGCATGAATTAGATATGCTTAGTTACTCTTTATCTATCAAGCATTATGATTCTATGGCTTTCAATTACCATAGACCATATTGTTTCAAGATCTTTTGATCTTCTTCACTACCTAAACATGCTTTACGTATTATGCTAGCAGCTTTAAAATTAGCGCGTTCACCAGCACCAAAGGAACTTATAAGTTCTTGCGTATTTTTTTCTACGGGGGATAACTCTTTTTTGTAATTTAAATAATCCATTTTCAATCTTCCTTTAATTTAAAATTAATTATTTTCAGTTTGTTGTTCTTTAACTCTCTCTTGCAATTCTTTAACATCAGCGCAGAGCTCTGTATGCTCTAAAATTTTTGTGCCAGCCAAAATAGACTCTACAAGTTGTTTTAACTCGTGAGCGGTGATTTGACCTTCGGAAACCTCTTTTAATACCAAGTTATATTTATCCATAGCGGTTTTAGCTTGATCTATGCCTTTAATTTTAATTTTGCGATGCTCTGTATAACCAAATCGATTACGCATTATGGAAGCCCACCAAGAATAATTAAATCCTGGGGTCATCATATTGTTTGCGCCATATTCTTCCCAGTAAACCTGGGCTTTTGATGTTGCTAATTCGTAAGCTTCTTCAAAGTCAGGATATTGCTCTACCCAGTTATGAAAAGTTGTCCTAACTATTTTTGCTGCAACGCAAAAACTGGCTATAGATTTGCCTCTAGAAAATATCTCATCTAATAACGGGAGGTGTATGGATGAAACATACTTCGGCGGTTTGGTTTGAAATCTTTCTTTTTTTAAAGACATTTATTTAAATTCCTTTTAAAACATTAACAACTCAAATTAAGTTTCCTCGCTAGCTAGTTAGGTACAATTTCTTCTTTTTTTATTATAGCTAAAAAATACCTTAAGTCGCTGGTCAAAAGCGGTTATCCACATTTTCTGTTTATAACTTCGGTATAAAAACACCAAAGACATTTAAAACACCTTAGTTTATGCGGAGTTTTACGGTTGTTAAAATTTTGCACAATTCAGCAGGCTTAATCTTATTTTGTTTAACCAAGAATGTAGCAAAACTCGTATAGCACTAAACAAACCATTAATATTGCTGTTTTCTTAAAAGTGCTGCTATTAGTTATTTGGCCAATAGCACTAAAAAAGTTAATTACCATATGACTAAAATCACCGCAACAACACTAAACCTTTAATCTTGCCATAACCTTTCTCTTAATTTTCACCTTGTATTTTGTTTAGCTAATACTGTTGGCTTATAGTTAAAAACCAAATTAGCAATTAAAGATTAAATTAAAGCAAACTCGTTAACCCAGTAGCGACGAAGGAGCGAATAGCGCACTTATATGTTGTACGCAACATCAATTTTGCTAAGATGAATTATGGCAATATACCATCAGCATATAAAAGTTTTTAGCAAAACTAACAATACAGTTAAATCGATTGCTTATCGTCGTAGCATTAAATTAACGGATTCAGTAAGCGGAAAGATTTATGATTGTTCTCGTAAAAAAAATGCTATTAAATGAATTAAAGATCTTGGCATAACCTGTTCCTTAGCAGCACCCTCAGCACTGTTGCCAGATTTAATTAATCTAGTTGTGCCAAGTAACTACTCTAAGGCGTAATTAATTTTATTTGATTAGAGGTAAAAATGCCAACCGGAAAAATTAAATGGTTTCACGTAGCCAGAGGTTATGGATTTATTAGCCCAGATGCCATATTCGCAGAAGATGGTGAGGTAGATGTGTTTTTACATTTCTCTCAACTAGAAAAACTAGGTATCATTCCAAAAACCAGATGGGATGTTGAAGGTATGAACTTGAGATATGATATTAAGTTAGATTCTAAAGGTAGAAAGGTGGCAGAAAATATTAGCATTATAGAAACATCTTAGCTAATAATTGATTTTACCACAGACTTCGCCTACCAAGAAAGTCAATCAAATAACCAATAACGCAAACAGAAGCTATATAAGAAGAGGTTCTGATTAGCAACTACAAACCACACACGAAGAGCCAGACAAGGAAGAAAGAAAGGTTTACTCTCCAAAAAGGGGTTTCTTGGGATATAGGTATAGCTCAGCTTGACGTTCTTCCTCCGCTCTCTCTGACAACACAGTTAGTCATAAAAAAACAAAGATTCTTACACGGACAGTCATTTAGCTATTTCTGTTATTGTTTTATATATATTATACGTTATAAATATAGTTATTTATATAAAATATGTTATATATATAAAATATATAAAACACATAGTTAGTCATAATTACTGCTACCTTCATT
>Ga0187863_10001754_pt1 | contig 17103 bp, 16 predicted proteins | sample June2016WEW_11_1_FD_132975 | JGI IMG/M metagenome (GOLD analysis project Ga0187863, IMG submission 132975) | Peatland microbial communities from SPRUCE experiment site at the Marcell Experimental Forest, Minnesota, USA - June2016WEW_11_10 | ecosystem: Environmental > Terrestrial > Soil >... | reverse complement strand
GGCATCACCCACGCCGCCGACCTTGCGATCCCGCACCCGACGATGGATCGAACGAAGTTCCGCCTTGTCGTTGGCGGAAACGACCCGGCTGTCGTTGCCCTCTTCCGAGACATCGAGAAGAAGGTGATCGGAGCTGAAGCTGCTGCGGTCCGTGAGACGGCGGCCGTTCGACAGAGTGAGGAGCGCACGGGTCAGCTTGCCCTGCTTCATGCGCCTCGCGCAACCGACGCTCATTACGACTCGCTGCACGATCAGGCACTTCGAGACGCGCCGCAGGCCCTGCTCGCCAACCTGACCTCCGCGAACTCGCTAGAGTTCGGCTCGGTCTGGCCCACGCTGCTGGAGTCACTTCACATGACCCGTGGCGAACTCGCACGGGTCGCCTGGAAGCTTCACAAGGACGGCGAGATTTTCGCGACAAACGTGAAGCCACGAGAACGGACGATGAGCGACCAACACCTGCTTCGCCGGAAGTAACGCCCGAATATCGGTCCACAAAGCCGGCGCTGGTTACCGACCATTTGACGAAATGGGGGACCCATGAAAGAAGGGAAATCTCGAGCCAAAAGAGGGCGTGCGGCGCAATCGGATTCCTCCACGCCCGAGCGCGGGGGCTTCGCGCTTGAGTTCGACGCCGTCGGGCCGATCATCCATGCGACGATGTCGGGCTTCTGGGACGTGACGGTGGCCCAACGTTTTCGCGCCGAGATCCTTGCCATGTGCGCTCGCGTCGGCGGCAAGAAGTGGTCGGCCCTGGTCGACTCACGCACGTTTCTCGCCCAAACGCCGGACGTTACGCGCCATCGACAAGAGACGATGATCCTCATCATGAACGAGGGTTGCAAGCGCATCGCGGCCATCGTCAGCGAAAATGGAACCTACGCGATGCAGTTCGCGCGCATCGCGAGCGAAGTTGGAGTCGCGAACGCGACCTTCCTCGATCCCGCCCTCGCGCTCGATTGGGTTCGTAACGACCTCGATCAGTCGCCGCGCTAAAGCGCGACGCTTTCGGGGTCACGAGTTGCGCGGGCTGGGTGTGGCCGGTCGACCGCCAGCCCGTCGGCCCGGTTCAACGGTGAGCTCGACGCGGACGTCAGCGTCGGCGCACCACCACCTGAACGCCGTCGCGCACGGTCAGCAGCACGTTCTCGACCCGCGGATCGTCGGCGATGCGGCGGTTGAGAGCATCGGTGGTCCGCGTCTCCTCGTCCGGCTGCGCGTCGAGGACCTTTCCCGACCAAAGGGTGTTGTCGACGACGACGAGGCCGCCGATGCGAACCTTGTCGATGACCGCCTCGTAGTAGCGCTCGTAGTTGCCCTTGTCGGCGTCGATGGACACCCGATCGAAGGGCCCGTCCAGCACGGCCAACGTCTCGAGAGCGGGGGCGAGGCGAATGGAGATCTTCTTGCCGTGGGGGCTTTCGTCGAAGTACCGCTGGGCCAGCGCGGTGTGGCGCGGGTTGACGTCGCACGTGATGAGCGTGCCGTCCTCGGGAAGAGCCTCGGCCATCGATAGCGCCGAGTAACCGGTGAACGTGCCGATCTCCAGCACGCGGCGGGCACCGCTCAACGTCACGAGGATCTTCAGCACGCGCTCAGTTCACGCCGGGCGCTTCGCGTCCGGTTCGCTCGACGTACTCGGCGTAGCCCCCGCCGTACCGATGGTGGCCCTCCGGAGTCAGTTCCAGCACGCGGTTCGACAGCGCCCGGAGAAACTGCCGATCGTGAGACACGAAGAGCATCGTCCCCTCGAACGAACTCAGGGCTCGGACGAGCATCTCTTTGGTCGAAAGGTCCAAGTGGTTGGTCGGCTCGTCGAGCACCAAGAAATTGGGCGGATCGTAGAGCATGGCCGCCAAGACCAGCCGGGCCTTCTCGCCGCCCGAAAGCACGCGGCAGCGCTTGTCCACGTCGTCGCCCGAGAACCCGAACGCACCGGCCAGGGTCCGCATCGATCCGAGGGTGGCGAGCGGGAAAGCCCGTCGGAGCGACTCGATGACGCTCTCGTCGGGATCGAGCAGCTCCATCGCGTGCTGCGCGAAATAGCCGACCTTCACGCTGGCCCCGACCGCGACGCGGCCGTCGTCGGGCGGCGTCGCTCCGGCGACGAGCTTGAGCAGCGTCGACTTGCCTGCGCCGTTGACTCCCATCACGCACCAGCGCTCGCCGCGCCGGATGAGCCAATCCAGTCCGGAGTGGATCGATCGGGTCCCATACGATTTGGAGACGCGATCGAGCTTGGCCACGTCGTCGCCGGACCGCGGCGCGGCTCGAAACTCGAACTCGACGACCTTGCGTCGTCGGGGGGGCTCGACTTGGTCGATCTTCTCGAGCTTCTTCACGCGCGACTGCACCTGTGCGGCGTGACTGGCTCGCGCCTTGAATTTCTCGATGAAGGCCTTCTCCTTGGCGAGCATCGCTTGCTGGCGGGCATACTGCGCCTCCTGCTGGGCGGCGGCGATTTCCCGTTGTCGCTCGTAGAAATCGTAGTTGCCCGAATAGGTCGTCATCTCCCCGCCGTCGATCTCGACGATCTTGGTCACGAGGCGGTTCAAAAATTCGCGGTCGTGCGACGTCATGACGAGCGCACCCTCGAAGTTGCGCAAGAACTGTTCGAGCCAGAGGATCGATTCGATGTCGAGGTGATTGGTCGGCTCGTCGAGCAACAACGCGTCGGGTTTCATCAGTAGAATCCGCGCGAGCGCTACGCGCATTTTCCAGCCGCCCGACAGGTTGCCCACGTCCTCCTCGACCACCTCGTCGCGAAATCCCAGACCGGCGAGGATTTCCCGCGCGCGCGACTCGAGCGCGTAGCCCCCGAGGTCGTCGAACCGCGATTGGGCGTGCCCGAAGCGCTCGACCAGATCGTCGATTTCGCTCGCGCGCTCGGGATCCGCCATGGCGTGCTCGAGCGCGTGGAGCTCCCGCGCCGCATCGGAGACGTCGCCGGCCCCCGCCATGGTTTCTTCGAGCACCGACCGGCCCCGCATGTCGCCGACGTCCTGGCTGAAGTAGCCGACCGCGGCGGTCCGATCGACCACGACCTGGCCGCTGTCGGGGTGCTCTTCCTGCACGATCATCTTGAAGATCGTGGACTTGCCGGATCCGTTCGGTCCCACGAGTCCGACTTTGTCGCCTCGAAAGACGCTCATCGACGCGTCGAGGAAGAGGATCTGACGGCCGTGCTGCTTGCCGATCGAATCGAGGCGGATCACGCGTGCGCCCGTCCGCGCGCGGCCGGTCGCCCGTGCCCGTCAAGCCGTTGGGGGAGCGGGGGACGAATCATCCGCGTACGCGCCAGTGACCGACATACGTCTTTCCCAGATCGTCGCACGTCGGATCCGTTGCGACGATCTCCGGGCGGCCAGCTTTGCACACGAGCACCGTGTTTTGACGGAAGACGCGTCCGAACGCGGTCGCTTCGTCGCGGTCCATTCCATGGACCAACCATGCCGGTTCACGCCAGGTCCCGTCGGGATCCTCTTCGTAACCAACGCACGCTTCGACGCGGTAGACGCCGAGCACCAGCAAGTCGCGCATGACGACGTGGCGCTGCTCGTTGACCTTGCGGGGCAGGAGCATTGAGCGCGGGTTATACGCGGTGAGCACGGCGAACGGCTTCTGGAGAAGCTCCGGTAGCGCGGATGGCTCCGACGCGAGCTCGCCGTCGAGCGAGACGCGCAGCAATCCCGACGGGGAGGGAAACTCGTACACCGTTCCGAGGTAGCTCCGGAGCAGGTTCTGGTCCATGGAGGCGACACCGGATAGCACGAGTCAACGAGGTCGCGGTCGCGGTCGAGGTCGGGGTCGCGGTCGCGGTCGCGGTTGTCGTGGTCGAGGTCTGGGTCGAGGTCGAGGTCGAGGTAGTCGCGGTCGAGGTCGAGGTCGAGTCGAGGTAGTCGCGTCGGAGTCGGGGTCGAGGTCGAGGTCGAGGTCGATCCTCAGCCTGGATGACCGAGGGCGCTTGGCGTGGCCGCCGGACGAGCGGGCGGACGCTGAGGGGCAGGTTGGGCCGACCCACCGAGGGGCACCAGATCGACGTGCGTGTGCACCGACCTCGAGAATGCGACGCTCGGCGACTGCGGCTCATACCCGGGGGCTTCGACGCGAATCACGTGGCTCCGGTCATCGCGGGGACGTTCAGCCTCGTAAGGGTTGGTCGCGAGCGCCACGCCGTCGAGGAATATCTTCGCTCCGGATGGCAGCGCGTCGATCGAAACAACGATCGGATCGGACGCCGGTGCGGAAGCCGAGGCCGACGGCGCCACGGCCGGCGTGCTCTCGATCGCGCGTTGGGGATCCGTCTCCTTCAGACCGCGAGTGCACGCGGCGAGCATCGAAACGCCTGCCGGGAGCGCGGAGATCCCCACGACCAAGGCGACGATGGGTGGCCAGCGACGCGCTCTGCGCCCTGGGGCGAGCCGCATGCCGGCATCGCCGAGCGTCGGGATGACGGGATGCCCTCGGTGGAATGGCGTCGGGCCAAGCCCGACCACGTCTGCTTTGGCCATGGTCGCTTGACTCGAGCCCTCGCGCACCACCGTAACCCAGGGATGCGTACGTTGACCCGCCAAAACGTACGCCTTCGAGGCGGCGCACCCGAGCAGGGTCACGCGTGGATCGGCGGGTACTCGAACGACTCGAGGGTCCACGGCTCGGTGCGAGCCGCGGCCAACCACTCTTCCATGGCCGGCAGCGCGAGCACCGCCGCGCAATACTCGTGCAGCCGAGTGTCGATCTCCACCTCGTAGGTTCGGAACCGCAGCACGACCGGCGCGTACATCGCGTCGGCAATGGAGAAGCGGCCGAAGAGGAAGGGCCCGCCGCGTCCGAAGCGATGGAGCGCATCACCCCAGAGCGAGCGCACCCGCTCGATGTCGCGCAGCGACTCGATCGTCCGACCGCGCCCGGGCAGTCGCGCGCGTGCGTTCATGGGCATATGCGTGCGCAATGCCACGAAGCCCGAGTGCATCTCGGCGCTGATCGACCGGGCGACCGCGCGTGCGCCGGCGTCGTCGGGCCAAAGGTGGGCCTCCGGGAACGCCTCGGCGATGGTTTCGCAGATGGCGAGCGAATCCCACACGACGACCTGCCCATGCTGCAGCACCGGCACCTTGCCCGACGGAGAAATCTTGCGGATCGCGTCGGGCGAGTCCGGACGGTAAAGCGGGATGACGACCTCGTCGAACGCCGCGCCCGTTTGCTTGAGCGCGAGCCAGGGACGAAGCGACCACGACGAGTAATTCTTGTTGCCTACCGCCAAGACCCATTTCGCCATTCGGATAACCGAAACCGTAGTGGACTCCGAACCAAGAAGCGATCGACGGGCAGCCTGCGACTACGAAGAACCGTCGACTGGCTTTTCGAATCCCTTGAAGCAAGGCGACCGACCGGCGCGCAAGGCCAGGAGAAGGCGTTCGCGGTGGACGAACGCCACAAAGGCCGCTTGCGGTCAAGGCGGTTCGCGCCATGCGGGAGTGAATCAGGCGTTCAGTCACGCCGTGCGAACCCGGGGTTCGGACGCAAACCGGTCCCGGACACCATCCATCAATGAGGCGTGTCGCTTTTGGTGATCGCGGCGCCCGTCGTCGGCGATGACTCGACATGCAGATTCGGGCGGTCCGTTGTCTCGCGGTCACGCTCCTGGCGGGCACAGTGTGCCGACCGGGCGGCGCTTCCGCGCAGATCACGCCGGTGCGTGTTGCGTATGCCGCGGCGCCACCGTGACCACCACGACTCAGCAAGGCGTCCGGGTCGACAACGGTCTCCAGGGCTTCGGGACCGTAGGGCTCGGGCTGGACCTGACCTACAACATGGGGCGTCACTTCAGTGTGGGGCTCAAGACGGGTGGGGCTGTTATTTTAGGAGGGCTCAAAGCCGAGGCGAGCGACGGCGCAACCCTGATGCAGTCCTCGAAGTGGAGCCTCCACGGGATGCTCGGCGCGGGTGGGCACTTCTGATGGCCGGGGGGTCGTTCCTGCGTTCCGACCCGGCCGACGCGGCGGATTCGGCCGACTGCGAGCCGTCCAAGGTGTCCACTTCCGATCCGCGCCAGGACGCGATTCCGAGGGGCGCCGCCTCCGAGGTGGCGATGCGCCGACTCTTCGAGACGCACTACACGTCGATCTGGAGGCTTCTCCGCCGTCTTGGCGTACCGTCGGGCCAGGTCGATGACGCCGCGCAACAGGTTTTTTGGGTAGCCGCCCGAAAGCTCGCCGAAATTCATCCCGGCAGCGAGCACGCTTTTCTCTACGGCGTAGCGATTCGCGTGGCCTCGCAGGAACACCGTCGGCGTCGAGCGGCATCGCCGACCACGACAGTCGACGATCGGGCGGGGATCAGCGATTTCCCATCGCCCGAGGAGCAGCTCGAGCAGCGGCAAGCCCGAGCCTTGCTCGATGCCGTTCTCGATCGGATGACGATCGAGCTACGCACGGTGTTCGTTCTCTGTGAGCTCGAAGAGCTTCAGGTGCGCGAGGCCGCGGCGATCGAGCGGATCCCGATCGGCACGGCAAGCTCTCGACTGCGAAGGGCGCGCGAGGAATTTACCGCCATCGCGAAACGCGTTCGCGCCACGTGGATGGCCCAAAGAGGTCTGCGATGAGCTTCATCGACCGCGGTGACGTTGAGTTCGAGCGCGCGCTGCGACACTCCGCAAGGCGCGACGCGCCGGCTGCCGACGCGACCGCGCGGGCGTGGTCCCGGTTTTCCGTTCGGCTGGCGACCTCAGCAAAGCTTGAATCGCCCGAGTCAGTCGCGGCCTCTCCGGCCGCGAGGCCGGTCAGCCGTTTCAGGAATGCGGTTGCGACCGCGAAATGGGTGGTGCTGGGCGCCATCGGAGGCAGTGCGGTCACTTTCGCCCTGGTCGGCCGTCATGCCGGGCCACCCGCGCGGGCGATCTCGCCGGGCTTACCGTCGTCCCTTCGGGATCCATCGGCGGACGCTCCGGGCGAGGCAGCCCCGAGCCCTCGGGAAGCCCTTCCGCCGCAGCCTGGCGCGAGTGCAGCCTCCGTCCCTTCCGTGTTGCCCTCCCCGGGGCCCGCGCTGGCACGAAGAGCGCCGCCTCTCCCGAACGTTCCGCGGCGGGGCTTGGCTGCACCTCTAGAGGCCTCGACCTTGGCGGCCGAAGTGGCCGCACTCGACGCGGCGCGCAGTGCGCTCGACGCCGGCGCGCCAGACGACGCGCTCGCCCTTCTGCATCGCTATCTTCTGGACTTTCCGAAGGGCAAGCTCGTGCCCGAGGCGGAGGTTCTGGCCATTGAAGCGTGTGCCGAAAAAGGTGACCGCCTCCGGGTGACCCGCGAAGCGACTCGCTTCTTGGAGCGATATCCGAATGCACCGCAGCGGACACGGGTGGAGCAATTGCGCCGAGAGGCGAGCCCTCGTCAGAGTCCAGCTTCGCCGTGACGACGGGAGCCGATCCGCTTTGCGATCGTTGGAGGTCCGGGTACGATTCCTGTCCTGGATGGCAAAGCCTCGAAAACGCTTCGCAATCTACTGGTGCACGACCGCGGACGGCGACGAGGACTGGTTTGTGGTCGCCGACTCCGCCCGTACGGCTCGGCGATTCCATGAGCAACAGGAAGGCTACGAGAGCGGGGACGCCCGTGCCGAGCGGGTCACACCTCTTCCCTCTGAACTTCAGGTTGAGGGCGGCTGGCGGAACGGCCCTACGGGCAGCGTGATGGATGACGCGTGGTGGCCGAGCGACGATCTCCTTGTGGCGTGCGGCGGCGAAATCGCACGACAGCCCCGTGAAGGCTTCAGAGAGATGATGGGGGTCGTCTGCAAGGATGTACGCTTCGGCGAGCGAGTCTTCCGGGCTGGGGACGTCGTCACGAACGTGCATCGGGCATTCGGGCGCAAGGAGCCACGGCTTTCGGTGTTCAAGGGGAGCGGAGGCTCCTGATTGCGGTTGTCCGATCGCCCGTCGTCACGACTTCGTTCGGAGGTGGGCCCCGGCGAGTCGGAGGTAGTCGCGCAGCACGAGGGCAAGACGAGCGACTTGGAGGCCCACGCCGCGCAGAAGACGAGCCACGCGACGGTGCAGGCCAAAACATCTCCGGTCACAGTACGACACCCTAACGGCCTTCGGCTGCCGGCTCAAGCCGGGGCCCACAGCCGGTACGGAACCGTTCGTTTCGTGGGAGGCGAAGGTCTATACGCTGCGGTCCTGATTGGCGCCGCGGCTCGCTTCGCGACGACTGTCGCCGACGCCAGCAACATGGCATCTACGCGCGGCTCGCTCGTTCGCTTTGGCCAGCACGGTTCGATTCCATTGTCATCGCCGTCCTCGACCCGTTTTCTTGTCGGACCGGGCCGTGTTCCCGATTGGTTGAGCCGTTTGATGACCGGCGTGCGTCCGCTCGATGTCGTTTGCACCATCGTTGCGGTGAAAAAATGCGTACGGGTCCGAACATTGCGAACAAGTTTATGCGCATGGTGCTCTGCGGCGCGGTTCCTGCGGCTTGGTTCGCGGCATGTTCGTCGAGCTCCGGCACCCCTGATCCGGCCAATGGTTCCGGAGGGTCCGGGGACCGCTCGGGAAGCTCGGCCATTGCGTCGAGCGGCCCGTCCGATACGAGCTCGAGCAGCTCGTCGGACAGCAGCCAGGAGCGCGCGTCCTCCGCCGGCGGCTCGGTCAGTTCGTCGAGCGGCCGCTCGGACAGTTCGGCGCCGGCATCCAATAGCTCGTCGGGCGACGGCGCCGAAGCTTCGGCGGACCTCGATGACTTGGGGGTGGACGCTTTTGCTGATTCGCCGGCCCGATCCGAAACCGGGATCTCGGCGGACGGCAACGGCGGTTCTCCCGACAGCGGCGGCGAGGCCGGGCATGCCCACACCGGTGTCTGGCGGATCACGCCGATCGGCGATTCGATCACCGAGGACACGTGCGGACCGCAGCTCATGTCTCAGGAACTGATCCAGAACGGTCACACGAACTTCATTCTTGTCGGCACCGAAACGAACAACCAAAATTGCTCGGGCGCCCCCAGCGTCGAGAGCGAAGGACACGCCGGTTACTTGGTCACCGATCTTCTTCCACCACCTCACCAGCCAACACTGGCCGACCACTCCGCGGAGCTGCCCATGTGGGCGGCGAACGACAAGTCGGATGTCCTCTTGATGCAGTTTGGCACGAACGACGTATGGAACGGTGTCGCGACCCAAACCATTCTGCAAGCGTACACCCTCGTGTTGACCGACTACCGCGCCGTCAATCCGAACGTCATCCTCTTCATCGCCCAGATCACCCCCTTGCACCCCACTGGCTGCGGGACCTGCGAGACCAACGCCGAGGCGCTGAACGCGGCCATTCCGGGTTGGGCGACGAGCCAGAGCACCGCAGCCTCACCGATTTACGTGGTCGACGTGTGGTCCGCGTTCACGGCTTCGACGTATCTCCCGGATTCCATGTATACGGCCGACGGCGTGCACCCGAATCCGGCCGGAGCGGCGCTCGTGGCCCAAGATTGGTACAACGCATTGATCGCGCAGGGCATTCCCTGATGGGGCGAGGCCGTAGGGGCACGCTCTTCGTCTCGCTCAGGTGGATAATCACAGCTCTTGGAGCGCGCGGTGCACCATCTGGACGCAGATCGAGCCCTCACCGACGGCGGAGGCCACGCGCTTGACACTGGTCGATCGGGCGTCACCGACACAGAATACGCCGGGGATGCTGCTCTCCATGAGGTACGGACGGCGGGGCAGCGGCCACCTGGCGCTCGCAAGATCTTCGGGGACCAGCTCGAGGCCAGTCTTCACGAACATCTTTTCGTCAAGGGCCACGCAGTGTTCGAGCCAGCCCGTATTGGGATCGGCGCCGGTCATCAGAAACAGACTGCGGATGCCGCGCGTCTCCCGCTCACCGCTGTCGACGTGAAGCCATCCGATCCGCTGGAGGCCATCGTCGCCCTCGAGCGCGTCAATCTGCGTGCGCGCAAGCACGGTCACGTTGGTGGCGTCCTCGATGCGCTGGATCAAGTAGCGCGACATGCTGGCGGCAAGGCTGCGACCGCGCACCAGCATGGTGACCTGCTTGGCGATGGTCGCGAGGAAAACCGCGGCCTGCCCCGCCGAGTTGGCTCCGCCCACGATGGCGACTTCCTCGCCTCTGCAGAGCTGAGCCTCGAGGTGGGTGGCCGAGTAGTAGACGCCGGCCCCCTCGAAGCGGGCGAGCGACGGAAGGTCGGGCCTTCGGTATCGCACTCCGCTGGCGATGACAACGCTTCGAGTTCGCAGGACCGGACCGTCCGCCAGATGGACACGGTACGGCCGCTTGTCGCAGTCGAGGCGGGCGACCGTGCGGCCGATGGCGACCTCGGCCCCGAACTTCTCTGCCTGCGCTAGCGCGCGGCCCGACAGCGCCTGCCCAGAGATCCCGGTGGGAAAACCGAGGTAATTCTCGATGCTCGAGCTCGTGCCCGCCTGCCCGCCCGGCGCCGTGCTCTCCAGCACCAGGACATCGAGCCCCTCGGACGCGCCGTAGACCGCCGCGGCGAGTCCCGCCGGGCCCGCGCCAACGATCACCACGTCGCGCACCTCCTTGGGATCGAGCTCCGCGCTCAGGCCGAGCTGCGACGCCAGCGACTCGATCGTCGGGTTCTTGAGGATGTGGCCGCTGCGGCACACAAGCACCGGCACGTCGTTGACGCCGATGTGAAACCTGTCGAACAGCTCCTGCACGCTCGGGTCTGTCTCGACGTCCTCGTAGGTGAAGGGTTGCCCATTGCGGCTCAGGAACTCACGGAGGTGCTGCGTGCTCCCCGAGTGTCGCGACCCGAGCAGCACCAGGTCGTTGTTGTCCTCGGAAATCAGCGCCGTCCGCCTCAGGATGAAAGCGCGCATGAGGATCTCGCTCAGCTCCGAGTCCCGCTGCACGAGGGTACGCAGGGCGGCGCGGTCGACGACGATGACCTCTCCGTCGCTGGTCATCCGCCCGCGCCCCAGGTTGCGTCGAGCCGACAGCATGTTGAGCTCGCCGGTGAACTCACCCGGTTGGTACACCCAGACCGGCTCCTCGCGATCGCCGATCAGTCGTACGGCGGCGACCGTGCCCGACACAACGACGAAGAGAGGCGTGTTCTGGTCGCCCACGTCGAAGAGCACCTCCCCGGCGCGGACGTTGCGCCGCTGCCCGGTGCCAGAAATGCGCTCGATCTGCGCCGGCGTAAGCCGGGGAAACATCTGCGCCGTGCGGTCCGTCATGATGGCCATGAAGTGTCGCGTCCTGCCCGCAATCGGGTCCCTGACGATCGAGCTGCCTTCGGTCGTCGGTGCGCGCGCAGCTTAGTGCAAGATCGTGCCCAGCAGGCGCAGGCACCGCGCCGCATGAGGGCGCGGCACGAAACAGGCTTCAGCCTGGCTGAGGAAAACGCTGCGGGCGTAGTGCGAAGAGAGGATTTGCAAGAAGCCGCAAAAGTGGACGGGGCGAACCTCGGTGGCCTCCGCAGCTCGCCCCCACCCTCGACGGGAACCGCAGGCTCGGCGCTGCCCGCCGATCTCCCGGCCAACAGCAGCCCGGGCATTGCGAGCGCCGCCGGGGTTGCGCCGGCGTTCGGACCGACGGTGGTGGCCGCCGTCGCGCCGCCTCCCATCTCGGGCGGAACGCTGCTCGTTTTGGCCGACGGCGTGACGGCGATCGTCTCGGATCCCGACCGCGACGCCGTCTACGTGGTCGACACGGCGACGGCCACCGTCACGGCCACCGTCGCTCTCCAGGCGGGCGACGAACCCGGTGCTCTCTCCCGATGGCAATACCGTGGCCGTCGCGGCACCCGGTAGCGCGTTCCTCACTGCCCTGGGGCAGAACCCCGTCATCTTGTTCGGCCTCGACGGCACGAACACGATGCAGGCGCCGCCGTCTTTTGCGACCGCGACGGCAGCGGGGGCATTCGGCGGCACAGGCTCGGTCTCCGCGCCTCCGACTGCGACGGCCACCGCGACGCCAACGGGGACATTCAGCGGCACAATCTCCCCGTCGCCGGTCTCGGCCCCCCCGACGACCGCGACGGCCGTGGGGACAAGCACCGGCCCAACCGCAGTCGCGCCGAACGGCGCCGTTCCGCAGCTCGGCGGCCCCGATTCGGCGACGGACGCCGGAAGCTCGGCGGTTCTGCTGGCCGCGAATAGGCCCGGCATCACTTCCAATCAGGCGATTGCGGTCGCATTCGATCTCGTGGGAGACCTTCTCGTGCAGACGCGCGAGCCCGCCCAGCTGCTCATAATCGCCAACCAGGACGCGGTCCTCGGTTCACCCACTGCAGTCAAGCTCTCGGACGCCTCTCGCGACGACTCGGGGCACGATATCTTTCACACCGGCGCCGGCGCGCTGATCGCCTGCGCATCGTGCCACCCCGAGGGGGGTGACGACGGGTTCGTGTGGACACTCAACGGCGATTTGCGGCGCACGCCTTCGATGCGCGGCACGATCGAGGGCACCGCCCCCTATCATTGGCCCGGCGACGAAGCGAACTTCTCCGTACTCACCAACGACGTGTACACGAACCGAATGGCCGGCGGCCCGCTCGAGCCCGCTCAGTTGAGCGCGCTTCAGGGCTGGGTCCAGACGATCCCTGCGCCCCCCGCTCCATCGTGGGTTGATGCCGCCGCCGCGGCGCGGGGCCAGGTCCCCTTCGAGCGAAGCGACACAGGATGCTCCACCTGCCACTCCGGCGCGAAGTTCACGAACAACGAGACGCTCGATGTCGGAACGGGCGGAGCCTTTCAGGTCCCGCCCTTGGTCGGAGTCAGCTGGCGCTTTCCCTTCCTGCACGACGGTTGCGCTCAGACGCTCGCAGAGCGCTTTGCACTCGACGGCGGCTGCGACACTCCTGCGCACGGCACGACCTCGCAGCTGTCGGCCCAAGACCTCTCCGACCTCATCGCCTATCTCGAGTCGATCTAAAGCCATCAAACGGGCCGGCTATCGTGTCAGGGCTCGGGCCTACCGACTGGTTGGTCCCCACGCGCCGCCCCCAACCGCGAATCTGACCCCTCCGGTTGGCTGTGGGCGGGCCCACTCCCGGTGGCCCTTGGGCCGGTTGCTGCCCCTGCGGAGGAGCACGCGGACGGACGGCCACACGTCCGGGTCCAACCGGAGACGGCGGCTTCTTTCCGGCTGGAGGTCGAAGACACGGGGCCGGGCATCCGAGCCGAGGACATGGGGAGGCTGTTCGTCGAATTCCAGCAGCTCGATGCCGGCCTCACGAAAAAGCACGCGGGTACGGGCTTGGGCCTAAGCCTGACCAAACGAATCGTCGCGGGCGCCTTGCGCCGTGCCGGTTATACGGTCGAGCTGGCGACCACCGGGTCCGAAGGACTCACCAAGTTTCGGAGCGCAGTCTTCGACGCCGTGACATTGAACCTCCTACTGCCGGACATGAGCGGCCTCGACGTGATTTACGAAATGCGCCAGCATCCGGTCGGCGGTGAGGTCCCCGTGGTGATCGTCACGGCAGTGACCGGAGAGAGCGAGCTCATCGGCCTGACCGTTCGTGATGTGCTGAGGAAGCCCATCGATGCGGTCAGCGTTCTTTCTTCACTCGTACGGGCCGGAGTCGTCAGCAAGCGGCCCGGGGACGTATTGATCGTCGTCGACGACGACGAGCGGACGTTGAAACTCTTGGAGGTGACGCTGACGGGACTCGGGTACACGGTCCACCCCAAGCTGGATGGGGTGTCTGCCCTGCGCGCAGCTGCGACGGTGTCGGGCGAGCGCGGTCATCCTCGATCTCCTCATGCCGGACATGAACGGCTTCGAGTTCCTCGAGTGCTTTCGACGACAGGCGCAGAACCGCGACGTGCCCGTCATCGTCTGGACCGCAAAGGATCTCACGGCCGCGGAGCGAGAGCGTCTGCGAGAACACGCCGCCGCGGTCCATAGCAAAGCGCGGGGTGGCATGGCCGGCGTCGTTCGCGAACTCGAACACGTGTTGCGACCGATCGCAGTCGCGCAAGCGGACCGTTGACGATGCTCGGTGAACCGATCCTCGTCGTCGAAGACCAGCCGGCCGGCGAACGCCACGCTGGTCTCGTTTCGCCCTGACCACGAGCGGATACGACGTCCGTGTGGCTGCAAGCGCTGCTGAGGCCCTCGCATATCGTGCGCGGGCCCGAGCCAAGCGGGCGCGGACGGAATGACGCTTTGTCTCTCCGCCGCTCTCGCGTTTCTCCTGGATCGCCTGAAAGGGGGCCCCGCCGGGCCCCCTGGCCGGGGGATCGTCAGGGGCCCGCGACCGCCGTGCTTCCGACCCACACGACTTCGCCCGACATCTGGCTGTACGTCTCGACGAACGTCAACGCGCCGTCGGCTCCGATTCGAAAGACCGCGACGTTTGGCAGCTCTGTTGCGAGCGTGGCCCCTTGCCGGACGTATTCCTGCTTTTGATTCCCGACGATCAAAAACTGGTGCGATGGATCGATCGTGAAGGTTCGGGGCTCGATGCCGTGCGTATCCACGGCGGCGACGAACGTGGGCGCCCCGGTCGTCTGATCGATCGAGAAGAGGGCAACGTTGTTCTCCCCGCCGTCCGCAAGGACCATCACCGGCGCGGCGTCCGCCGCGCCCGCGTCTGCGCTGGCATCGCCACCGGCAGCGTCCGCTCCTGCATCGGCCGGCGGCCCCGGGTCAGGAACGACTTCGTTGAAGCGATTGGTGATCCAGAGATATTTGCCGGACGGATCGACCGTGATGGCCCCGGCGCGCTGAGCGTTCACGGCCTCTGTGTTGTCCGTGATGACCGCGTCGGCCGGTACCGCGACGCTCGTGACGTCGAACTTCTGGGTCAGCGTTCCGCTCTCGAAGGTGTACATGATGAGGCGATTGCCTCGCTCCGCGGACAGGTAGACCCACGGCTGGGTGGGGTGAAAATCGAGGTGACGCGGACCGACACCGGCGTCGAAGGGGATGTTCTGCTTCGGCGTGAGGACGCCATCCGAAAACGAATACACGAGTAGGTGTCCAAATTGCTCGGGCGTGGTCACCGTGCCGGCATCGGTCGTCGTAGTCGTCGGGTCATTGCCGCGGTCGCAAATGGTGACGTACTGCCCCGACGGGTCCACCCGGATCTGGTGCAAGTACGCGCCGACGTTGGTGTCACCCCCATCGGGCTGTGCCACCAGGGCCCCGATGGTGCTATCCGCCGCAATGCCGAACACGGAATACAAACCGGTTACGTTGTGAACGCTCAAAAGGTACTTATTGTCGGGAGTCAGGGTCAGGTTAATGACGCGGCCATTGGGTGAAAGCAGCGGGGTCCCGAGCTCCGTGAGAAGCCCCGAGCTCGCGATCGTGTAGACGTAGTAATAATTGCTGGTCGTGGTCGTGGCGCCCACGTACAGGTGCTGTCGACTCGTGTCGAAGTCCGCAAACTGAGGGATCTGGGGGACCACGGTGGGCGTCCTGGGCGTCAAGGCTCCTGTGGTCGTGTCGATCTCAAACACACCGAGCGAATCACCCGAGTTTGCGTACAAGATCTCGGTCAGGCTCGCATCCGAGGCGTCGCCCGGCACCGCTGCCTCGGACGCTGCGTCCGCATCGCCGACTGAAGCATCCGGGGCGCCGTTCGAGGAGGAACTGGCGCTAGCGGTGCTTGAAGCCGTGCTGCCTGTGCCGGAGTCTATTCCCGTGGAAGTGGATCCCGTGGAAGTGGAACTGCTGGAGGTGCCTGAGGGAGAGGTGCCGGAGCTGCATCCATACGTGGCACTAAACGTTAGGGCGACAAGCGCACAAAACGCCCTCATAATCCTGACCCATTTCGCGTCATTCATCAGACTCGCCCTCCAAACGTCCCCGATTCGCCGCCGCGCGGATCGCGGCGGAAGATTGGCTCTGTATCATAAAAACTTTGACAGGGGCCCGTAGATCGACAGCCAGTTGGGAATCGCCGAAAAATCGAATGATTCCAGATGGGCTCAGAACGGCAAAAACTCTGGATGCGTAGGGGCTCCCAGCCACCCACTACGGGTTGCCGTACGAACGCCACATGTAACACGGGAAAACTCCCGCGGTATCATGGGAAACCCTTGGTGGACGCGCCGATCGCCGCAAAGGACTGGGCAAGGTCGGCTGGGTCACGTGGCCGACTTGGCGCGGGCGCTCGGCTACGATTTACCTGGTCGAAGCAGGGCTGACCGCCGAACTCGAATCCGGTCGGAATGCTTCGACGTTTCCTGGGGACCCGGCGGGTCGAGGGAGCGCGTCTTATTCCAATATTTGAAATACAGGCTTATGCGGCCGCTCGGTCCTCTAGGATACGCAGTTGGGACCCTAGGACCGCTCGTCTGCGTCTCCGCCAAACCATTCGTCACGAAGGAAGGGCCGCGCCGCTATTTCGGGGGTACGCGTCGAGAGGACTCTACTGCAATCGGCGCGGTGGTCGTCCCAACGTCGGCGGCTGCCCGGCGCTTGCGCGCCTTCCAACAGTCGCCGCACCGCCAGACGGCCGTCCATCGACCATCGAGAGTCTGCTCGCGTGTCAAGCGCCATCCCAAGGAGCTCGTGAGCGTCCGCTCCGGACTCGTTTCGGGTGAGCAGACGCCACAGTCCGCGCAGGTCTCAACGGCAAGCATTTCGGATCGACGATGCGCGCCCGAAAAACGCGCACTCAATCACAGCCAACGGTCAACGAACCCGGACCTTGAGCTCAATTTTTGAATCCGCGACGGCGGAGGCTAGAGCCACGTCGATCCGCCGATGACGGGCGTCGTGCTTTGCGCCCCTGCGCGCCGGCGAGATCCGCGGACGCTGGGTCGCCTACACCCCGATTGCACGGACGATGCTGTCTCTCTACGGCGTCGGCTGTCTTACAGACCTACGAAATCGCAGCGATTATGCAGGAATCCGCTGAAGCTTTATTCGAATGCTCCGTATTCATCCTTGAAGGGCGAGCGTGGCGGGTGCGCCGCCGGTCCTGAGGGGGCGGATCCATGTTCAGACACGGCAGGCGTTCGCGCCTTGCGGCAATCTCGTTTTGTACCACGGTGGCGGGGCTGTTCGCGTGGGCCGCCAGCGCGCAGGCGTACGCGATCAAGCTCACACCGCTCGGGCTGCCGGTGCGTTGGCCAGAAGCCCATGTCGGGTTCGTCGTGGACCGGGCCGTC
>Ga0187863_10001753_pt1 | contig 17108 bp, 13 predicted proteins | sample June2016WEW_11_1_FD_132975 | JGI IMG/M metagenome (GOLD analysis project Ga0187863, IMG submission 132975) | Peatland microbial communities from SPRUCE experiment site at the Marcell Experimental Forest, Minnesota, USA - June2016WEW_11_10 | ecosystem: Environmental > Terrestrial > Soil >... | reverse complement strand
GTGTACCGCTGAAACTCCGCCTGCCGAGCCAAGGTCAACTGCTGCATCTGTGATCCCCTTCCAAATACAGCTTCACTCAGAAACCATAAGGATCAAAGAGTTTTTCAGAGGTTCCTTAGAGGTCTGGGCGCGTGTGTACCTGGGCAGCAACTGGAGCAGCTCGGTGACGATCAAGAGAGGCCACGAACTGATCACCGGCGGACCGTATAGTCTGGTACGCCACCCAATTTATACCGGACTGTTGACCGGGTTTCTAGGTGCGGCGATCGCCATCGCACGGGTTAGCGGCTTGGTGGCATTTGCTCTGGTCTTCGCTCTCTTTTGGTTCAAGCTGCGGCTTGAGGAGCGATGGATGCGCATACAGTTCGGCGAGGTTTACGCGCAATACGCGCAGCGAGTGCCTGCACTTGTGCCGCTGCTGCCCAAGATATCCTAACCGAAGAAGATTATTGAATGCCTAAATCGGCGAGCACCTTGGGCTTGGCTTCGTCCACGGCCAACAGGTTATGGCAGGTCGCGCAATCCTGAGGGATACTGGCGCCGTCCTTGGCCGCGTGGTCGCCGTCGTGGCAGCGGAAGCAGCCCGGATAACTCATGTGGCCGATGTGGTTGGGATGCGTGCCCCAGGTCACCTTCATGAAGGGAAAGACATTCTGGCTGTAAATCGTCGCCAGTTCGTCGCCGGCGGAGTTGACGAGCGCGGCCTTTGCCGGCAGCACTTCGGGATGCTGGGTGCGATAGAACTCCGCAAGCTGCTCCGGAATCTTCGCGCGCGCCTCGGCCTCGCTGGCGTAGGTGGCCTTGAGCAGCTCCAGGCCCTCCTTGTGGACCCAGGGCAGATCGGGGCTGACTCCGCCCTCGGCCATGGCCCGGTTGAGCGCGTCTTCCGGGGTGAGGAAGGTGTGTGCGGCGCGGTTGTGGCAATCGATGCAATCCATCAGCCGGCGTTCGCCCTGGGGCGTGGCGCCGCCCGTGGCCGATGCGGCAAAGACGGTTTCCGAGCCGTCCGCATTCTGCTTTTGCACCCAGGGAATGGTGGTGCGCGTCGGGTCGGTGGCGATGTACTCGATGTGGCCCAAATGCACGCCGTGAATGCCGGTCAGGTGCGAGAGTCCGTCGAGCCCGCCCAGGTGCAACACCAGCACCGTCTGCGTCTCGGTGTTCTTCTCGTCGTCGGCAAAGGTGGACTTGACCAGCAGCTTTTCGCCCACAAACCGGGCCGGGGTGTGGCAGCCCTCGCAAATATACCGCGCCGGCCGCAGACTCTCCACCGGCGAAGGAATCGGCGTGGGATAGCGATCGAAGGAGACCTCCAGAAGTTGCTTGGTGCCGTTCACCTTGGCGGCAAAGTAGGAGGACGCGCCCGAGCCGATGTGGCATTCCACGCAGGCCACATGGGAGTGTGCGGAGATCTTGTAGGCCGTGTACTCGGGATGCATCACGTGGCAGGACTGGCCGCAAAACTGCGGCGAATCCATGTAGGCCGAACCGCGGTAGCTGGCCATGGCCACCACCAGCAGGTTGACGATGGTGGCCACAAAAACAATATCCAGGCCGTGACGGAAGATCCGGTCGTTGAGATCGATCTTGGGGAATTCGGCCGGGATTTGGCCGGCCTTCTGAAGCTTTTTGCGGCGGGCAAACAGGCCCACCGGGATGAGCAGTAGCCCGGCGATAAACAGAGACGGCAGAAGCAGGAAGAAGATGATGCCGAGATAGGGGTTGTCGTTGGGCCGGCCGAAGATTTCCACCAGCCAATAGCCGATCATGGTTACGCCGGAGGCGCTGGTGATGGCGCCGCCGGCAAGGCTGATGGGGTTGTTGCCGAAGAACAGAGCCGGCCGCACCCAGCCTTCACGGAATCTTTGCAGCACTGACACCTTGTCCCCCACGTTCAATCAAATGGCCCGCCAAGGAGGGCGAAATCGCGACCTTGGCTTCCCAGGAGGCATTGTACATGGCGCCGGTTTCCGATGAAATCGACCCCCTGCGCCCATGGCTTGGGTACACCTGTCGCGCCTTCGCTCCTGGCGGGCCTGGTTCGACTTGCCGGCTCGGTCTGCTGCTACTTCAGGCCGCGGTAAAAGGCCACCGCGTCCTTGATCTGCGCGTCGGTGAGGCCCGCGATCGGCTTCATCTTGCCCTTGCCGTTCTTGACGGCGGCAGCCATCTGGTCGGCGGTGAGCTTCTTGATGTCCGGATCGGAGACCGGCTTGATCCCCATCGCCTTGGCCATCCCCGCGCTGGGGGTGCCGGTGGCGCCATGGCACATCTGACACTTGGCCTTGTAGGTCGCTTCGCCTGCGGATTGGGCGAAGCCCGCTGCGCCGGCCAGAGAAACTGCAATGGCCAACACCAGGAAGGATCGAATCGTCTTTGTCATGCAAGGAACTCCTCAAAGATTTCCACGGTCATTGTACGCGGGACCGCGCAGGCCGCGTGGATTGTTTCCCGTCTTCGGCTTCCGGCAACAGTGGCCGGCGCGCGGGGACGGCCGTTTCGATCAGAACTCGTAATGCACTCCAAGGGTCACGTTGTTGGCGTGGAAGTTCCGCGGCGCGGTCTCGCCGGCGGGCGATTCGGTCAGGCCCGTCTGCTGGGTTAGGGAGGTGCAAGGAACAACCGCCGATGTCAGCGATGTTGAAAAACTACAGGACTGCGGGCCGGAAGGACCGCCCTCGCCGTATCCGTAGAAGTTGTACTCTGCCTTCCAAGTCATTTTGGAGGTAACCGCCCATGCAAAACTCAAAAAGGGCGATTGGTACGAGGACACCAGCGAGCCGTTGACGTCGCGCGCATCGTTGAAGAACCGGCTTCCGTTCACTGAGCTGATGCGATAGCCGATATTGGAGCGAATTGCTTTGACGGGGGAAAGAGTGAGAGCCGCCGATCCGTACTGCGTAGGAGCGTCCATGAAATCACGCCCGAACCAGTCCGCAAGCTGGGTCGTCGAACCCCTGCCGTACACACCGGGGCATACGTTCGGCGCGCCGCTGCTTGTGGTCGTGGCCGTGCCCGGATACGCGCCCGCGGTGGTCGAGGCGTTCTGGTTGCCGTTGTCGAAGCAGATGTTGGTCGCCGCATAAACATCGGTGTAGGCATAACTGAAGTCGAGCCCGTAGTGTTCATTTGGCGACAACACGCCGCTCAAACTCGCAATCCTGGTGTGATCGACATGATCGAGCGGGCCCTCGTACGGATCGTCGCCCGCGGCCACGGCGGCCTGATTGTTATTGGTGTTGTTATGCCGCTCCAGGTCGTTGAAGGCGCCCGAGATCGTCGCCCAAGGTTTGGGCCTGTATCTCGCGTGCACCCTGTAGTGCCACAACTGCCGCGGTGACACCGGCGTGAGGGCGTTGTCGGCATAGGCCATTTCCACCGAACCGTTCAGATCGAGGTTTGCGGTGGGGCGCACAGCGGCGGTAAACACTCCGGCGTTTTCGTTAATGGTCACGGTCCCGCCGACCGAAGCGCCCACGGGCAGGGGGGTGTTATGAGGGTCGCCCTCCGCGACGACATGATTCTGGTAGCGGTAGGTGAGCGAGAGCGCAGTGCTCGACGAAACATCCCATGTGCCGGTCAGATTATTGGTTATGTACAACTGGCCGGTATAGCCTGCTGACGACGCGCCAATGGCCGAACTGCCTTCAAACGTGGAGGCCCCAGCTGCCGCGCTCGTGGTAGTGAGTGGGGTCTGGTTAATCGTCTGATTTGAAGGGGTGGGCGAAGGCGGCACAGTAGCGGCAATGGTACAAGTGGACGCCGTCCCGATAGGCGTACAAGTCGTAGTTCCGCTGGTCATGATCGTCGTACCGGGCTGGTGCATCGTGGAAAAGCTGATCTGGTCGCCCAGGCTGAAATTACTCGTTGTCTGCCAGGTTGCGCCCAAGTCGGCGGCAAGAACCTCGCGTGTCGCTTGCGCATTCCCGATGTAGGTCAGTTCGCGCGTCGCCCCGGTTGTGGCAGACCCCGTATTCAATCCCTGATAGCTGTCGTAGTAGTTGGGCAGGTGCATGTTCGCGCTGGTATACCGCACATTTCCGTTGATCGACAGGTTCTTGACGCTCGCGCTCTGCAGGCGAAGCACCTCGGTCGGGAATATGGCGCGCGTCGGCTGGGAGCGCAGATAACTGGTAACCACGGCGCAGGCGGGATTGATTACCGGCAGGCCGCCTGGCGTGTTGGGCGGCGAGAGGATGGTATAGACGGCGGGGTTGCCCCCGCCGGCAGGGGTGTACGCGCTGCCCATGCTGGCTGTATTGCAGGCGCCGATGCCATAAGGCGAGAGGCTGTCAAAGTCGTTGATAGCGACCGGGGTTCCGTTCGCCTCTTGCGCGATCAGGGAATTCGCGGCCAAGGTGAAGTACGAGTCGCCCTTGTAATGCGTGATCTGCTCTTCGTACGTGACCATCGTGCCTCGCACCGGCTTCCAATCGAGCGCCGCCGTGATGTCGTCGGTGTTATTGCGCTGATACTCTTCCAGCACGGCATTATACTTGGCGAACTGATAGCCGCTCGGGCTGTGGCTAGGCCCCTCCATCAGGTTCTTGGCGTACGCAATCCGATAAGTCACCTTCGATAGCGGCAGCAGGACAACGCTCACATCGGTCATGCGCCGCACGGTGTTGAACATGAAAGGCGATTGAAGTGTCTGCGGCCACGCGAACAAGTTGGTCGGCGCGTTGGAAGGGCCGATTGGAATCGACTGCCCCCCAGGGATATTCGGATTGCCGAGCAGGTCGTAATCGAAATACCTGCGGTCGCGGCGGAACAGTGCGGTGAACTCGTAGAACTTGCCCTTCTCGGCGCTCATTCTGGCAAAGCTGACCGGGTCGCCTCCGAACCCGCCGCCCACAGCGCTGAGCGAATCGACCAGGGTGTTCTTCTGGCCCGGCAGCGCGTGCATCGAAAAGGTTTCATTTTGCACGCGCGGTCCAGATTGCAGATTCACCAGATTGCTGTACATCGCCTGGCTGCCCGTGGCATTTGCGATGCGGCCGCCCAGATCCACGCTCTCGTGGATCGCATATCCGTTCGGCACAGTCATCTGAGCGTCCGGCGTCGGTATTGGGTTGGCGGGCGTGGGATTCTGAGCGGCGGCGATGCCCGCGATCGTCAGTAAGACGGCGGCTCCAGCGCCCCCAGCGACGCGCTGGATCATTGCCAGAGATGCCTGTTGTTCCGACAGCCGGGAAAACCAGCCTATCTTGTTCATAGGAAGCCTCGCTTGAAGAAACATTCTTGCTAACATCGAAATCTTGAACTCGCGTGCCAGGTTGTTACCCGATCCTGGCCGCGCGATCCGTTGTGGCTGGAGCGCGCGGTCCGAATCCATGACTCCTACCTGAGAAACGCCGCATTCATGTTTGAACCGTGAATGTAAGTGTGGCAGTCCGTGCAGGGTGTCAGCTCAGACGAACCGGCGTTCATGCCGTGCACGGTGCCTGCAGCGACCGGGCTATGGCACTGGTTGCACAGGACGTTGACGTTCGGCATATTCAACATCCGCGCATTCTGCGAGCCATGCGGCGTGTGGCACCCCAAGCAACCCTCGCCCTTCACCGGCGTGTGCTCGTAGACGAACGGCCCGCGCTTCTCGGTGTGGCACTTGGTGCAGATCAGGTTCGAATCGTTCCTGGACCTCAGGTTGCTCTTCTCGAATGTGCCGTGCACATCGTGGCAGTCGCTGCACTTGACCAGGCCCTCGTTCACTTTGTGGTGGAACGGCATATCGAACTGCGGCTTCTCGTCGGTGTGGCACTGGAAGCAGAGCGTGGGCTGGGCAGCCTTGAGCAGCGTCTCCTCCTTGCTGCCGTGGATGTCGTGGCAGGTGGTGCAGCCGACGGCGGCCTTGGCGTGCGGCGAGCGCTCAAAGTCCGGATGCGCGCCCGAGTGGCACTTCAAGCAGGTGGCATCGATCTCCTTGGCGGAGGCCTTGGCGGGGTTGAAGATCTTGGTGACGTCGCCGCCGCCTTCGACGTGCGCTTTGCCCGCGCCGTGGCAGTTCTCGCAGGTGGCCCCGTTGCTGCCGTGCATCAGGACCATCTTGGTGTGGGGATTCGAGGCAAACTTCTTGGCCACCTCCTCGTGGCAAGTAGCGCAGGTGTCGCTGCCCACAAAATCCCCCGGCGCGGCTTCCTTGGCCTGAGTAACTGCCGGCTTGGCGCCGGATTCGGCGGTGGGCGCTTGAGCTCCGAGAGCAGTGGCGCAGATTATGCTTGCGCCCAGCATCAACATCGAACACGCTTGCAGTCCCAGCCACTTGCCCGGAGCCGCATCGATCGGCAATCGCGTTACAGGCCTATTTCCATGCATGAAAAATACCGCCTTGTGTGATCTCATCGCTGCCTCCGAAGACAACTGTACCAGCGTCCGGCGGCCCAGCCCGGCAACTCCCCGCCTGGAACTCCGGATGGGCCCCCAACTCGCCGGCACAACGCATACGGAAGGAGTTCTTTGTGCGCAGCATCACTTCATTCGCTGAATGGTACGTTGACGATTGTAGCGCAAACTGTGACGTACATCACATACAGTGTGGGCGTCAATTCCTGGCCTGGATTTCCTGTTCCAAAGTGATATGGATTCCCATCCGCGCCGGGAAACGGCCTCCCAAATGCGTCGAATTACCAGTCTTGGCGCACTCTCCGCTCTCAGCTGGAACTGCGGAAGAGGCACGCGCAGGACGGCGCGCCAACTTGCAAGAGAACAGAATTGCAGCCATTTGGCTGTGCAAAACAGAACACTTTCCTCAAGAACGGCAGAGTAAACCGGCGTCGCGCGCCGCTCTCCCGATTGCGGAGGCGGGACGGCGTCCGCAGCGGCCAAGTGGTCAGGCGGCCGTTGCTGGAAAGCCGCAGACAGCGGCTCTCAAAGTTGATGCCCGATGCGGAAAACCGGGACCGTCGCGTCCTCTCAGAGACGTGAGGCCCATCACATCTTTGGGAAGGGCTGCTCCGGCAAACTCTGAGGAAGAACAAATCTCTTTTGGGGAGGGCTCAGAGCAGCTTCACCCCGACTCAAGCCTTCACGGCCTTCTGCGAGGCCGTGGAGACGGCAGAGACGAAGGTGCTCGATCGGCGTCGGAAGGGAAGCAACATGATAGACGCAGAGATCGCGCCAGGAACGCACACGCGGCATAAGCACCTCACGCGGCAGGTTCCGGTGGGGTGCGCGGCCTGCGCCAATCGCCGCCCCGGCTGGTTCTGTTCCTTGGGCAGCGCGGTTCTTGCCGATCTTGAACTGGTCACCAGCACCGTTACGCTGCCGGCGCAAGCTTCCCTGTTTACCCAGGGCGAGGATGCCCGCTGCCTCTATCTGATCTGCGGCGGCTATCTCAAGCTCACCGCCGGCCGGCATGAGGATCGTCAGATGATCGTCCGCGTGGCCGGACCCGGCTCCATGCTGGGGCTGTACGCGGTTCTCTCCCACGGCGTCTATGAAGTCTCCGCCGAGTCCCTGACCGAAGCCCAACTCCGCCCGGTGGAACGGGAGCGGTTCCTCGGTTTCCTGCGCAGCCACAAGGAGGCCCAGATGCGCGCCGTGCAGTGCATCTGCCAGGAATACCGCTTTGCCCTGCAGGACGCCTGCCGGATCGCCCTGACGGAGACCGTGGCCGCCCGCCTGGGTCGCCTGCTGCTGGAGCTGGCCAATCAGATCGGCGAGCATTTGGATGGTGGCGGCTTCCGCTTCCCGCTGCTGCTGACCCACGAGGAGATGGCCTCCATGGCCTGCACGACCCGCGAAACCGTCACCCGCACTCTCGGCCAGTTCCGCAAGGACGGCTGGATCTCCATCGAAGACTCCCTGGTCACCCTTCACCACCCCGAGCAGTTGCAAACCCTCCTGTAGCCGGCGATTTCCATTTTTTGCCGCTCGCTTCCGGCCCGCCTCCCGAGTCAAAGAGCTATCATCGGAAGATAGGGATCGAAGATCGGAGATCGGTAACCCTCGAATCCAGCTTGAACAGAGGCCCTGACCCCTGACCCCTGATCCCCTGTTCAATTGGGAGTTCATTCTGCGTATGACGCGTTTTCTGGTTTGCTTGTCTTGTGTTCTCTTCTCTTGTTGCGCTGCCGTTGCCCAGGTTTCGACTTCATCTCCCGTTGCGGGTTCTGCCCAGCCCAACGTAACCTCCGCTGAAAGCCCGGAGATACGGGAGTTCCAGAAGCTCGAGGACGCCTGGTCCGACGCCATCAATCTGCGCGACCAGTACAGCTTGGAACTTGTGCTATCTCCTTTGTTCGTAGATGTTTCCGCCTCGGGCGACATTACAACCCGGAATCAGCAGCTGGCTATGATGATCGCGGGCGAGGATAAGACCATCCATCTCGATCAGCGGGTGATCACGGTGCGCATGCTGGGCGACATCGCCGTCGCCAACGGAACCTATGAACTGCGCCGCAAGGTTGGCTCCAGCCCGGCGGACGAGAAGGGCATCTTTACGCACGTCTTCGAGCGCAAGCACGGCGGCTGGCTTTGCATCAACTCCCAGCGCACCGTGCTGCGCACGGACTCGAACGGCAAGTCCAAGAAGCAGTCCAATGCCGAGCTCCCGTTCCACGTTCCACTGTTCGGCAAAAGCGACAAGGGCAGCCAGTAGCGCGGCGCGGCCGGCCGCTCAAGAAATCTCGAATCGCCCGGCGTGGATATCCGGAATCGAGGAGATTCCAAGAGCCGCTCCATAAATATTCATTGAATTTCAGACCGGCAAGAACCAAGCAAACGGCGGACGGCAAGCCCCCAACAACAAAGAACCCCATGCCGTCAGGCATGGGGTCCATCTGCTTCCGGCCGTTCGCTGGCCGGTTGAAGCGCGACACAGGTGCGCTACAGGAACAGGTGCGCCACCGCAAAGGTGACGATGCAGAGAAGCCTGATATGGAAGCGGCATGCTGTTGTGCAAAGAAAACGCCGCCCGTTTCCAGGCGGCGCTTTCTTTGATCTACCAGCGAGGAATCAGTTGCCTTCCTTGGTTTCAATCCTCATGCCATAGAACGATTTGTGTACGAAGAAGACCGAGACCAGGAAGAATGCGACTGCCAGCGAGGTTGCGAGCACCGGGTTCTTCGCACTGAGCGTCACGGCCAGTTCGACGGCAAGCAATCCGAACAACGTCGTGAACTTGATCACCGGGTTCAATGCCACCGACGAGGTGTCTTTGAATGGATCGCCGACGGTGTCTCCAATCACAGTTGCGTCGTGCAGAGGTGTCCCTTTCTGTTTCAGATCGACCTCTACGACCTTCTTCGCGTTGTCCCATGCGCCGCCGGCATTGGCCATGAAGATCGCCTGGTAGAGGCCGAAGACCGCAATCGAGATCAGATAGCCGATAAAGAAGAACGGCTCAGCGAACGCGAAGGCAAGCGTAGCGAAGAAGACGGCGAGAAAGATGTTGAACATTCCCTTCTGCGCGTACTTGGTGCAGATCTCTACCACCCTCTTGCTGTCAGTGACCGATGCCTTCTCCGCGCCTTCCAGTTTGATGTTCGCCTTGATGAACTCGACCGCGCGATAAGCGCCGGTGGTGACCGCCTGCATGGAAGCGCCGGTGAACCAATAGATCATCGCCCCGCCGGTGATCAACCCGAGCATGAAGGGCGCGTGCAGCAGAGAGAGGTTCTCTTTGCCAACGGTCAGTCCGTGGGTCAGGGCCATTATGATCGAGAAGATCATCGTGGTTGCGCCGACGACGGCTGTGCCGATCAGCACCGGCTTGGCCGAAGCCTTGAAGGTATTGCCGGCTCCATCGTTGGCTTCCAGCAGGTACTTGGCGCGTTCGAACTTCACATCGATGCCATAGCCCTTCTTCAACTCGGCTTCGATCCCGGGAATGGTTTCGATCAGCGACAACTCATAGACCGATTGCGCATTGTCGGTGACCGGACCGTAGGAATCGACGGCAATCGTGACCGGTCCCATGCCCAGGAAGCCGAAGGCGACGAGGCCAAAGGCGAAGACGGCGGGAGCCAGCATCAGGGCATCCATGGATGGCCCAGTACTGAAGAAATAGCCCAGACTCATGAGCGCGACCATGCTCAATCCCAGCCAGTAGGCGGAAAAATTACCGGCCACGAGTCCCGATAGGATGCCCAGGGAAGCTCCGCCTTCCTTCGCGGAGGTGACGACTTCCTGCACGTGGGCCGAGTTGGTTGAAGTGAAGACCTTGACCAGTTCGGGGATGACCGCGCCCGCCAGGGTTCCGCAGGAGATGATGGAAGCCAGCTTCCACCATAGCGTTCCGTCGCCGAGATCGGGGATCATCATCCTTGACGCAACGAAGGTCAGGACGATGGAAAGGATGGATGTGATCCAGACCAGCGAGGTCAGCGGCGCCTCGAAGTCCATCTCGTCTGCCTTCGCGTATTTCGCCTTGGCGATTGCCCCATTGAGAAAGTACGCGCCCGAGCTGGAGAGCAGCATGGCCACGCGCATGACGAAGATCCAGACTAGCAGTTGCACCTGGGTCTTGGGATCGTGGACGGCCAGCAGGATGAAGGTGATCAGGGCGACGCCGGTGACGCCGTAGGTTTCAAAGCCGTCGGCGCTGGGGCCAACCGAATCGCCCGCGTTGTCGCCCGTGCAGTCGGCAATGACGCCGGGGTTGCGTGCATCGTCTTCCTTGATCTTGAATACTATCTTCATCAGATCGGAGCCGATGTCGGCGATCTTGGTGAAGATGCCGCCGGCAATACGCAGGGCCGCGGCGCCCAGCGATTCGCCAATTGCGAAGCCGATGAAGCAGGGGCCGGCATAATTAGCCGGGATGAACAAAAGGATGGCGAGCATGATAAGCAGCTCGACGGAGATCAGCAGCATGCCGATGCTCATGCCGGCCTTCAGCGGAATCGCAAAACATGGATACGGCTTGCCGCGCAATCCCGCGAATGCCGTCCGCGAGTTGGCGAAGGTATTGACGCGAATGCCGAACCACGCCACGCCGTAGCTGCCCGCGATGCCGACCAGGCTGAACCCCAGGATGATGGGCAGCGTTACCGCAACATTTCCCACCGGCGCCAGCCAGCCGAAGTACATCGAGATAATGACCGCGATGAAAGCCCAGAGCAGAAGAATGAACTTGCCCTGCGTGATCAGGTAGGTTTTGCAGGTCTCATAAATCAGCTCGGAGATGTCGCGCATCGAGCTGTGAACCGGCAGGTTCTTCAACTGCACATAGATCACCAGGCCGAAGAGCAGGCCGGCGGCGCAGAAGAGCAATCCGATCGACAGAAGGGCATGCCCGTTCAAGCCGAAAAAATTCGCGAAACTCACGCTCGTCAAATCCGGCAGCGTCAGGCTGGCTTCGCCTCCACCCGCGTGTTCCGCCTGCCCGTAGGCGAATGTGGGAAGCAGCAGCCCCAGGAGGGCCGCCGCGGTCCTGTACCGGCGATTGAGAAACGCCCCGGCGCCTTGCTTAATGGCAGCGGAGATCTTCCGCATATCCGCCGATCCGCCAGCCAAGCCGACGACCTGGCGCGCAAACAAAAAGGCTACAACGAGCGAAAGCAAGCTCACGCCCAGGAAAAAGTACACCCAATACTGTGCAGTCACAAGTCCTCCCAGACTAAGGAATTGAAGCGGTATCGCGAAGGGTCGCAGACAAGCTGGACCTCGCAGAATGGCGCAGAATAGTCAATCGAAGCCTATCATCCGGCGGGAACGCTGTCGAGTGATTGCAGTCACATTCCTCCGGCAGCTCGATATTCCGGGAATTGAGGCAGCGGGCAGGAGCGATCTTTCCCAAATGTGGCCGGCTGCCCGCCGGGAATGCGCGGGAACTGCCCGGTATCCTGTTCCTAGAGTTCATCGAAAAACAAGTCTGTCCGCGACCTCTGTTTGGTACACTGTTCCCCTTCGCTCAAGAGGAGGCTGCATGAACCCCGCCCAAGGCACCCCCGGCCGCGCCATCGCCACGCTTTCCAGCCGCGAGGTCTATCGCAACCGCTGGATGCGGGTCCGCGAGGATGAGATTCTGCGCTCCAACGGGACCAGGGGCATCTATGGCGTGGTGGACAAGGACGACTGCGCCATCATCCTGCCCATCGACCAAGGCCGCGTGTGGCTGGTGGAGCAGTTCCGCTACACCATCCAGGAGCGAGCGCTGGAACTGCCGCAGGGCGGCTGGGAGATGGAGGTTGACGACCCGGAGGAGCTGGCGCGCGGCGAATTGAAGGAGGAGTTGGGCTTGGACGCCGCGCAGATGACCCATCTGGGAATCCCGTGGGTGGCCTATGGCTTTACCCGGCAAAGAATGCACGTCTTTCTGGCCACCGGGCTAACCGCTACTGAGAAGGAACCCGATGCCGAGGAGCACGATCTGAAGGCGCGCTCCGTTGCGATCGCCGACTTCGAAGAGATGATGCTGAACGGCGAGATTCGCGACGTCTGCACGCTGGCGGCGTGGGGGCTTTATCTGCTGTGGAAAGCGCGGCAGGGATGAAGCGGGGCCTCGGAGTACTTTCAATGAGTGCTCGGCATCGATGCCCCACCCTTGCTGTCATCCTGAGCGAAGGTCGCCGCAGCGACCGAGTCGAAGGACCTGGGGCTCGTCTTGTTGCGGCTGGTGCGGGACGGCGCGCCACTTCGATCTGCCGGCGTGCGCAGCCCCGTGGTTGCGAAGGCAAAACGGCATGCTCCTCTCCTTTCGATCGCTACAATCGAGTGAGCGATGATTGAGTACCTCTATCTCGGGCGGGTGGATTACGACGACGGGCTGCGCTTGCAGGCGGAGATCGCACGGCTGCGCTTCGAGGGGCGGGTGGAGAATGTGCTGCTGCTGCTGGAGCATCCGCCGGTGCTGACGCTGGGGCGAAATGCCCACCGGGCCCATGTGCTGGCCTCGGAGGAGCTGCTGGCGCGGCGCGGGGTAACGGTGCGCGAGATCGACCGCGGCGGCGATGTAACCTACCACGGGCCTGGGCAGCTGGTGGGTTACCCGATCTTCGACCTGCGCAGCCTGCGCAACCCCAGCGGCGGCCGGATGGGTCCGGTGGACTTTGTGCGCAGGATGGAAGAAGCGCTGATTCGGCTGTGCGCCGGGTTTGGGGTGCGGGCGGGGAGGATTCCGGTGCTGACCGGGGTTTGGTGCGGGGTGGATGAGGGATCGGAGATCGGCTCCGCCGGGCCACAGCGCAAGATCGGCGCCATCGGCATCCATGTTTCGCGCGGAATTACCACGCATGGGTTTGCCTTCAATGTGACCACCGACCTGCGCGACTTTGAGTTGATCGTCCCCTGCGGGCTTCCCGGCCATGCGGTGACCAGCCTGGAACGGGAAGTCCCGCGGCCGGAGGAGTTGCCAAGCCTGGAGGCTGTGGCGCATCGAGCGGCGCGGGAGTTGGGGCTGGTCTTCGATCGGCAGGTGCTGGCGGTGGAGAGCCTGGCGGCGCTGCGGGCACAGGCGGACGCCGCCTCGGCGGCCGAGCCGGAGTTCCCGGCGGAAGATACGGCGCTGCGGATTCCAGCGGAGGTTGAACGGCTGCGGGGCAACACGGCGGTGACGGATCGAGTTTGCTGAATGGGATTCGCGGTTCCCACCCGTATCGTGAAGAACGTGATGGGTTTGTGACTCTCAGTTTGTTTGGGACCGCTGCCGTTCGGCGGCCGCATGGGCCGCGATTTATAATCCGGCTGAACCGGGCGCGCAACTGAACTCCCGCGGGGCGGAGAGAGGAATCCATGCCAACCGACGTGATCATGCCCCAGATGGGCGAGTCGATCTTCGAGGGCACCATTACCAGGTGGCTCAAGAGGGCCGGCGATCCGGTGCTCAAAGACGAGCCGCTGTTTGAAATCTCCACCGACAAGGTGGACGCGGAGATTCCCTCGCCGGTGGCCGGAGTGCTGAGCGAGATCAGGTTTCCGGAGGGCGCGACGGTCGAGATCAATGCGGTGGTCGCGGTGATTGGCTCGCCTCTCGCGGACGCTCCGCCCGATGCGGCTCCGGTTGCCGGGCCGGCGAAACAGCTCCCGGCGGCTGGGACAATGCCGCCAGCCAGTGAAGTTCCAACGCCCCAACCAGCGGCGCCGAAGCCGGCAGCCGCGGCGCCGGCGGTTTCCACTGTTGCGGCTCAGATGGGCGAACGCATCCGATCCTCGCCGCTGGTGCGCCGGATTGCCAAAGACAACAGCCTCGACCTTGGGCAAATAGCGGGCACGGGCTCGGCGGGGCGAATCACCAAAGAAGATGTGCTGCGCCACTTGAGCGAGCGCGAAGCCGGCAGCGCGGCAGGTGCACTGGCGGGAGATGCTCCTGCCGCAGCGGCGCCTTCCACGCTCGTCGATCGGTTGGAGCCGCTCAGCAAGATGCGGGCCATTATCGCCCAGCGCATGGTGGAGAGCCTGGCCATCAGCCCCCACGCCCACCTTGTCTACAAGGTGGATATGACGCGCATTGCCCGCATCCGGGAACGGGAAAAGAGCAGTTTCGAGCAGAAGAACGGCGTAAAGCTCACTTATATGCCCTTTATTGCCGCGGCAGCGGTGGAGGCGCTGCGCAAGTTTCCGATTCTGAATGCAACGCTTGAGGGCGGATCGATCCACTACCACGGCCACATCAATCTCGGAATCGCCGTGGCGCTCGAGTGGGGCCTGATTGTGCCGGTGGTGAAAGAGGCGGAGGGGCTCGGCTTTCCTGGGCTCGCTCGGGCCATTGCCGACCTGGGCGGACGCGCCCGCGCCAAGAAGCTCAAGCCCGAAGAGGCCTCGGGATCGACGTTCACACTGACCAACTCCGGCGTCTTCGGCGGCGAGTTCGGCACCCCGATCATCAACCAGCCGGAGGCGGCGATTCTGGCCATCGGCGAGCTGAAGAAGGAAGCCGTGGTGCTGACCGACTCCGAGGGCAACGATACGATTGCGATCCGGTCGATGCAGCACTTCTGCCTGGGCTTCGATCACCGCATCATCGACGGCGCCGATGCGGGCAGGTTCATGGGCGAGCTGAAGAAGACGCTCGAGGAGTGGAACAGGGCGATCGACTGAGCAGGGCAATCGCATGAGCGCGTGGAAGCGCCTCACATGGCTCCCAACGGGTGATATCGATGGAATATTTGGCGCAGGCTCCAAATCCCCTCCTTCGTTCGTGGGTCCGGACGCTGTGGTATTGCCGCGCGCCGCGCCTCCCGCACCGCCGCGAGCGCGTATTGCCCAATGGCTGCATGCAGATCATTCTCAGCCTGTCCCGCCGCCATCTCACCGGCTGCGGCGAGGATGAAAAGGCGGACGTGCGCCTTCCGCAAGCCATCGTAGTGGGTGCGCGAACACGATATGGGCTTGTCGACACCGGGGATATGGAGGAGCTTGCCGGCATTCTATTCGAACCGGGAGGATTTGCGGGATTGTTCCGCGAGCGCGCCGATTTGTTCTTTGAGCGGTCAATTGGTTTGGACGATGTGTGGGCCGGCGCGCGCATCGCGGAGCGGCTGAGCGAGCTTCCGGCCCCGGCCGAGAAGCTCAAGGCTCTGGAAGCGTTCCTGACCCACCTCTTTCACCGGCGCGGGCGCCGCTCCCATCTGGTCGACCAGGCCATTCATCTCTTCCGGGGCAGAGCTCTCAGCGTGGCCCAGTGCGCCCGGTCAGTGGGAGTAAGCGAGCGCAGGCTTTCCCAGGTGTTCTGGGAACAGGTCGGCATGGGCCCCAAGATGTGGTGCCGGATACGCCGTTTTCAAGCCGCCGTGCGAGCCCTTCACAAAGGGGTGGATGTGCCTTGGGCGGAGTTGGCGCTCCGCTGCGGATACTACGACCAGTCGCATTTTGCCAATGACTTCCATGCGTTTTCGGGAATCAACCCCACCACTTATTCCGCGCGCCGCGGACCCTGGCAAAACCACGTCCCCCTTCTCTAGGTCTCCGGCCGTGTGATTTCGTGCGTTGCGCTTCGCGCTTTCCCACCCTTCCGCGAGTCGCCGCGGCGGATAGTCCCGGATCGCGACCTCATCGCGACCAACTGTCGATACGAAATGTCCCCGCGCCCAGAAGCTTTGGCCGGCGTCGTTCTGCTTCCGCAGGAATGTCCGGCTGCGGGATCTTTGTGGATATCACTCCCGGACCATCCTTGATTCTCGGAATCTCGTAGCCTGCAAATCCAGCAAGCGCAAGAGCGTTGAGCGCCTCAGTAAACTTTGTACCCGATGCCCACGCTGGCCCCGTAAGGCGACAATGTAGAGTTGCCCCACGCCGGCCAGAACTGGTACTCGACATCGGCGGCGCGGATGCTGAGCCGCTTGGTCAGCCTCAAATCCACGCCTCCGCCAAAGGCAAAGTCGGTAAAGTGACCATAGTCGCCGCCAGGATCGAAGTGCATCTTCGAAAATCCGCCCAGCGCTTTGGCGTAGACCGTCGCATTCCTAAAGCGGAAAACGGGAAGCCTGGGACCCACGAGATAGTTGTCCTGATAGATGTCGCGGTACTGATTGAAGCGCATCCAACGGCCTTCTGCCTCAAACTGTACCCAACGCCTCATTCTCAGATCCACATATGCACCCGCGCCGAAAAGCGGATACTTGCCGGCGCTCGCAACGGGATAGAAGTTGCCGGAGTTGGGGCAGGATGCCCCCACGCAGACCCAACTATTCGCTCCATCGGAAAAGTCGGGCTGGAAAACAGAGGCCATTCCGCCGGCCGTGATCGTAACCTGACGGTCGGTGGCCGAGGGAACCACTTGCGCGCTGGTAGCAATCGCTCCAGCGGCAAACAAGATCGAAAACAAAAGAGCGGCAGGTCGTTTCATAGTCGAAAGATACGTCCAGTCTGGAGGAATCGGAACTCATCTCAATTGACAGAATTTTCAATAGCCGGACTGGAGCACGTTCCGGTCCGCGGACTTGTGATTGATGTTGCTGCTAAGGTGGGTTCGAAGTGCCTGTGAGCTGTTGCGCCACGTCGCCGGCGGCTGGTTGCGCCGCGGGCGGAGGCGGTGGAGCAGCAGCATCGGGAGCGGCGCCGGGAGCAGCGGCCGGAGCAGCGGGCGGTGGCGGTTGCTGGCCAGCGCCCGGCTGCGCCCCAGGATCGGGCGCTGTTTGAGCGGGCGCGGCGGGGTTGGCCGCACCGGGGGCGGGCGCTGCCGGCGCCTCGGCGCGGGCCACCTCGTAGCGCTGCAGCTTGTAGTAGAT
>Ga0187863_10001752_pt1 | contig 17113 bp, 14 predicted proteins | sample June2016WEW_11_1_FD_132975 | JGI IMG/M metagenome (GOLD analysis project Ga0187863, IMG submission 132975) | Peatland microbial communities from SPRUCE experiment site at the Marcell Experimental Forest, Minnesota, USA - June2016WEW_11_10 | ecosystem: Environmental > Terrestrial > Soil >... | reverse complement strand
GAAGCTGTTGTGGGCTCACTCTTTCTGGGGCGAGCGTTGCGCGAACAGGGGCACGAGGCCTGGTTCCATCAATTATTTCAAAAAAAACGGCACACCTGTAATTTTTGCCAGTTAGCGGATCGCCACAGTCCTTATAGACTGCGCCCGGGGTTGCGAGTATGCCTGGTTCTGTCGATCAACCGCTCTGTGGGTAGGCGACAAGTCGTAAGCAAGCAATTTTAGGAGAGGTTGACCATGAGTGCCCGCGCGGCCAGCGTGATCGTGTTCGCGTGCGTGTTCGCAAGCGCCATTTGCGGCATCCTTCTCGGCGGCGCTCTGCCTCAAGATCAACTAAGCGCCGACTCGAAAGATGTCGTGAGGATGGGTATGGGGCTAGTCTCCACCATGGCCGCACTTGTTCTGGGCCTGCTGGTCTCTTCGGCAAAAAGTTTCTATGACGCACAGAATGCCGAACTGACGCAACTGTCCGCCAAGGTCATCCTTCTGGACCGCCTCCTAGCCCATTATGGGCTGGAAACAACCGAAGTCCGCGATCAGCTGCGCGACTACGTTGCGGACGGTATTGATACAGTGTGGCCGCGGGAGCACACACAGTCTGCCAGACTGATGGCACCGACCACGGACCCGGAGGTACTCATCGGAAAAATTCAGGCACTGTCTCCGAAAGACGACAGGCAGCGCTCGCTCCAGGCTCAGGCGTTGAGCACAGCGATTGGTCTTATCCAAACCCGCTGGTTGATGTATGAACAAGGAGCCGACTCGGTTTCCGGACCCATGCTCGCGATCCTGGTTTTCTGGCTTGCGGCAATCTTCATCAGCTTTGGCCTCTTCGCACCGCGCAACGCAACCGTTATCACTGCCCTGTTCGTTGCCGGGATGTCAGTTTCTGGCGCGATCTTTTTGATCTTTGAGATGTATACGCCTTTCGGCGGACTCATAAGAATCTCGAGTGCGCCGCTACGCGCCGCCCTTGGCCAGCTGGGCCAGTAGGTGTACGGTATCGCAAGCCTCCAGTCGCTTCGAAAGTTCTTCTCGGAATTCGGGCGGGATACTACAGAATACAGCGACGAGAATCGTGTGCATGGCGACGACGGTGTTGAACAGCGCGGTTGGGAGCAATGTCAGCGTCGCGAACCGTATCCGGGTTTGAGGGTCGTAAACCTTGAAAGTTTTGTTCGGTGTTGGTTGCGTTAATGGCCTGGCCCAACTTCCATTCCCGCAGATGGAAAGAGCGGTCGCCAAATCAGGTGGCAGCTCCGGCTGAAACGAAAGCACTCACCTTGCACTGAGTGCAACAAAATCGCGCACCAAGAAGAGTGCGGACGGGGATGGGTGGCGCTTCATCATAGTCAATCGAGAGCCGTTACGCCTTCGCGGATACTGCCATTAATGCGAACGAGTGCCGCGAATCGCGAGCTGGCATTGTCCCTGACCAAAGCGACAACGGCCTATCTGTTGCCGAACTTCCAGCCGATTCCGGAACTCGTCCCATAGTCGCTGCCTGAGAAATGCGATGGCGGCTGGTTGTCCCAATTACCGTAGAACGAGACATTCCAAGTCAGGCGCCGGAAGAGCTTTACGTAATAGGTCGCGTTCGTGTTGAAAAACACACGCCCCGGTTGCGTCAGCGCTGGGAATACCGTGGCCGTAACGTCCAGGTTGGTTTTATCGAACTTGAAGAGCTTCAACTCGGCGGCCACCACTGCCGCCGCGATGTTTGGACTGGCCTGCGAATTGGTGGATTGCGAATAGGTTGTGTTCTGCCAAGCGAGGCCGGCGAGCAGCGAAATCTTGGCATGATTGGTGTTCTTGAAATAACGTCCTATACCTCCGCTGAGGTTTGTCTGAAGTTGGATATCCTGTGTCGAACTCTGTAGGAAGGTGCCGAGGCCCGAGTAGTACCAGTTATTCCAGCGCAATAAACGAAGAGCATTGATGGCTAATGAATTTCGAGTCGACGCGCTATCACCGCGACTGGAGGCCAATGAGGAGCTTATGTTCGCTCCCGCCGACCAGCGTTCTCGCGGGTATTCAACGGATGAAGTCAGATTGTACTGGGTCGTTTGGTTGCCTTTGGAATACATGATGCCTGAGTTGATCGCGCCATTGAGACGCTGCCAGAACCTGTCGGCGGTCTGATCGAGCTGAACGACCTGTGATTGCTCGACCGTCTCCGGCAGCTCGGTACTCTCTGAGACCTGAATATTCATCGGCCGCCCGGTAGGGCTCTCTGTCGTATGCAGCGTTCCGCTGTACACTGACCCGTCCTCGGTCTTCACGACAAACAATTGTTTGCTCTCCAGGTGATGCACCTTGGACCATTGAATCGAGCTCGTGCCGTCCATGTAATCGAAGCTCACGAAGAGCACACCGGAATCGAGACCCTTAATTTCTCCGGTGAAGCGATCGCCATTGTTCATGACGATGACATCGGACTTTTCACGCGCGAAGAGAGGCAACGTGATCAGAAGGCTATAACAAAGGACAGCAGCTCGGATATTCATAACGATCTCCGACGTGAAGAATCCCCTGTCCTGTGAGATCACACCGTATTCGCGGGTTCTGAGGCGAAGCACGCGTTCCCTTCGGGCGAAAGTAACCGGTCGAGTCGGCATAGCCAGTCACCTCGAGACAAGATAGATAGTCGACCAAGACTCCGCACCATGCCACTGTCAGAACTGACAGCAACGCGGTACCCTCCTTTCTTCGAGATCTCCTCAATGCGGGATAGCGCCGCAGTGGTGCAAGACAAAGCAGTTCGAAGCAACCAGTTGCATACCAGCGGCCCAAGCGCAAGACGGTGAGCAAAGAGCGGTATTGAAATCGATTGTTTTCGTCTTTCGGACACCTTGCCGCTATAATCAGTTCGCATTCGGGCAACGACAACCAGTAGCGGTGTGGCATCCTGAATAGAACTCAGCAACTAAACCCGACAGGTCCGGCTCTAAATTTCTAAGGGGGAGCCTCATTGAAAACATCTTCGGTCCGGGTTCTCGTAGTGGATGATTACATCCCGTTTCGGAAATTTGTTTGTTCCATGCTGGGCAAAAGACCAGAATTGCGGGTCGTCGGAGAGGCTTCAGACGGACTAGAGGCGGTCCAAAAAGCCGAAGAACTGCAACCGGACTTGATTGTCCTCGATATCGGGCTTCCTATACTGAATGGAATCGAAGCCGCGCGACGGATCCGAACGCTCGCTCCCCAATCGAAAATACTCTTCTTCAGTCAAGAATCCTCTGATGACGTGGCGCGAGAAGCCCTCAGTTCGGGGGCTCTGGGTTATGTGGTTAAGACACAGGCTGGAATCGAATTTTTAGCGGCTGTGGCAGCGGTTCTTGAGGGCAGGCAGTTTGTGAGCCGCGGATTATTGCGCCACCATTCCGGCGACGCGCCTGATTCGGACGTCCTCCGACCCTACCGCGAGCAGGCTCTCCCGTCGCCCGTACGGGGGGAGGAGGAGATCACTCGGAATCACCAGGTGGAATTTTATTCTGATGATGCAGCCCTGGTGGTTGGCTTTGCGAGTTTTACCGAAACAGCCCTACGGGCCGGGAACGCGGTTATCGTCGCTTCGACGGAGTCACATCGCAATTGTCTTCTGGAAAGATTGCACGACCGTGGCGTCGATATGGTCACCGCGACTGAACAGGGACGTTTCCGCTTTTTGGACGTGCACGACATACTATCGACCTTCATGAGGAACGATCTACCCGACCCAGTACGATTTTTTGAGGTCGTGGGTGGGCTAATTACGGCAGCATCGGCGGCGACAGGACAACAGTCGCGCGTTGCAGTTTGCGGGGAATGCGCGTCCATCTTGTGGGCGCAAGGTAAGGCAGATGCGGCGATTCAGGTGGAGCAACTCTGCAACCAGCTAACCAAACGATACGAAATGGATATTCTGTGCGGATTTTCGTTGAGCAGCTTTTACCGCGAAGAAGACAAGGAAGTCTTCCAGATCATTTGTCGGGGGCGCTGAGCTGTTGGAAAAGAGCCCAATCGTCTTTGGAGTCTTCGGAATTCGCAAACTGGGAACAATTCATGCCGCAGAGTTCGTTCTCCGCATATCCCAGCATCGAGCAAAGGGCCGGATTGGCCAGCAAGACCTTTCCTTCGAGGTCCTCCACCGCGATTCCAAGCGAGGCTTGTTCAAAAAGGTACTGGAAAAGCTGTTGAGCGGGTACAGGTAATCCTTGCGAGGACATGACGACTCTAGAAATCAGATCGTTCGTAGCGGAGACCATAGCATTTCCTAGCACAAAAGTGAATTCTGGCCTACTGCTCTGGGAAACACCGCGCCGTCGCAACAACGGTCAACCGGGAAAATCTTGACCCGATCGGCATAACTCGCTCAATGGTTTGATCCAAGGCAGAAGAGGTGAATGCCACGCGTAAACAATGGGAAGGTTGTTAGTCAGGGAGTCCGTCGATCTAGGCGACCACCAAGTGGTTCCTGACGGCGTACTTGACCAATTCGGCCGTGCTCTTAGCGCCAAGCACTTCCATCATCCGGTACTTATGATAAACCACTGTCCTGGTCTTCATGTTCAGAATCCCGCCAACTTCCTTCATCAGTTTGCCTTCAGCCAACAACTGCAGCACTTGACGCTGTCTGTCAGTGAGGCGTTCCTCTTCCGGGACTAGTTTCTTATTTTGCCACCGCACGCAATCGATCGCGTCCCGCGACAAACCTTGTGAAAGATACGATTTGCCGCGTAAAACCTCACGCACGGCAACCATCATCTCGGCAGCAGCGCATGTCTTGAGCAGATACCCAGAGGCCCCTCGTTCGAAGGCTTCCGCGGCCACCTCAACATCGGGATTCATGGTGAGATAGACGAGCTTGACGGCGGGGAACATTTCTTTGACCTGCTGCCCCGCGTCCAAGCCGTTAAGGATGGGCATGGCAACATCTACGACGATCACATCGGGTTTCAATTCGCCGGCAGCATGCAGCAGGGCGCGACCATCGCTTACCACTCCGACCACATCAAATTCCGTTTCGAGAAGTTTTTTGCACAACTCGGCCACGAGAGTGTGGTCGTCAGCAATCAAAATGCGGGGGCGGCTGGTCATCGGTTTGACCTCCTCAGAAAAATGCATACTTTTGTCCTGGCATGGCATGGGGCGCGTGCGGTTGAGCTCTGCTATCTAAGTTCCCATCGAAGGAGCGAGCCTGTCAGGGGCTTAGGCATTCGGGCTACTCAACCAGTCAATCCGCGCGCGAGTGCGATTTCCGTAACTCTGATTCTCTGAGGAGGTTGGGGATCAGTTGTGACTCGACGTTTTCTAAGACGCGCCAGTTCGACTTGCGGCGTGACAAACCGCGAAAAGCCGCAATCCAAGCAGACCAAAATCTTCGGGAATTCTAGAATTCCTGGATCCTCAATATTGCTGAGGCCGCTGAAATGGATCATCATCTCAGTACTAAACTCCGCCTGATTGCCCGACTGACATAATTCGCAAGACATAACACACCCCAGTCCCATTTTGAGATTTCGAGATTCTGACCCCAGTTGGTGCTTGTAGGTGTATGCAACGCCGATGCTGATTTTGTGCCACACCGATGAAAAATACATTTTCAGGACATGTTTGGTTGTAGACTTTCGGCAACTCACGTTGGTTTGTGAGTTGAGTGAGGCTGTGCTTGGATTCCATCAACCCAAGAGTTCTTCACGGGGAACCGCTGCCGTGGGCCCAGCTGCAGCGTCTGCCTGACGAGCAGCTCATGGCTCGCCTGCAGGAGGGACAGAGCGACGCCCTCGCTGTTCTGTTCGACCGCTATCAGAAGCTGGTCTTGAGCATTGCGCTGAAAATTGTCCGCGATCCCGGTGAGGCGGAGGACGTTACGCAGATCGTTTTCATGGACATTTATCGTGCTGTGGCACAATTCGACCCCAGCAAAGGCAATACTAAGGTATGGCTGATGCAATACGCGTACCACCGCGCCATCAACCGACGACAGCATCTTCAGGGCCGGGAGTTTTATAAAATCGCCGAGCTGGAAGAAGTGGACACGCGCCCTGTGGAAGCTCATGCAACGTTTGGCCTAAGTTCGCCAGAGACGAAGGCACTCGTTCGCCAGAGTATGAGGGCATTGTCAGGGATACAGAGATCGGTGATCGAAATGGCCTGCTACGAAGGCCTTTCCATGCGGGAAATTGCGGAGCGGACGGGAGATTCATTCGTCAATGTACGCCACCATTATTATCGCGGGCTCCAGAAGTTGCGCTCTTTGATATCGGGCGAGGCTGACACGAAACCGAGTGCACAGGGAGGAAAGTGTGCCTGAGCATCGGCAGAGAGGGACGGCTGGGCATGAGCCGTATGAAGAGCTTTGTGCGCTTGCTGCAGGCGGCCTGCTGGAGGGCGCGGAGTTGGTTGGTTTCAAGGCGCATATGAAGGAATGCAGCGAGTGCCGCTTGGACTACGAGGAGTTGTCCAGTGTCGTCACTCGGGAATTGCCCCAAGCCCAGGGAGCCTTGCGGCAGAAAATGTCGGAGCTAAGGGCTAAACCGCTGCCCTATTCGCGGCAACGCTTCCTTCGCCGGGCGCGAGCTGAAGGTGTGGTTTTCTCGCCCGAAGTCGACACTCCCAGACGAGCGAGTGCGAGGTACTTTCGCCCCGTTACCATATTGTCTCCGGTTGCTGCTTTGGTCGTGGTTGCGTTGAGTCTAGCGGTTTACCACCTCCGCGAAGCACGGGGCACAGCGCGGGTGAATGGCGGCGCCGAGGCACACCGGATCGCTGACCTCGAGCGGGAAAACTCCTCGCTCGCCGCTCAGCTAAAAGAATCCGTCGCAACAAAACAGCGCGAGATCCAAGATCTGCGCGCACAGCTTGGAAACGCCTCCGCGACTGCCGAGAACCTACGACGCAATAGCGAACAGGAGCGAGGAGAGGCTGCGCGGTCCTCCAGCCAGAACGCGCAATTACTGGACGAATCACGCAATCAGGAGAAACTGCTGGCACAAGCAAGGGACGAGGCAGTTCGTAGCAGTCAGTTGCGCATCAACGACGAAGCCTCCCTGGTGGAGCAGCAGACTCGTATTACAGAACTCTCCAATAAGTTGCGAGTTGCGAGTGCGACCCTCGATATGGAGCGTCAACTCGTGGCGGCCGGTAAGGGTTTTCCCGAGTTCATGGCGGCCCGCGAATTGCATGTCATCGATGTTCGTGACACTGACCCGAATGGTGAACCCAGCAGAGCCTTTGGGCGCGTGTTCCTGACCGAAGGCAAATCGCTCACCTTTTACGCCTTCGATTTGAATCTGGAGACGGTCGTAAATGCGAAGAATGGTTTCCAGGTCTGGGCTGTGCCGGAAGCCGGAAAGAACTCGCCGCGCAGCTTGGGCTTCCTGCACGTGGATGCCAAAGCACAAGGACGGTGGGTGTTGAAAGTGGAGAACCCGGAAATGGTGAAAGAGATCAGTTCCTTATTTGTCACGGTCGAACCGATCTCCGGCAGCAAACAGCCCAGCAGACAGAAGATGCTCTACGCCTACCTTGGATCGGCTAATCATCCGTAGCGGCACAACTCATTTCTCTCATGCGAGGGTCTTGAACCCAAGACATCTTCTCGTAATGCAGATTTTTGTCCACTGTCACTTCTGACAGTGGTTCATGGGAACTCCCCGCACTCATCGTTGGCCGCTTGAATCAGACCCACACATAAGGATATTCTTCCTTGCGCTGGAGCAAGGAGCGCAACGAGTTGCGCCCCGTCACGCACTAGCGGAGAACGTTGTGATGAAGCGCCCAGTGCTCGTCCTGATCTGTCTGCTGACGACATTACTGGCCTTCGCACAAACAGATAGCGCCCGGATTTCCGGCAGAGTGACGGACCCGACCGACGCAGTGATCGTCGGTGCCGAGTGTACGATCACTAACCTCCAGACCAACAGCTCCACCACTACGACTACCAACGAGGACGGGATCTACGTCCTATCCGATCTGCGTCCGGCCGCCTACCGCCTGATCATCCAGAAAGAAGGCTTTCGCACCGTCGTCCAGCCTAGCCTTCAGCTTTACGTTCAGGACGCGGTCAACGAGAACTTCAGGCTTGCCCTCGGTTCCGTCTCCGAAACTTCCACCGTCGTCAGCGCCCAGTTACAAACCGATTCCGCGGCGGTCAGTACCGTGGTGGATAACCAATTCGTGGAAAATATGCCGCTCAATGGCCGCAGCTTCCAGTCTTTGATCGCGCTGGTGCCGGGCGTAGTCTTCACCTCGCCAAATCTCGGGGCGGGCCAGTTCGGCGTGAATGGGCAGTATAGCGACGCGAATTATTTCACGGTGGACGGTGTGAGTGCGAATTTTGGCGTAGTGACTCTCGGCCTCGGCCAGTCTCTGGGCGGAGCGTTACCGGGATATACCGCCCAAGGCGGCACCAATGGACTGGTTTCCATAGATGCCATGCAGGAATTCCGCGTCCAGACCTCATCGTATGCGGCCGAATTTGGACGCACACCCGGGGCCCAGGTTTCGATCGTCACGAAATCCGGTACCAATCAATTCCATGGCACCGCGTTCGACTACCTACGGAACGATGCCTTCGACGCCCGCAACTATTTCGACACGCCTCCGCTGGTCAAGCCGCCGCTCCGCCAGAACGACTTTGGCGGAACGCTTGGCGGACCCATGTTTAGAGACAAGACTTTCTTCTTTTTTTCGTACGAAGGTCTGCGGTTGAGGCAGCCACAAACGGCTACAGGCGAGTTCTATACGGCGTCAGCCCGGGCCGCCGTCGCGCCGGTTTATCAGCCCTGGCTGAAAGCGCTGCCCCTCCCCGCTCCGAATGCGCCTATCATCGACCCGACGTGCGATAACATCACCAATCCGTGCCTGGCGAACCTCAGCGTGGCCTATTCCAATCCTTCCTCTCTCGATGCAACCAGCATCCGCATTGACCACACCCTGACCAGCAAAATCACCCTCTTTGCGCGCTACAACCACGCACCCTCCTACGACGCGACCCGATTCTGGGAGGAACTGGCTTATGACCACGCGAACACCGACACGATCACCGTAGGGGCCACCATCCTGCTCGCTCCCACCAGGGTTAACGACTTCCGTGTGAACTGGAGTCGAAACACGGCCACCGAAATCAACTCCCTTACCAACTTTGATGGCGGCATGGCCACGCCCACCTCAGTTATGTTCCCGTCGTCATCCCCTTATCGCTTTGACCAAGGTCAGGCCTTGCTCTCTCTTAGAGACGGCAACGGCAATATGGAGGTCAGGGACGGTACTAATTACTCCAACGTGCAACGGCAATTCAACATTGTGGACACATTCTCCTGGGCTGTCGGTGTGCACCAGTTTAAGTTTGGCATCGATTATCGTCGTCTGAGCCCCACGGCCTTGGTGAGTACGGGGTATGGTGTTTTGCCCTCATTCGTGGACTTGGTGGCGGGAACCACGGGCGGTGCCCTTCTGGGTGCGGGCAATCCTCTTTCCATAAGGTTGAACAACTACTCGCTATTTGCTCAGGACAACTGGAAGGTCACGAATCACCTGACCTTAACCTACGGGTTGCGGTGGGAGATCAATAGTCCGCCAGTCTCCGCAACCGCTGGCGAGCCACTCTATGCGGTGCAGGGCATCTTCGACTCGAATCCGCTCGCAGTCATGCCCGGACCTCTCTGGCACACCAGGTTTGGCAATTTTGCGCCCCGGATCGGCGCTGCCTATCAACTCAGCACAAAGACCGTGGTACGAGCGGGGTTTGGCCTCTTCTATGACCTGGGCTACGGGGACGCCGGTGATGCAGCCGCTTTTTTCCCGTATCGCCGCTCCAAGTTTATTTCTGCTAACCCGCCCCTACCTTTCGATGTAAGCGCGCCAGCGTTCCAGCCGCCGCCGTTCTCAACCACAATTGGCGCAAACGTTCTTTATTTCGTCGCTGTCGATCCGAAACTGCAACTTCCTTACACTATGCAATGGAATACGGCGATCGAACGCGAACTGGGAACGAATCAGACGCTGACGGCAACCTATCTCGGGTCCCGCGGCGAACGGCTTCTGCGGGAGGATACAGTTGTTCCTCCCTTCATCGTGAATCTGGGCAACGGCGGGAAGGTCTTCGTAATACGAAACGCCGGGTACTCGCACTACAACGCCTTGCAGCTGCAGTTTCAGCGCCGTATGTCGCATGGCTTGCAGGCGCTGGTGTCTTACAATCTCGCAAGATCGAGCGATCTCGGTTCCACAGATGTGAACGGTCTGGTCGCGCCCAGCGTGAGTGCTATTGTCCTTCCCCCGCTCACACCTTCCGACTATGACCTAAGGCAGTCTATTGCCGGGGCTGTCTCTTATGACGTGCCCGCCCCTTCCTGGACCCGCGCGGGCAATGCGATTTTAAAGGGCTGGGCAGTAGACGGACTGGTGCGCGTGATGTCGGCGCCGCCGATCAATGCAACCGTCCAGGGTTACTCGTCCACGTTGGGTCCATACGTCACTCAAGCTGACATCGTGCCGGGACAGCCCTACTGGATCCCTGATGCCACGCAGCCGGCGGGCAGAGCGTTGAATCCGGCTGCTTTTATTCCGCCCTCCGTTGGGCAGACTGGCGACTTTCCCAGGAACAGTCTGCGCAGCCCTTACTCCATCAACCAGACCGATCTCGCGCTGCGCCGGCGTTTTAATCTGAGCGAGCGCGTCAAGCTCGATGTGCGCGCGGAATACTTCAACGTGTTCAACCATCCAATGTTCGGACTCCCCGGATCGCAGTGCGCTCCAGATACCATCTGGACCTACAACGGCACCACAGCAAATCCGGACTTCGGCAAGGTATGTCCTGGCACATCCACAACAAACATCGAGGCCGGCGGCGGAATCGGGGGAAGCGGGCAGAGCGCCCTCTACGCGCCGGGCGGCCCGCGCTCGGCGCAGTTCACGCTCAAGGTGCTGTTCTAACCGGGGCAACCTTCTTCACCCGAGTCCGCGTCACGAAGACGTCAGAACGACCATGCGACTGTATGCGCAGTCCGACCGAGAATCGAGGCTCGAAGCTCAGGGCAAGTTCTTGGCACTTCTGCTCGGAGATAAGGCCCACCTGCTCACGGAGACGATCCAGTGACGTGTTTTTGGGCTGAACCTTGGGCTGGAGAGAGTGGACGAAAAAGCCCAAGTCCTTTAGAACGATGGTGGCCAGGGACGGAGTTGAACCGCCGACGCCAGCCTTTTCAGTGCTACGTTAAGCCGTCGTCTCAGCTATTCGTGGAAGCAGGACAATATTGACGTTTGCATCACCTTGCTGCCGCAGGACAGAGGTCAAAGGGTCATAGCCGTGGCAAACGCCAGCTTAAATAGGATTCCCCTAACCAGTAGTGGTCATGACGGTTGCCGTTCAGCTTATCTCGGCGCGCTGGAACCGGATGACTTTGAGGATTGCAACTTGGCCAAAGCTGCGTCGGACTGAGCAATTTCCCGTGCGACGAACTTGGGATTGCCGCAGGCGAATCCGACAGGCGTTCTAGCTCCTGGATTGGGGATTTTCTTCCACGCATCCAAGCTATGCTGAAAGTTACTCCTCGCCTCATTCCAATACCGAATCTGTTGCTGCACTGGTTGGCTGTTATCCGAGGCTCGCATCTGAGACAACTCCGCAACGCCAGGTCCTGCGGGAGCGACCGGCCCATCTGGTCCGCAAGGTCCGAGCGGTCCGCAAGGGACAGCGGGACCCGCCGGACCACAAGGACCCGCGGGAGCAATGGGACCGCAAGGCCCTCAGGGAATGCAGGGACCCCCAGGTTCCGGCGGTCCCAACGTGTATTTCACGCGGCCGGTAACTTGCCAGCCAATCATGTACACAATTCTTGATTGTTTTCCCGTTGTCAGTCAGCCTATTTCCCTTGCCGGAACTCTCGCGAATGGCCCTGCGACCATTGCATCACTTCAGGTTCCAGCCGGCAGCTACCTTGTAACCGCAACCGTGCTAGTCGGGGACTATAGCAATGACACTTACCTCGGTGTCGGATGCACCGTTTCAAGCACGGCAGGTACAGCGAGTGGAAATGGGGGCGTGTGGACTCCGAACGTTCAGTATCCGTATGCGACCGTGGCGCCCATCCATATTGAGACCACGGATGTGTCAAGCGGAACTGACACAATTTCGCTCCAATGCTCCGAATTTGCTCTTGCCTCAGCTGCAGCGCAAGTCGTCGAAGCGTCACTTACCGCGACAGCGCTTGGAAGTCTGACGACGCAGTGAGCACCAGTTAGCCGGAACTTTGGGTTCCATGGCACGCTCTGAGGACGCCCTTGATTTCTTGCCAGCGCTCCGGAGTCATGTCTCGGCAGTACTGCTCATGGCGTTGTGTAACCACAGCCGCGCCGTAGCCCACTCGCGCTTCACCGTGGCCGATGAGATTCCGAGCACGTGAGAGACGTCTTCGATGGAGAGCCCGCCGAAGAATCGGAGTTCGACAATCTGGCTCTGCCGGTCATCTAGTTTGGCCAGGCGGCTCAAGGCATCATCCAGCGCTACCAAGTCCACTTCATTCTTCTTTGGCAGAACCACCGCCTCGTCCAGCACCAGCGTTACAGCGTCCCCGCCTCGTTTTGCAGCGCTGTGCTTGCGGGCGTGGTCAACCAGAATTCCCCGCATCAGCCGGGCCGCTACCGCAAAAAAATGAACGCGGTCCTGCCAGTGCACCGACGTGCGCGCGACCAGTCGAAGATAGGCCTCGTGCACAAGAGCTGTGCTCTGCAGGGTGTAGTCGCGACGTTGTTCGGCTAGACACTTGCGGGCGACGCGCCGGAGTTCTTCGTAGACCAGCGGGACCAGCGCCTCGCGCGCAGCAGCTTCCCCCTTGTTCCAACGCGCGAGCAAAACGGTGACTTGATTGGACGATTCGGAAGGCAACAAACACCCCCAAAGCGCACAGGGCGCGCTAGTATTGGGTTTAGAAAGTACCTTGCGCTTGGTGGAAAGTCAATGTTTTCGGGGGTATCCGTTATTGGTAACCCAGCGACTTCTGCTTCGTTATCCAAGGCGGAAGCCGCAGGCCTGGACGAACTTGATTTCAGCCCGGTTAGCAATGCTTTAGACTTGCCGCCGGCATTTCCATCTTTCTCCGTCACTTCGACAGCCTGTTCGGAGGCGCCTTATACCCAAGAATATTCGTCACCTTCTGCGCCAATTTACTTCTGTTTTACGGTTTGTTGAGTAAGGGTGCTTGTCGGAGAAGCAAGAATTCCGGCCTTCGCTCAATCGGCTGATAAGGGGTACAACCATAAAAAACTCGGTGACGATTGCGGTCGTCGCGCTCATGCTCATGTGTGTGGGCGCAGCCCAAGCGCAGATATCGAAGGTGACGTCGACCATCCTGATTGCGTCAGTTATGCCAGAATGGCCGTCGTCGCAATTGGCCAATCGACCCGCACAACTATCACCCTCATTTTGTGTTCTTAGTTGTTGACCAAGTTGAAGAGTTCAGGAGAAGACGGCGATGGCGTCTCGATTTCGGTCTGCACTAGTCGCGATAACTTTTCTCACCATCAGCGCGTGGGCCCAGACTCTGCGAGCGCAAACGACATCATCGGCTCCCGCCCAGCCAATCCGTGTTCCGCTGACGATGGTCGAAACTGCGCAGCAAACCGACAAGGCAATGCTTCAGGTCGGAGTCGGTTCGCTCCAGCCTCTCGCGATCCCAATCGACACGGGATCTGTGGGGCTAGTGCTCTTCGCCACGCCGGGCATTCCCGGAAATGAAACCTCGTGTTCGACTCAAACCATCAGCGTCTCCTATGGAAACCCACTGCGCGTCACCTACAGCGGCGTGATCTGCGACGGCTCGATCGGCCTCGCCGGCGTCATCGCGACACCACCCATTCCCTTCGCTCTGCTGACATCAACCACGTTCTGCGCGCTGCATAATCAGTGCAAGACGCCCCAGCAGAACTACGCGGACGGAGACTACGGTGTTTTCGGGATTGGCATCTCTCCCGGCGACAATCTTCCGAATCCGCTGCGCACCCTGCCGGGTCCGTACGGGAAGCGGTTTATGTTGCGCCTCAACGCGAATGGCGGCGAGCCGAGTTCCCTGATTCTCGCGCCGCGCTGGCGTTTCGATGCCGCCGTCTTCCCCCAATTCGAGCAAACGACCGGCGCGCTGGGTCTTCCCGTCTACGACAAGGGCCAAGGATGCGTCCTCGTCAACAGACGGCCGACCTCCGTCTGCCCTATCGTTTCCTTTGATACCGGCAATGGCGTGCCCTGGCTCCACGTCACGATTCCTAACTTGCCGACCGCCACTGGGACCAATGGAGACATTTATGTCGCGCCCGGCACTACGATCGGTGTTACGCCGCGGTTGGGTGGGTCTGCCGCGGTATCCCTCGTAGCTGGGAACACCTTTGCTACGGAGTTTCGCTACGCCGACCAGAAATCGAATCTCATTAACGTCAGCATCCAGGCGTTCCTTGGGAACGACGTGATCTACGATGGCGAACAAGGAGTCATCACCGTCGCTTCGACACTTGGGAATCACGACTGATGGCGATTTTTCCACAAAGTCGTCGGCGTGCCTCCGGAGGTTTTCGCCGACTCTGTAGATGCACACAAATATTGGACCATCCGTTGGCACTCCAGAACAGCCTCTTCCGACAGTTGTTGAAACATCCCGATTTCACTCATTGACCAGGATGATGAGTGAAATCGCCTGTGGCTGTTGCAGTCTTGAAGGGAGATCCAGAGTAAATGCGGGTGCGAGATTTAGGTGCATGACTGCACGATCAGTCACTAAAAACTAGCGGCTGACAGAACGCGCGGGGGTTCCATTCGGAGTCGACGGCGGGGCTACAGGCTCGGGGGGAAATAGCGCACCGTCACGTCGTCTGAGATGTTCCGGAATCGGATGTTCCTGTCCGGCACCGGCTGCGGCGGGGGCGGGGGAATGAAATAGCGCACCGTCACGTCATCTGAGAGGTACCGGACTCGGATGTTCCCGTCCCGCGGGATGGTTCTGGAAGTCTTCCTCTCAACCGGCTCTTGATCCAGCGCGGTTTGCGGCTTGGAGGTACGGTTCGCCACAACTTGTGTCGTAGGTGCGAAGGGTATCTGCTGCTCGATGGCATTTGATCCCTGTAGCCCCGAAACCCCTAAGGAAGACGGGGGGCGGCGATCCCTAAAGCCAATCCAGCAAGCTATTGCCAGCACTGCAGCCACGCCGACAGCGGTTTCCCAACGGCCCACATTCAACGGAATGCGCCTTGCTCGATTTAACGCTGCCCAGGCTGAACGCGTGAGCGTAGGCAATTTCCCTGCCCGTGCCATGAAGGTTCTGCAACGCTCGTATATCGACCGGGTTGTTGCTGCAGCCGGCACAGATGCACGGTCGTTGAGAGCCTCTTCTGTTTGAAGTTCATGAGGCAGAGGGACGATCGCCCGCAGGCGCGTGCCAGGATCGGCTGATGTTATTTCCAAGTCTCCCTTCAGTTCATTCAACCGTTCGCACATTCCGGCGAGACCGACGCCGGAATTCTGAACCGACTGACCCAAGCGCCTCAACAATTTCTCTGGTATGCCGCATCCGTAGTCCCTCACCTCAAGGATCACAACGCAGGCTTCTCGAAGAAAGCGAACCTCCACCTCAGATGCCCCGGAGTGGCGATGGACGTTAGTTAGACTCTCCTGCAGCACTCGGAAAAGCGCAGTCTCGATCGTATCGGGCAGTCGCTCAACCTGTGGTGCAAAATCTAACCGCACCTTCATCCCGCTACGCCGGGCGAAACCCTCGACGTAGCACTGTGCGGCGCTGGTGAAACTTGCCTCGTCCAGCATCGGCGGATGGAGCAGGTAGGAGGTTGTGCGAATTTCCTGAAGTGCCGCATCAGCCAAAAGCGCTATGCCGGACAGTTCCTCACGTATTCGTTCGCCGTTGTCTGGCCTTTTTTGCAGCAGTGCAACGGATATTGTTAGCGCCGTCAGCGTTTGCCCGGTGCTATCGTGCAAGTCACGAGCCAACCTGCGCCTTTCTTCATCCTGCACCCGGAGAAGCCGTTGTGAAAGACTCTGGAGCGCTGCTGTGCGCTCCAAGACCAGCAATTCAAGTTGAGAGCGGGATTGCCGGGATGTCAGTTTGCTTCGATGTCCTGAAAGAGTCCACATGGGTCTACGTCCTCGTCATAAAGGAGGCAAAATAGTCCTAAAAACTGTCTCATTTAGGATTCGTTCAATACTGAGCAAAAGTGCACAGGTTCCGTTCGAAGCTCTTTTCGCCGCTTACAAAGATTTCCTCATGCGGTCAGGTCAGTAGAAGGCCGCTCTTGTCCAAGCAGCGGCCTTAGGGGGTGCATCTCCAGCCCTTAGCCTGATTTCGCCCTTTTATCATTCTGCAAGAATGTTCTAATCGTCCTTTCCAAGAAGCGAGAGGTTTAAATGGAGGTATTGAATGGGCTGCCTTGCACGATTTGTATTGCTCTGCATTCTTTGTGTCAGTGCAGTTGCTCTATCAGAGTCCCAGCGGAGCCCTTCGCAGATTGACCGGGAACACACCGAGTGGATCACGGGTGTCCTGAATGCCACCCAAACCGTGGCGGAGAGCTTCCAGCAGATGAAATTGGTGAAGTTTCGCGCCCTAACCTCGCTTGGTCGGTAACGGACTGCAGTCAACTGTTGTAACATCCTCAACATTCCTGAACCGAGACGCACGCTCACCTTGAGCGATGCGGCCACGGCGCTGAGAGTGTCGGAGTTGCTGGCCCTGATGTGGCCGGATCTAGACTTCGCGGATCTCGTGATGTACGTGAGGCGGGCGTATGTGTGGGGAAGGTTCAAGGTGCCAAAGTCGAAGGCATCGAAGGCACCCGTTCCTATGCATCCTCTACTTACCGGGTTTCTTCTCGCTTGGCGTGACAAGACGCCGTTTGGCAAGGACACGGACTTCGTGTTCCCGAGCGTCAGGCTCAAGGGCAAGAAGCCACTGTCCGCGTCCATCATGGTGCGGAAGTATCTCAGACCAGCGGCGGTAAAGGCCGGAGTGATCAAGGAGGGAGAGAAGGTGCGTTTCGGCTTTCACAACTTCCGGCATTCATTGGCGACGGCGCTAGTCAAAATGCGAGTAGATGCGAAGACGGTGCAGGGAATATTGCGTCACGAGGACTTCGG
>Ga0187863_10001751_pt1 | contig 17130 bp, 17 predicted proteins | sample June2016WEW_11_1_FD_132975 | JGI IMG/M metagenome (GOLD analysis project Ga0187863, IMG submission 132975) | Peatland microbial communities from SPRUCE experiment site at the Marcell Experimental Forest, Minnesota, USA - June2016WEW_11_10 | ecosystem: Environmental > Terrestrial > Soil >... | reverse complement strand
TTCTGGGGAGTTTACGATCCGCACGGCGTCCTGAAGTCGCCGCGAAAGGTACAAAACGTCGGGGCAACGCCGGAAAAACCAGCCAAGCCGCGACCGATGGCCCCGCCGCCTACCTCGGCACCCGCGAACGTTTTAACATTGCCCCCGCCCTCAACCCCGGCTACGGATTGTTCGCAGGCGTCTGCGGGGTTACCTCCTCCTGAAACGAGCCATATCTCACAATCGATGCTAACGCAGCCCACCACGACTGCTGCTTCGCAACTGTCTCTTGCGACACTACGGAGAGAGGAAGGACCGGCCCCAGCGCAAGCAAATGCATACCCGTCGACACGCAAACATTTCCCGATCCGCGCCAGGATCTTGGCTGGCGCTGCCGCTGCGGCTCTGTGCCTCGCAGCGGCAGTCAGAAATTTCTCTTCGCCCACGAATACATCGCACATCGCAGTTGCACGAACAAACCACATGCCGGTCGTGCCCTCGGTTTCCGTAGAAGCCGACGATGTGCAACCGGTTCTATCGCAGATGCCGATTGAAGTAAAAACGCAAGGTCTGCTAAGTCGATCGATGCAACTCGCCGATGGCGACATGAACCATCCTGCCGGCACGTCCATGGAAAGGTCAGACCAATCGACAGATACACCCGAGTCTAGGCTCCGCTTGGATACGCCAATCCCCGCGCCGGCACGTGAAGGAGCCACCACAGGAACCAGTGACACTCTCGGGACAATTTTCCTGATCTCAAACCCAGCCGGAGCGGAAGTCTACGTGGATGATTCATTCATGGGAAAGGCTCCGGCGACATTGAGCCTCCGGCCAGGGCCACATTCCATTCGCGCATTTGCAAGCGACTATCAGAATTGGTCTCAATGGATCACGGTGATGGGTGGCTCTCAAACACAAATGACAGCCACATTGGAAAAAAAGTTGAATTAGAGACTGCCTTCCATTCATTCCCCTCGGCAATCGGGGCGCCGCCGCCGCGATGCAGGCGGCGCAGAACAACCAGGGTTTTGCCATCCCCGACATGGGACGGCTGCCGATGCCCTGCCCCCTGGTAGCCAGTGATGGCGTGTTCGGGCGCATCGGGCGTGCGTTTGTGCAACCCGGTTGCACACGAGGGTCAGGCTGGAGCGCTCACCGATCACTCTTAATTCGCAATAGTGGCTAGTGCCCAGAGCGAATAGGAAATTCTCCGTCAGGGAAAAATTTCTGCGCGGCAGCCCGGAAGAGGTCTTTTCTGCTTTACAGGGATGTGAGTATTCTGGCAGAACCTAGAAAGGTGCTTTAACAGGAGCACACCCGTGCTAGACATCACCAAGGACATTCCATCTCTGACCACCTTCCGCCGCCGGTCTGGCGACTCTATGAAACAGCGTAACAGGAGCAAGCGCCCCGTGGTCCTCAGGCGATATAACGGAATGCGCGCTGCGCAAGCTTATGAGCTCCGCTTGCCCGGAGGTTGGCCACCCGCAGCGATCAGCGTGAACGGCGAGCGCATCGCGCGCAAGGAAATGCAACGCTCACAACGATTGTTCGCACTCCGCATTGCAACGCCCGTCACAGTTTCGGTGAAAATTGAGCTGGCGCCTCGGTCCGCGCTGCTCGAAGACTTCGCAGGAAAGATTACCAGGCTGCGTGAACCTACGACATTCTGAACCGGACCTGGCCAGAGGGCTGGACTCCCGACGCGCCGGTCGAACTCGGACTCGCGCACTTGGCCGACGTGATCGCGCCACAATGACGGGGCACTCTCGTGGGCGGCCGCCGCGCTGAGATGACCGTCCCCCCACATTGGGTGACTGCCGTAGATTCTGCTCACGAGGTTTCGCATGGAGAATGTTACGCCAAGACCAGAAGTATCAATTGATGCGACCGCGACCCAGGCGTCCACCCTGTTCGTTTACATCGCAGCTGGTTTCGCGGCGCTCGGCGGATTGCTCTTCGGATATGATACCGGTGTCATTTCTGGCGCGCTGATTTTCATCCGACGAAGCTTTGGACTTTCGACCTTCCACCAAGAGATCGTTGTCAGCGTGGTGCTGGTCGGTGCATGCGTCGGAGCACTCGGGGGTGGCCCCCTCGCTGATCGCTTCGGACGGCGCAAGACGTTGCTCGTCACTTCTTTAATCTTTGTGGCTGGTGCCGTTGTGTGTGCAGCCGCGATTTCCATCACCACATTGATCGCCGGCCGGGCCATTGTGGGGCTTGGAATTGGGCTTGCCAGCTCGGCGGTGCCGCTTTACATCTCCGAAGTCGCTCCCGCCCACGCGCGGGGATGGCAGGTTTCACTTTTTCAACTCGCGATTACGGTTGGAATTCTGGCCGCCTACGTAGTGGATTACAGTTTTGCAAGAACGGCAAACTGGCGGTCGATGTTAGGTCTTGCGGTCGTACCTGGAGCCCTGTTGTTCTTTGGGATGCTAGTGCTTCCGGAGACGCCGCGTTGGTATGCCCACCGCGCGCGGTTTGACTCCGCACGGAGGGTCCTTGTCAGAATTCGCGGGACGCAAGCTGTCGACGCGGAATTCCACGAAATCCAGGCCACTTTGCAACGAGCACACGAGCACGGCCAGTTGTCGGATCTTCTGTTGCCCGAAGTTCGTCCAGCCCTGGTCATCGGAATCGGTCTCGCCATTTTTCAGCAGATAACCGGGATCAACGCGGTCATTTACTATGCACCCACAATCATTCAGGCGGCGGGCATTCCGTCGGCGTCCGGCGCGATATTGGCCACGGCGGGGATTGGGCTGGTGAACGTAATCATGACCGTTGTTTCTATGTGGTTGATTGACCGTGCTGGGCGGCGACCGCTGCTGCTGACGGGCATTGGCGGGATGGCCATCAGCCTGGGAGCACTGGGTTATGTCTTCCACTTACCTACGCGAACCGGGGGAATTGCCGAAATCGCCGTCTTCACACTCATGGCCTATGTGGCTTGTTTCGCGATCAGTCTTGGACCAATTTTCTGGCTGCTGATTGCCGAAATCTATCCGATCCGAATTCGGGGTGGGGCGGAGGGCATCGCGGCGGGCACCAACTGGGCTGCCAATTTCTTGGTTTCGCTCACATTTCTGACCCTGGTGCAGACGCTCGGACCGAGCCAAACATTTTGGCTGTATGGAGTGCTCGCTGTGACTTCTTGGATTTTCTCCTACTATCTCGTGCCCGAAACCAAGGGTCGTACGCTCGAGGAGATAGAGAATTCCTGGCGTCGTAGAGCCGCACGACCCGCACTGAAGAATTGATAATCCCCGCGATAAGTAGTAGCTCACATGCGGTGGCTGTCGATGTCTTCTTCCCTGTAGAAAATCCTTACTCCAGAAGGAGGGGCGTCACCCTGACCAAGGATTGGGGGGGATGTTCTCCCTCGACGGCCTGCACCGCGAGAGTTCATTTGGACATCCTCTCTTTTCTCCGGTGCAAACAAGAAGAGCACTCGGCCTCGGTGTGCAAACCGTTCTATCCGTGCAAATACATTTTCGCGGATTCGCAAGTTGTGTGCAACGGAGCTGCATGATCGGACACGGTGCGAGGCGATTAGAAAACGCCCCACAGTGGCTTGATCGGCGCCGATCTCGGAGCAGGCGTGATCAGGCAACGAATCGCCCGTCCAGCCAAAGGCAAATCAAGTGGTTTTCGCACCATGATTCTCTGCCAGCCAGACACCAGGGAGGGGTTCGTGTACGGGTTTGCGAAAAATGAACGCGCCAACATTACGCAAGACGAGTTAGCGATGCTCGAGGAATTCACAGCTGAAGTTCGGGCGGCGTACGACGAGAGCCGGGAACGCCGGAGATCTCTTACCATCGAACCTTACACAACGCCACCTGAACTTTTCTGATCTCGTGTTGCCCGAGTGCTCGAGCCCATTATCCTGTTCCCAACTGCATTTCTAACCAATCCCCCCTATTGCACCGGCCTCATGCCATGCTGTTGCAAGTGCTCGAACTCTACGAAGCGATCGGCGTGTTGACGGAAGAGAAACGACGGTTGTAGACTCCGACGGGCCTTCGACACCGAGAGGGGTGTGGGGAATGGACAGAAAGCTTGGCCAGTGTCTTTTGCTCGCTGCTGTGTTCGCCTGTGGGAATGCATTGGCCCTGGTCGGCCGCGCGCAGGACACGTCAGCGGGAAGCAGGAAGATTGAAACGGTGGGTACGATCCCCTCATCGGGATATACCGAGGGTCTCTGCCAAACGGCCGATGGCACCGTTTATGTGACCGGAATCGACGAACAGGTATTCTGGAAAGTCAGGCCAAATGGTCAGGTAGAGAAATTCGCATCCACTCCCGCGCACATCATGGTCCCGCTGGTGACCAAAGACGGATTCATCGCCACGGCGCGCAAGGGAGCCGCCCCGCGCACTCCTTTGGCGGGTGGTATTGGAGTGGAACCTGGCAGCGCAGTACACATCGATTTTTCAGTCGACGTTGGCACGGAAATCCTGGTCATCGATAAGACCGGGAAAGTGACGGACACAGTCCCCGGGCCCAAGGGGTCATACTTTAACGGCATTGCCTATGCGGGGCACGGCTTCTACGTGATAGCCGATTCCGGCAGCCCCATCATCTGGCGGCTCGACCTTGCCAAGAAGCAAATTGAATCTTGGCTTAAAGACGATCAACTCAGCTCGCCCGTCGATGCGCGGCCCAATAATATCGCCGGAAACGGAATCAAAGTGCACGATGGCTGGGTCTATGTCGCAGTTACCAGCCGCAACGCTATCTATCGAGTGCAGACGGACTCGAAGGGCCGTCCGAGGGGCCCGCTGACGATATTCGCGCAAGGGTTCCGTCCCGACGATTTTGACATTGCCAAGGACGGAACGATCTACCTACCCAGCGGCACCTCGCTATTTAAAATATCTCCCACCCGCGAAGTCAGCAAATTTCTCGACGGTGCCGGACTCTCCGCCGCAACCAGGATTAGCTTGGACGGTAAATGGGTCTACTGGCCTACGCGAGGCGGGACCGAGCCTCAGCGGTTGTTGAGAGTCGCGATACCATAGACGTTAGCGGGAACCTGCGCTGCTCACAGATCGTTTTGCTGCCTCTCCGAATCTGCCTGAGTGCTCAACTGACAATCCCTCATTTGTCAGCTCCTCCCTTTAGAAAAACCCATAAGCAGCGATGCCGATGAGACTGAAACCATGTCAGTCGCATTTGAACGAACGAGACGTTCTCATTTTCGCGACTTCTTGTGAAGGCAAGCAGTGTGATCTTTGCTTGTGCAGCAGAGGCTACTTCTGCCCGAGGATGCAGCGACAGTATCTGTGAGTACATTTCCCCACCCGACGAGCCGTGATTCATCCATGCTGCGAAAACGAAGAATGCACAGCCCCTGTTGTTGCTGGATGGTTGGGCATGGGCTAGCGCGTTCTTGTTCCAAAACAGCTAGAAAGGCATTGCTTGTTTTCAGGAATGGGACTATATAGCTCGCAGCCACGGAGGTTACACGTGAGGCTTGAAAGAAAAGTCTCACGAAGGGGGATTCTCATGCCGACAAAGAATTCCAGGCATTCCAAGGGCCGCGCTTTCATCCTGGGCTGCGTTATTCTGTTTCTTCTCTCCACGGCAACGGCTCCCTCCCTTTTCAGCCAGACGGCCGCAACCGGGGCATTGACGGGGACTCTAAAAGACTCATCAGGTGCCCTGGTGCCGAATGCTACCGTCACCGCTACCAGTGGCGGCACGGGTCAGGTGCGCACCACCACGACGAGCGCCGACGGCACTTACAAATTCGGATTGCTACCACCTGGCGGCTACAGCCTCAAGTTGGAAGCCTCTGGGTTCAATACGGTGGAAGTTCCGTCAGTCACAATCGTCGTGACCGAAACGGTAGTTCTCGATCAAACCCTGCAGGTTGGCGCGCAGACGCAGCAAGTCGAGGTTCGCGGCGAAGCGACCGAAGCGGTGCAGACGGCCACATCTACCGTGGGCACGGTGGTGAGCTCTGAGGCCATGACGTCTACGCCTTTGACCTCGCGCAACTACACCAACCTGTTGGGCCTCTCGGCCGGTGCCAATGCGGGTGTGTTCAATGCAGCCAACCTGGGGAGGGGTTCTCAGGAAATCGCGGTGAATGGTTCCAGTTCGTCCCAGAACAATTACTCGCAGGATGGGGCATCCATCGTGAATTTTAGTTCGAACGGAAAAACCGGCGATATCGCCGCCGATTCTGGAATTGGGATTGTGAATCCGGACGCCGTCGAGGAATTCAAAATCCAGACCTCGCTCTTTGATGCGGGCTACGGGCGTAAACCGGGCTCCAATGTGAACGTGGTGACCAAGTCGGGAACGAATCAGTTTCACGGCACGGCCTTTGAGTTCTTCCGCAATGCCGCGCTCAACGCCAACGATTTCTTCCGCAAGTTGAGTCCCGCTCCCAACAATACGAGGCAGGTATTGAACCAGAACCAGTATGGCGGGACGATCGGCGGGCCGGTGAAGAAGGACAAGCTGTTCTTCTTCGTCTCCTATCAGGAAACCTGGCAGAAAAACGGGATTTCGCCGTCAGGCTATTCCAACCCTACCGTAGTCGGGATCCCGCTGGGGGCCCGCAATACGGCTGCGTTCCAGGCAGCACTGGGGGCGGCATTTTGTCCCGGCGGCAGTGCCACCACCGGCACCACCGGCAAGACCGGCAATGGCGGCACGCAGGTTGCGTGCAACGGCTCGAACATAAATCCAGTGGCCATCAATATTCTCCAATTAAAGAACCCCAATGGCAGCTATTTTATTCCCAGCTCGACCACAGGAATTAATCAGAACACCACCTTCAGTATTCCTGCCAAATATGCCGAGCACCAGCCCATAGGCAACTTCGATTATCTAATCAACAGTAAGAACACCTTGTCAGGGCGGTGGTTCTATGGGGGTGGTAATGCGACCATCCCGATGGATTGTGGCGCGAACGGCACGGGAGTCACCCTATGCCTGCCCGGGAGTCCCGCATCGCAACGGTTCTTGCCCCAGAGTATGCTCGGGAAGCTCACGTCGACCCTGTCGAGCAACGTCGTGAACGAGGCGAGACTTTCGCTGCAGCGCTTCGTCACAGATGTGCAAAACGAGATTCCATTCACCGACACGCAGGTCGGCATCGCGCCGATCATTCCGTCAGTCAACATTCTTGGGCAAATCAACGTCACCGGACTGATGCAGTTTGGCGCATTGTACGCCTTGGCCAATGAAAAGCAGGTGACCTCGTGGGAGGCGGCAGACCAGATCTCCTGGTCACACGGGAAGCACACCATTCGTGCGGGGTTTGAATATGAGCGCGACCGGCTGAACTGGCAACTCCCCGGAGCCGGGATACAAAACTTGACCTTTCAGACCTTCCAGGATTTTCTGCTGGGCCTGCCGGGCTGTGCACCGGGCGTGTCGGCAACCAGCTGCGCTGCGAGTGCGGCTGCCGGGCTCACGAATGGGACGTCTACCAGTAACGTTTCCAGCTCAGGTACCCTAGAGGCGGTCACGCCGCCCGGTGGCGTCATCCATGGCTTCCGGGTCCCGGCAGCGAACGCTTTTGTGCAGGATGACTTCAACGTCCGCAGCAATCTGACGCTGAACCTCGGGCTGCGGTGGGAGTATGACGGGTTGTTTTACGACAAGTACGGGGAAAACACCGACATCTGGCCCAGCTTGATCAACACGGTGCCGATACCAGGAACAACGCCCGCCACGGGGACACTCGCGGGGTTCGTGGTGCCATCCAACTTCAACTTTGCGGCCAACCCGGCGCCGCCGGTGGGCGGCCTGTTCCAGAACAATCAGAAAATCGTCACCCAGAACAGTCCGTCGATCAGGAACTTTGCCCCGCGCGTTGGCTTTGCTTGGAAGCCCCTGGCGAGCGATCGGTTTGTGGTGCGCGGCGGTGCCGGATATTTCTATGACCGCGTGGGCCAGAATATTTTCAACAAGGGTCCACAGCAAAACAGTCCCTATGCAGTTCCGATCTATCAGACCAGTGCCGCGAATTATTTTTCGACTCTTGCCCAGCCTTATGCCCCGACGCCGCTCGGATGGGAGCCCCGCTGGGTGAACATCAACACGGCGACGCAGACCGGGACAAGCTCCAATCTAAGCGTCATCCTGGCAAATCCCATTTACCTCACCCCGTTGACGTATGAATGGAACCTAAATGTTCAGTATGAATTCCTGCCCCAATGGGTACTGGAGCTGGGCTATGTGGGGACTCGAAGTATCCATCAGGTTCCCGATCCCAGCATCATCACGCAACTTGAGCGCCAAATCAACCAGGCGCAACTGGCGAGCCCGACCAACCCGATTAACGGAATTACCACCAATACGGTCGCCAATGCCTCGGTCCGCGTGCCTTACCTGGGCTTTTCGCCAAGTGGTCTGGGCGATGATCAAACCGACGGAGACAGCAAATACAACAGCCTCCAGGCAACCGTGCGGAAGCAGTTCTCTCACGGACTTCAGTTGCAGGCAGCCTACACCTACAGCCGCTCGTTCACTACAACGGCCTTCGTTGAGGTCAACAACCAGGATACGCCAGAACCATACGGACTAAATCCTGGCTATCGTCCCCAGCGGTTTACCATAAATTACGGTTGGGATCTGCCCTTGGGCAATCGTGAAGGTTTGCTCGGCAAGATTGCGGATGGCTGGAACTTGGCGGGTGTGACGGTGGTGCAGGACGGCTCACCTCTGACCATCGAAGACACCCGAGGAGGGAGCATCTACGGGTTTGGCCCCGGAGCGACGATAGCCTCCACGGCTGAATTTGCTGCGGGAATGGGCCCAGCAAACGCGGCAACTCCGGGTGGTGTGGGAGCTCGACTGGGGGGCGCAACCGGTGGCCTAGGATACTTCAACAAGGCCGCATTCGGCACGACACCGGTGATTGGCAACGGAACTGGCTACGGGAACGCGGGGTACAGTATTCTTCTTGGCCCAGGCCAGTTTAACTTCGATGCGGATTTGCAGAAGACAACCAAAGTCGGAGGCATACACGAGGATGCTGCCCTGGTGTTTCGCGCGGAGTTCTTCAACGCGTTCAACCACCCGCAGTTCAGCAACCCGACGGGGTCCCAGTTAGACGTCTCTAAGTCAACTTTCGGACAGATCACCCTCTCGTCGGTGAACCCGCGGCTGATTCAATTCGCTCTGAAGTACGTATTCTAGGTAATTTCTGAGGAGTTGTGGGTTTGGCTGTTGCGCGGTTAGGGTCCAGGAAAATTGGACGGACGGCAAGGTTGACGGGCTCTTGCCGGTGACGGCGAACAGATCAGAAAAGAGAATACGATGAATTCGCAGTTTTGGCGTGCTCTCATCCAGCAAATGAGTCGGGCATGGATCTGTTTGTTTCTGCTCGCTGTGCCGGCCTATGGGCAGTCGGATCTAGATTTAAAGGGTGCCATCGATACTCGCGTGCATAGTTCTCCCGACAACGTCGCCCGCTCAATCGACGCCGACGATTTGGCGCAGCTTGCCAAGAGAAATGGCATGCGCGGGCTGGTGCTGACAAATCACTGGGAATCGACGGCCGCGCTCGCCTATATGGTCCGCAAGCAAGTCCCTGGGATAGAGATCTTCGGCGGTATCGAGATGGATCAGTCGGTCGGCGGTATCAATGTTGAGGCCGTGAAGCGCATGACCCTGATGAAGGGGGGCTGGGGCAAAGTCGTATGGTTGCCCACCTTCGATTCTGAAACCTTCGCCAATTGGGTGAAGAAAGATGGGAAGGGATTGCCCTACTCGACGACGACTGTTCCCATTTCTCGGGACGGTCATCTGCTTCCCTCGGTGCTGGAGCTAATCGACTTCGTGGCACAGCATCATGAACTGCTGCTAGAAACCGGGCATAACTCGGCGCAAGAGGCATTGATGGTTGTTCATGAGGCGCATCAGCGCGGAGTAACCCACATCATCGTCACCGGCGCCATGGACCCGGTCGTCGACATGAAAATCCCACAAATGCAGCAGGCCGCTCACGATGGGGCCTATATTGAATTCGCCTATAGCAATGCGTTCGGAGCGAAGCCGGAACATACCATGAGCGAGTTCGCAGATGCGATTGGTCAGGTAGGCCCGAAGTTCTGTATTCTCAGCACAAATTTCGTCGATTTCCCGTTGCATCCCCAGGCTTTGCTCGATTTCATGGAGGCACTCCACAAAGAAGGGATCTCTGTGGCGGACATCAACCTTATGGCAAAAAACAATCCGGCCCTTGCTTTAGGACTTAAGCCTTAGCGCTACCCGCTTCGAATAGAAACGTGGTCTGTCTGAGACTTGCCGTAACCGTACACCAAGATCATTCCAGCCTCTCTCTGACGGCTGTGAACTTCCGACACGTTATTCAGCTGGCTCGGTGGTCGGTCCGATTCGCCGGAGCAGATCGTCGCTTTCCCGCAACGCCCTCTTGGTTTGCACGTGGCCGGTCATTTCCACCTCTAAGGCCCGAACAGTCACAGCGAGATCCTGCTCCTTCTTTTCAACTGTTTTTTGCAAGAGGCTTTGCGTTCCGAGCAGTTCGCACTCGATGTTTCTTCGTTCAACAACCATGGCGGCAACGACTAAGGTCATTGTGCCAATAACACCGATAAAGGTGTCCAGAAGAATCAAAGATGTCGTCAGATTCTTTGCGATAAAGGAGCCGTATCCATACAAAGTGCCCCCAATCGCACTTCCGAATAGAATCAGTGTGGTTCCCGCTGCTTCCAGCGGACAGAACCGGAAGGCCGCCCAAATTAGAAAGGGCACACACACCCACACTTGTACGACTTGATTCTTGTTCAGGGAAAGTGATAGGGGACCGAAGACCAGCAAACAAGCAAAAATCAATCCGAGTAGTAGTACGGTTAACTCGCCAAACTCCCGCCCGTTCATGCGGTGGTGCGAAGCGCGAAACAACAGTATAAAGAAGGGTGCCACCAAAAGAGTACCAACGCCGTACGCCAGCCACCACGTGAGCCATCTGGACCCCAGATCGATCCCGCCGAGATTGCCACGGAGATGCTCCAGACTGGCGCCCAAAGTGGCACTAATCGAAGGAGCACAGATGCAAGCGAAAAGCACAAACCGGAATACGTCTCGCGCGGTATCAAAAGCCTTCCTGCCATGAGCAAATCTGTTGACAAAGTAAGCCGCTGTGAATGCCTCAAGCGTAGCTGCGATGGGGATCAGGAAGGACGCTAATTCGAAGCCATCCGTGGTTACGTGGTCAAGAAAATCTCCGATGAGTATTGCAGGCCACACTCGATAACCGAAAAGAACAAACGCAGCAACCGCGATGCCCGAGGGAATCCAAATGGGCGTCACACTCGGATGGACAAACGCTACGACCCTCAGTCCGAGCTTTCCGGCCAGACAAAAACTTAGGGCTACACAAGCAAGTAACGCGAGATTTTTCGGCGAAAGCGAACTGCCCCGTTTCATAAGCATTGAGATGCCCGCTTGCCCGGAATGGACAATGTGGCCCCCTAGAATCGCGCATTATGGACCCTTAGCAGCCTTGATTCAACAAGTTTGCAAATTTACCACACAGTAGACCGAAAGTGAGGATCGGCACGACCGCGATGCCCCTTAATGGCCCCGTCCGTTTTGCACACCATGCGGTGGCGTGGGGCGCGCGCGGCACCGCAATCGCTTGCACTTCGGACAGCCGACAGCGATGGAACACGGCTGGGATCGGCTTCCCCGCGGGGGTGTGTTTTCGTCAAGCTTGCCCCGCAGGCGATCGCAGCGCCCTGACTTGATCCGCTTCTACTGGCAGTTCCCTGTCTCCACAGCCGATGGATGAGTGAATGGGCCGATGAACCCTGCTATATTTCCCCCCTTGGGTGGCTGTCTTACCAATTCTTAACCTGCCATCGGGTCTTTCCGTGGCGATAATCTGTTAGCGCCAGTTTACGAGGGATCCACTTTCGCCGGTTTAAAGGTGGGCCAGCATGAGGAACACGACACAGGTTCGGTATTCTGTCCGCGAGAGCAACGGCACATGGTTGGCGCTGAAGCTGAACGTGCCGCGGAAATCGGAACTCCACGGGAGAACTGAAATCAAAAACCCGAGTACACGCAGGAATTTTCAGCAGACAGCCAACCTATCGCAAGCAACATATTTAGAGACTGATTGAGAGGTTCCTACCGCGCCCTTGCCAGCGGGGATCTCTGGTGGATCACTGGTGCTGGCTAAAACCGGCGGGAATGGCTCCGTTTTTCACCGGCGTCATCATAATAAAAAGCAGCGATCGGGGTCGGAAAATGCATTTCGCCAGTGCGCAACAGATAGCCAAGAACCTAAAATGAAGCGTTCTATACCAGGGCTGGCGATCTTCAGTCCGAGGCGGCTGTATCCCAAACATCGATAAACTGCCCTTCGGCAGCATCGAACACAAGGTATTCATCTGTCGAGACCGACGTGTAGTGCAGCAGGCGTTTCTTGGCGTGTTCGAAGCCTTGGACTGTCTCAAGCCAGATGGCATCTTTCGTAGAAGACTTCTTGAAGATATCGTAGGATCCGTCCACTGAGGACCTCCGTCCTGGCGCGACATTGTTCTGCTTCCCGCTGATTCCTTTGGGACTCTCTGGCGTGACCCACGGACGCCACAGTCTTGACGCCGCCATTCAGAGCGGCGATGGCACTACCCTGAATGAGAGCCTCAGTTTTTATCCCGCCAACTGTTACGTTCGGCTTCTCCGGGGTCCCGGCGCCATTGCGTGGCACCTTGATCCGATAGGTCGCCTCTCTGGCTACCGCCTGCATTCGACCCTCCGGTGCGAGACCTTCCCGCGTAGTCCTGAGCAGGACATAGCGGAGCAGAGCTGGCAATGGCCCCCACGAGCATTTCGCACGACGGGCAATATAATGTCTCTCCCGGCGCGAGCCCCGACGTAAGAGCCTCCGTCATTGTAGAGAGCACCTTGTGTTTACAAAGCGGACAGTAGTAAGTCCCATTCTGCATTTCCGGCCTCCAGACGACCAGCCAATCTGTCTTGCAAGCAGCGATTGCCAAATCCACTTGAATCGGATGGCGAGCGCAATTCCGCGTATAGAGTAAGTGCATGTCTTCGGCGAGTGCGAATGCCGTTCATGAATGGACAGACTTCAGAAGTGATAACTGCAATCTGCGTTTTTGTTTGGCACAGCCCGCGCCGGGAAGCCAAGCCAGCACAACGTTTCAGCGGCATACATTTGCCTTGCCTACCAGAATCGGCTGATCGCGCAGGATGCGTATTCTCACCACTCAAGGGTAAGCGTTTTGCGAGAGCATGTCTGTTCTGTTGGGCACACTATCTGAATGTGTGCAATGGCTTTGAAGGGAGTCACACTACCAAGCTAGTTGTTCATCCGGCTAAATTCTTTCACATTTAAGCAAGAAACTTGCAGTCTTAAAGGGCGTAAGTCGAGAGTCTTCAGCCCATTGGCTCTGGCAGCCCGATTGCCAATGACCTGCGGGGAGTGCCCTATGGCGGAACGAAAAGTGATTGAGATTCGAAATCCAAAAGAGCTGGCAAAACGTGAAATTGCTGAATCGCCTAAAGATCTAACCAGGCTTCGCGGCGGTTTAGCGGATCCCAATTCGATCCGATCAAACGATCAAGAACGTCCCCTCGACGAGTTTGAAACCCGCAGGAAGCAGTTCTTCGGACTCTGACGTCCGGGAAGTGTCCCTGCAATCGAAGCGCGGAGCAATAACAGCGTCCGCGTTTTGCGCGTTCCATTCTCCGGGCAGCACCAAGACGCTTGCGGTGGGATCAGGTCGCATAGGCTGACGGCAGGTCACCACAGTGGGGAGCGGCAGACTTTTCGGGTGAAACCGACTTCCCTGCTTTTCTCTCGAGCTACCTCTCTCATTCATTTCAGCCCACCGCAAAACGGAAGCCTCGGAATCGAAGCAACCCTTCGAAGATGGAAATAATTCCTTCCTATCCGACCGACGCTCTTCCCTGGCCTCAAGGAAATGATTCACGAGAGCCGTCGTCTAGGAACGATTTTGTGCAAGACCAGCCGAGAATCACCGAGCGAAGTCAGACGTCCCGGTTTCACGAGACTCTTCACCATAAAGAGGCCACCCACGTCACAAGTTGAACGCGTAAAGCAGAAACCGCGTGAGGAACAGATCCACGACCAGGACGGTGACGGAGGACTCAACGAACGCGGCAATCGTGGCGCGGCCGACCCCGGCTGTCCCGCCTTTCACACGGAACCCCTGATAACAACCCACCGTCGCGATGATGAATCCGAAAACAATAGGCTTGGTGAAACCGATACAGAGGTCGCCGAAAACCAGCGCATTGATGGCCCGCCGCCAGAACTGCTCCGCGCCAATGTGCAGTGTCAAGGTTGCAATCAAGAATCCGCCGAGCAGTCCCGCACAATCACCGACCGCAACCAGCAATGGCAGCACTAATACCGTGGCAACCACACGGGGCGTTATCAGCCGGCGAACTGGGTCGATGCCGAACACCCGGATCGCATCCACCTGTTCAGAGACCACCATTGAACCTAACTCGGAAGCCATCGCCGTGGCGTTCCGTCCCGCAACCAGAAGCGCCGTGAACACCGGACCAAGCTCGCGGAGTAGCGCGAGGGAAACAGCTTCACCCGTTAAAGACGTTTCGCCGAAACGGCTAAACTGCGCCGCGGCGTTCAAAACGATTGAACCGCCCACGCACAGAAGCGCAGCGACGACAATCCGCAGCGAACCCACGCCGATCACGTCAATCTGTTCGACCAAGTCGACAAAGTAACTCCTGTCTCCAAAGATTTCCCGGACCGAATGAAAGGCAAGCAGTGAGTAGTCCTGGATGATGAAAACCCACGCCTTCAATGCATTCCCAATCGCTAAAGGAACAGAAGTTGTGTTCACAGCAACCCTCCGTCACAAATGGTTGGCACCACGGTTCGCAGCAGCTTAGAACGGCTGCCGCCAGAATAGCGAACATACACGCAGGATCGGTGAACGGCGACTCACGAAGCCCCCTGTGCGCACATGCGATTGCGGAATTACTCCTTGAGGTAGAGCGCCCTCGCACGGCGAATAGAATCTCCTAGCCATCCCCCTGGCCGCTATGCACTTTGGACAAGTGGCGTCATAGAAGCGATTGGTTAGCACCCCCTGAAGCTTTAAGCACTCGGCCGGAAGAGACTCGAGTGGAATGCCTCCGTCTGTGGACTCGGCTGCCGCATGAGCTGGCTCACTTGATTTCCGGAAAGCAGTCCTGGACTTGAAACCCTCGAAGCCCAATCTTGAAACCAATTGAAGATTTGACAGCTCAAGAGGACGAACGGTAATGCGGTGCCGCGGCGCACGCGCTTGGATCGTGACACATATTATAAGGATACGAGGGAACGGCAGGGGTTGGAAGTCAGAAAGGACAGTCTTGAGTAACGCAGGAGCCTGCAGCAGGCGAAGATAAGGCGAATCAAGATAGTGGTGAGCCGAGCATGTTTTCATCGACGGGGTCCCAAAAGCAGCGGAGAGGAAGAACTGCCTTTGTGCGATGCTGTATTCCATGGGCGCACCGATCAGGTGGTTGGAAACAGAGCGTCTTGCGACGACTCTGTCTTATGACGAGCTGCCTTCGACGCGTAAAGCGCTGCGTCGGCACGGGCGACAAGTTGTTCGACTGTTTCACCCGCTTGGTATTGGGCAAACCCCTTGGAACTGGTGACCGACATCTTGCCCTCACCGACATTTATATCGATGGGCCCAAGGCGAGATAGGACCAGGTTGACCTTGTCTGGTGGACATTCTGGAAGAAGCACGAGAAACTCGTCGCCACCCATGCGCACAGCAAAATCGGAAGCGCGCACAGCCCTGCGGATGCGGTGAGCAAGCTCCTTCAGGACCAGGTCTCCGGCGGCGTGACCGAAGCGATCGTTTATCTGCTTGAAATCATCGAGGTCCAGCAACAGCAAGATGAGGGCGTAACCATGCCGTTCGGCCCGGGCAAATTCCGCTCGCAAGCGTTCCTCCACAAAGCGCCGGTTGTAGAGACCCGTCAGCGGGTCAAGTACCGCTAGTTCGTATAAAGTATTGGCGCGCGTTTGGTGTGCTGTAACCGTCTTGAGCTGCGTCGCCAGTTGCCTTCGCAGTCTCCTGATAACGCGTTGCTGGTACACGGTGGAGGTGGTGAAGCCTAAAATAAGGCCGAGCAGTTCCTGCGCATGCCGGGTAAAGCGAAATGTGACAGAGGCCTGATCCACGGCGAACACGCTGGGAAGGAAAACGATTACGATCGCCCCCAGCAACAGTAGGATCACGAGGACAGCGCTCCACTGCTGCCAGCGGTTCCTCAACAGGAGGCGGATATCACGTTCGAGGTCGACGGTCCCGGGGACAGAAGCCATCGACTCTGTTGGTGCCATTGCCTCGGCAGTGTCTTGTGGGCCCTTCCAACAAAATGTATCCACGACTCAAGCTCCCTCGCCCACCAGTGCGTTCGGCCAAGTCTGGTGAACGGGAATCATGCTTACAACACAAAGCAAGGTTTATTTAGAGTAATGCTAAAGCGGTTAAATGCTCTTTTAAATACATCATATGTAACGAATATATTACCGTTACCTTCCGGGGGAACCCGCCAGTATTTCTACTGTATGCTCAGCTTTACAAGCATGGCCCCGTAACATTGGAGAAGAGCCGTGCATCCCTTAACTTCCTAGTCAGAAACTGTCCAGAAAAGGGGTTGGAGCCATCGGCCTTCAACCGAACGACCATACTGACTGCGGCGTGGGAGGCCACCAGTATGGCAAATCGGAAGAAGTCAAAACGTTCCAAATCGAAAACAACACTTCGGCTGCCCGACCTCAAAGGAACAGTCCAGGACTCTTCTTGGCGAACCACCGCCAGACAGCCTTCGAGGCAAACGTGACCGGGCGGTTCTGGCATTGCTCCTTCGATCCGGCCTGCGGCAGGGCCGAACTGCTTGGACTCGGAACTGAAGGTTTCCAGGTCCGTGAGGAGCACTGGGTTGATCGCGGGACTGATCGGCAAGGAAAAGCACATCCGTACAGTTCCTGTTCCAGTGTGGACAAACCACGGCAGGTGGCATCGGCGGTGGTGCGATCTTCCGGCGAGCAAGTCCGCTGGGTCAACTGAGCTATCTCGGGTGCAAGCAGAAACTCAGCCAAGCGGTGACTGACAACATTGGGCTGGAAGA
>Ga0187863_10001749_pt1 | contig 17137 bp, 9 predicted proteins | sample June2016WEW_11_1_FD_132975 | JGI IMG/M metagenome (GOLD analysis project Ga0187863, IMG submission 132975) | Peatland microbial communities from SPRUCE experiment site at the Marcell Experimental Forest, Minnesota, USA - June2016WEW_11_10 | ecosystem: Environmental > Terrestrial > Soil >... | reverse complement strand
TTCAGCGCCAGCAGGTTGGTTTGCTGCGCGATCGAAGTGATGACCTTGATGACCTGGCCGATTTCGGTGGAAGACTCGCCCAGCTTCGACACAGTGGCATTTGCGGTCTCGGCGACTTTGACGGCGGAGGTTGCGATCTTGGCGGCTTCGGTGGCGTTCTTGGCGATTTCCTTGATGCTGGCGCCCATCTCTTCGGCGCCGGTGGCGACGGTCTGCAGGTTCTGGCTGACTTGGAGCGTAGCGTCGGAGACGGCCTTGGCTTGAGCGGACGTCTCCTGGGAGTTGGCCGTGATCTGCTGGCTGGTGGAGTTGAGTTGTTCACTGGCGCTGGACACGTGCACCGAGTTCTCGGTGATGGCCAGGATCATGGTTCTTAACCCATTACTCATCTTGTTGATGGCCGTGGTCAGATCGCCGAGTTCATCATGACTCACCACTTCAAGGTCCTCTCTTGTGAGGTCGCCCGAGGCAATGGCTTCCGCCCGCGCCAGAACCGCCTGAGTAGCGCCTGAGATGCTGCGGCTCAAGAAGATGGCCACGAAGATTCCAACGCTCAAAGCGGCCAAAGAGGTTATGGCGATGGTCAGGTTGAGGGAGCTGTTTTCGGCGCGCAGGTCGTCCCGGTTCTTGGCCAATAGCTGATCGAACGAATCGGCCAGGCCGTTCAACGATGACTTTATGCTTTCGTTGGCTGGCGTTGCCTGATCGGTAAATTCAGTTCCCGCCTTAGAAACCGCGTCGCGCTCCCCGCTGGCCGCGTCGGCCATGGCTGATTCCTGGGCCCCTCTGAGTGCGGGAAGCACTTTCTTCACTTCCTCCAACCGGTCTCGGTTCGCCTGGAGAACCCATTTCGGGGCCAATTGATCGAGCTGGGCCACGTCTTTTCCAACTTCGTCCCAGGCTCGCTCGAACAGCTTCGTGGAGGCATCTCTTCTTGCCGGCTCGGTTCCATCGAGGACGGTTTGGCGGCCCAGGCTTTGCGTCTGATTCAGGTCTCTCTGCAACTTCGTGGCGATTTCGGTGGATGGGAAACGGAGCTCGAAGGTGACGTCCTGGCTTTGCCGGATGCTGGCCGACTTCATGTAGCTGGTCAGCGAGCTGAAGACCATCAACACCAGGACCGCGGCAAAGCCCAGGCCCATTTTTTTCACCAGCGTAAATTTCATTTTGTTCTCCCTCGCGAGTCGACTTTGCTGAACGGCACAGACCTCTGGTTGCTGAACGCGAAAAAACTGATGCGACCAGCATTCCCGGTATCAGCCGGCTGAAGCCGCATGGACCTCCTCGGTCATCTGGCAGGCCTTCTCGGTGTCGAGCACCAGCATCAGCCGGTCGTTCAGCTTGTGTACTCCCGTAATTACTTCTCGGACCGCGCCGCGCAAAGTTTCCGGCGTGCGCTCGAAAGTGGTTTCCTCGACTTCGACCACATCCCCGATTTCATCCACCAGCAGGCTGACGGCGCCGTCGTCGGAACGAACCACGACATTCATTGCAAGCAAGCCCGGCGGACGTGGTTCCAGTTCGAGTCTTCGCCGCAAATCGACTGCGGTCACAATTTGGCCGCGCAGGTTGATCAGGCCGCTGACCACCCCGGGCGCGAGTGGAACTCTGGTGACATCGAGTGAGCGAATGACTTCCTGCACATGTTTCAGTTCCACGCCGAAAAGCAGCTTGTCCAGATAGAACGTGCAGAATTGTGAAGTGTGAGCCATAGTCAGTTCGCACCCCCCGCCGCGGTCGCCGCCAGGTCAGGCTTCGGATCGCTCACATCCGCGTGGCGCAGAATCGCGGGAATATCGAGCAACTCCGTGACCCGCTCCCCGATCACGACGGAATAGAGCACGGCCGGCCGGGTGGCTTTCGACCTCACTTCGGCCCGGTCTTCGACAATGTCGAGAATCCGTTCGACGACCAGGCCAAAGGATCGTCCCTCATGATTCAGCACCAGCACCTGAAGCGGTCCGGAATCGGGTTCGGGAGGCGCTTGCAGGGCGCGCAGCCGATGCCGCCGTTCTTCCAGCACCACAGCCAGACGAATCAAGGGCAGGATCTGGCCGCGATACTGCGTGACCCACTGCCGACCCGACATTTCAACCTGCGAGATGGGAAACTCTTCAAGCCGCGCCAGCGTGCTGAGTGGGATGGCCATCCGCGAATCGCCCAGGCCAGCGAAGAGAAGAAAAGTCTGTTTATCTGCCGCGGTGTCCGCCGCTCCCGCCGCTTTTCCGGCGACGGGCCGCTCCCGCGACTCGCTGACCACGCTGGCCCGCTGGGCCAGGCCGAGCACGTCGAGGATGAGCGCCACTTTGCCATCGCCCATGATGCTCGATCCGGCAAAGGTCTTGACCATCTTCAGTTGCTTGCGCAGAGACTTGACCACGATTTCTTCGGTGTCGTTGATCTCATCGACCACCAGACCGAAATGCCGGTCATCGGCTTGCAGCACGACGATATTGACGGCATCGGCGGGGTCGCGATTTTCCGCCAGTCGGAGTTCGCGGTTTAGATAAACCAGCGGCAGCAGACGTCCACGCAGCCGGTATATCGGAGCGCCGTGAACCATTTCGATGGCGGTGATGGCCTGCTCCGCCTCCAGCCGTACCAGCTCAAGCAGGCTCACCTGCGGAATCGCGTAACGATCGCCGCCGCAGGTCACCACCAGCGCCGGAATGATGGCCAGGGTAAGAGGAATCTTGACGCGAACCGTCGTGCCTCGCCCCAGCGTAGATTGCAGATCGACCGTGCCCCCGATTTTTTCGACGTTGGTCTTGACCACGTCCATGCCGACGCCGCGGCCGGAAACATTGGTTACTTTTTCCGCGGTAGAAAATCCGGGCAGAAAGATCAAATTGAAAATTTCCCGTTCGGTGATACGCGCCGCCTGTTCGGCGGTGATCACTCCCCGCTCGACCGCTTTTTGGCGGATGCGTTCCCGGTTCAGGCCCGCACCATCGTCGCTGATCTCGATGTTGACCTGTCCACCTTCATGGAAAGCCCGCAGAATCAAGCGTCCCACGGGATTTTTTCCGGCTTTCACCCGGACTTCGGGCAGCTCGATGCCATGGTCGACGGAGTTGCGCACCAGATGCGTGAGCGGATCTTTGATGGCTTCGATGATGGTCTTGTCGAGCTCGGTCTCTTTGCCTTCCATCTCGATATTCACCTGTTTGGCGCAGCCCAGGGCGACGTCGCGCACCGTGCGCGGGAACTGGCCCCAGATGTTTCCGATAGGTTGCATGCGAGTCTTCATGACTTCTTCCTGCAGCTCGGTGGCAATCAGGTTCATGCGCTGGGAGACCGCCTGCAGGCCGGTGCTCTTCGAAGTGGTCGCCACTTGCAGCAGCTGGTTGCGCGCCAGCACCAGCTCCCCGACCAGGGTCATCAGTTTATCGAGCAGGTTCACTCCAACGCGGATGGTTTCCGGCGCGGCGTCACGCGGTCGGGCGTCCAAAACCTGCTGCGCAGCCAATACGTCTTCCGGTTTTGCCAGCCCCAGTGCCACCAGAATCTCACCCAGACGCCGGCGGTCTCCTTTTTCCTGTTCCTGCAAGGCCTGCACGATGTCTTCGGGTTGCACATTTCCGCGCTCGACCAGAATGCCGCCAATTTTGGCGCGGGAGGGTTTTCGCGGCGTGTCGTCACTTTTCTTTCGAGTCACGGCGGGCGGCTCAGCCGGCTTGGGCAATGCCATGACCGGCGGTGCGACGGGAATTTCCTTTGCCGGCGTGGATGCCAAGGCCGGCGGCTGCGGGCTCGGCAACGCTCTCTCGGCAAGAGGAGAGGCGGGCGGAGGGGACGCCGCCAGGTCACTACTCGCGGCGACCGCAGCGGTTTGCAGCCGGGTTAGCGTTTCCCGCAGCTCGGGATAATCGACTTCTCCATCCTGGCCGGTCGATTGGATTTCCTTCAGCATCTGGCGGACAGCGTCCACCATGCCCAGCAGAGCGGTTGTGATTTCCGGATTGAGCGTCAGCTGGCCGTCGCGCAAGCGGGTTAGCAAATTCTCGCCAACATGCGCCACCTTTTCCAGTTTGTTGAATCCCAGGAATCCGCACGTGCCCTTAATGGTGTGAATGGTGCGAAACACGCCGGCCAGCGCCTCTTTGTCCTTTGGATTCTTTTCCAGTCCGACCAGGTCGCGGTCCAGTCGGTCCAGGTTCTCGTAACTCTCGACGAGGAAATCCTTTACGATGTCACTCTCGCTCATCGCGGACGGTCCTTTCCAAATTGGGAATGATTCCCGACAAGCGCATGGCTGCTCATGGCCGGTTCCGTTCGTGGCGCCCCTTGAATCGAGACTTCTCGGGTTGCGTGAGGTTCCATGTGGTGGGCAGTAGAGTGCTAAGTCTGCTCCAGTAGTTCATCGTCGATTCCGGCAATTTCTTTAAGGGAGGCGCAATGGCAGTGTTGCGCAGTCGCGGACGAGATCCGAGACCCCGGCCAACGCCCCTAAGATTCGCGAGATCCTGGAGCTTGTGTCAGACACCCTCACAACCGATTCTGCATTTCTGAACGGCTGAAACATTTATGACTGTGAGATGGCGGCCATAGTGCAAAAAAACTAGAGAAGGCCAAAGATAAGTCCTGTACTATTTGCGTCTTTGCACTTCTGACTGCGTCGCGGTTAAGTTCCACCAATACGTGGCTGACGGGTCGGCGCTGCAAAGAAAGCGTGAACGTTGGCGACTCAGCCTCAAGGCACAGACAGGGATACGATGCAACGCGTCGCAATGACGCGCGGCCTCGGTGAATTTGATTCGGGCTATTACGGCTGGCGCGTGGTGATTGCGGCGTGCCTGGGCGTGATGGCAGGATTTGGCTCGTTGTTCGTCTATACCTTCTCCGTTTTTGTAAAGCCGCTGGCGACGGAATTCGGCTGGAGCCGCGAAGCTATTTCAAGCGGCTTCGCCATCGCTGCCGTCACGTTGGGCGTGATTTCCCCATTGCTTGGCCGGTGGATCGATCGCTTTGGGCCGCGCCGCATCATTCTAAGTTGTATGACGGTGTATGGTTGCGCCATCGCGTCACTGTCTCTGTTGCATGCCGGATTGGCGCAGTTTTACGTGACTTGCTTCGTGCTCGGAGTCGTCGGAAACGGCGCGGCTCACCTGGCGTATTCGCGATCGATTTCCACCTGGTTTCACCGACGTTTGGGGCTGGCTCTGGCCTTCGTGATGGCGGGAGCGGGTTTGGGCTCCATGATTTTACCCATCGTCGCTCAATCCATCATCAGCCGGTCCGGCTGGCGCGCCGCCTACGCCGCTCTCGGCGGCCTTGCATTATTACTCGGCCTGCCGCTGAGCTGGCGGTACATCCGCGAGCGCGGGACAATCGGAGACCATGCCGCTCCGCTCGCACATAGTGGAATGACGTGGCTGCAGGGCCTGCGTTCTTTTGCCTTCTGGATTATCACTGCCATTCTTTTCGTGAGTTCGATCAGCATGAACGGAGCCATCACTCACCTGTCCGCATTGCTCACCGATCGCGGCCTCACCGCTGGAAATGCCGCAATCTGCGCATCCCTCCTCGGGGGATCAAGTTTGCTGGGCAGGGTCGTGGTGGGATGGTTGCTGGATCGATTTTTCGGGCCGCGGGTCGCGCTGGTCATCAACCTCATTACTGCGCTGGGAATTTTCCTGCTCGCCCGGGCGGCGAGTTTTCCTGCGGGCTGCGTCGCCGCTGCGCTGATTGGTGTCGGCGCTGGAGGCGAAGCCGCCATTACACCTTACTTACTGACGCGCTATTTTGGGCTGCGCGCGTTTTCCACTCTTTACGGCCTCACCTGGACTTTTTACGCGGCTGCTGGAGCCATCGGTCCCGTGATTCTGGGGCGCGCGTTCGATGCCACCGGTTCCTACGCTTCTTTATTGACTCTGCTTGCGGCGGCGCTGGGACTGGCAGCCGCGACGAATCTGCTGCTACCTCGCTATTCAAATGCGTTCGCGTTCGAGACTCAATAGGGCGGAGCGTCGTGGGCATTCGTCGCCGGCAGTCAAGGTGTCAATTTCCCGATCCCGAGGCAGTCCTGAGAAGGAACGCCGAATGCGTCAGCGACGCGGTGGAAAAATGCGAACATTGCGGTGATGTAGACAGCTTCCGCAATCTGCTCTTCTTTCCAGCCTGCGCCCGCGATCAGCCAGTTCGATCACGATTCTGCTTTGAGACCTTAACGGCGAATGGTTTAGAGGGCAATAGTCACAAAAACGTTAGGGAGCCGCAAGTAGCAATCGGCACTCCCCTGGCTGCGCCTGGTCCAGCCGCTTTCACTGCCTTCGATTTCACTGCTTAGAACAGCGGGACATTTCTCAGCTCTCGTTTCTATAACATAAATGCTTTTTCCAGTGAGAGCCGAGACCGGTACTGCTTTCAGATTATTGACTGGCTTACACGCGTCCCTATAATCGCCCCACTTCAATCTGTGGGGAGTTCTCTCACGCGTTCTGCAACGCGATGGCGAGAATAATTGTTTTGCGACTCTAATCGCGAATTCTTGTGGACGAATGGGGAGAAGCATGCGCAGCGCGAAGACTCTTACGTTGTTCCTGATGGCCCTGGTTACAAGTTTGAATCTTGCCGGACAGCAAATTACCGGGAGCATTCGCGGTATCGTGAGCGATCCGAGCGGCGCGATTGTCCAGTCCGCCACCGTTACTGCGAGGCAGATCGAAACCGGATTGACCCGGGTTGCAGTCACAGACCGTCAGGGAGAATACGTGCTCGTCGAACTCCCGATCGGACATTACCAGTTAGAGGTTCAGGCGAAAGGTTTCCAGAAATATCTGCAACAAGGCATCTCACTGAATGTGAACCAGACCGCGACCGTCGGCATTCGCCTTAAGCTCGGGTCGGAGACGCAGCAGGTGGAAGTCAGCGCGGATGCAGCGCTGGTGCAGAGCACAGTCAGCAGTCTCGGGCAAACCGTCATGGAGCGCGAGATTCTCGACCTCCCGCTGGATGGACGCAATTTTTCCCAGCTGGGTTTGCTGCAGCCCGGGGTCGTGCCTTTGACTCCCGGACTGCTCGAAGCCGGCGGTCCGGCACGGCAGAATCAGGCCTATGCCGTGGACGGCCAGCGGCCAGAGTCGAACAATTTCATGATTGACGGCGCCGACAATGTGAGTTCCGTGGACGGCGGATTTGTTCTCAAGCCGCCGATCGATGCGATTGCCGAGTTCAAAATTCTCAGCCACAACGCGAATGCAGAGTTCGGACGAAACACCGGCTCCACCACCAACATCGTGACGCGGTCAGGCAGCAATTCGTTTCATGGCGCCGCGTGGGAGTTCTTGCGCAACGATGCGATGGATTCGTCCGACTACTTTACACAGAGCATTCAACCTTTGAAGCAGAACCAGTTTGGCGCAACTTTCGGCGGACCGATCGTTAAGGACAAGACTTTTTTCTTCGGATATTACGAAGGCTTCCGCAACCGGCAGGGCGAGACTGTGCCGGCAACGGTGCCCTCCCTCGCGGAAAGGCAGGGCAACTTCGCGCAAGAGTGTACCTCGATTCCCGGGGACGCATTTGTGGGCGGCATCTGCACCAACACCGCGACGAACGCGCCCGACTTTAACGGGCAGCTGCTCAACTTCGCGATGGGCCCGGCGCCGGTTCCAATCCCGAACAACCAGCTACCCGCCATCGATCCGACGGCTACGAACGTCCTGCCGTTTTTCCCTTTGCCCAACGTTGGCGAAAATGGATTCATCGCCACGCAGACTCTAAGTGAGAACAACGACCAGTTCGGGTTGCGGCTCGACCATTATCTTTCCCGCGCCGACACTCTCAATTTCCGCTACATGTATAGCAGCGGCCCCACGACGGATCCACTTTCGCCGGTCGGAGCGAATGTTCCCGGTTTCCCGGTGGGCGAGTATGACCGGGCACAGAACTTTGTCGCTCAGGAGACGCACATCTTTTCGCCCACCACCATCGGCGTCGCGCGTTTTTCATATCTCCGCAATACTTTCCTGCTCGACGAGCATTTGAATCACGAGTCGCCGGCAGACCTGGGCTTTCAGTACGCCCCGACGTTGCCTTCTGCCGCCGGACCTCCGTTCATTCAGGTGGGGGGATACGCCTCGGTGGGCGACCCCATCACGGGACCGCGCAACACGTTTCAGAACACGTTTGACCTCTCCGGTTCTCTGAGCTGGATTCATGGTCGCCACGAATTCAAATTCGGCGGCGGTTACCGGCGCGATCAAATCAATGCCTTGCAAGGCATCGCCACCAACGGCTTCTTCGTGTTCGCGAACTTCCCCTACAGCGACGGATTTGCCAGCTTTCTGTCCGGCGCTCCGGTGGTCTTTCTGCAGGGTGGAGGCGACTTCGCTCGCGAAATCCGTGATCGCGCCCTGGATGCTTACGGCCAGGATACCTATAAGGTCACATCTCGACTGACGCTGAATCTGGGACTTCGTTACGAACTGCCATTCCCCTCCACCGAGAACAACAACCAGGTGAATCTCTTTGTTCCCGGCGCGAAGTCGACCGTGCTTCCCTCCGCTCCGGCCGGGCTGCTCTATCCCGGCGATCCCGGCGTGCCGGCGGGCTTGATTCCCACCCAGAAAACCGCGTTCGCTCCACGAGCCGGTCTGGCCTGGGACCCGCTCGGCGACTCCAAAACCTTGGTCAGCGCGGCCTACGGAATTTTCTTCGAGCCGTTCTACAACGGCGAGGGTGGGCCGCTGCAGGATCCGGTCAGCGCTCCTCCTTACCTCAAGACGCAGCAAATCAGTTTCCCCGTCAACTCATTTGCGAATCCGTTTTATATGCCGAATCCTTTCAGCCTGGCTTTTCCCCAGCCGATGACACTGTTGGTGGTTGCGCGCAATCTGCATCTGCCGTACGCGCAGGATTGGAATCTGAATATTCAACGGTCGCTCGGCCAGGATTGGCTCGTCCAGGTCGGGTACGTGGGCACCACCGGGGTGCGGCTGCCGCGATTCATTGAAGGCAATCCCCCCGTCTTCGTTCCGGGCGTGAGTAATTCAGCCGCCTTCTGTGCGCCGCAAAGCCCCCCGTGTCTGAATTCCACCGAGAACAATGTGAACTATCGTCGTCTCTATTCTGGATGCACGCTGGCGGACCTTACGGGAAATTGCGTCTACAGTTCGGTCGGTGAAATCGCGGGCATCGCTAACTCCAGCTATAACGCTTTGGAAGCCAGCCTGCGCAAACGCTTCAGTCACGGGCTATCGTTCCTCGCGTCCTACACCTGGTCGCATTCCATCGATGATGTTTCTTCCTTCAACATTACCGGCTCGGCGTCGCAACCCGTTGCCGGAGAAAATGACCTCGCGCAGAATCCCTTCGATCTTGCGGCCGAGCGCGGCCGGTCCATGTTCGACTCCCACCATCGGCTTGTGCTCAGTTATCAGTGGAGTCTTCCTTTCCTGCAGCACTCCAGTACCTGGTACGGACACGTTTTCGGCGACTGGCAGTTGAACGGGATATTCACTGCCATGAGCGGCGGTCCGTTCACGGTATTCGACTCGAACGACCCTTCGCTGCAAGGCCAGGCGCCGGAAATTACCGGCTTCTCCGCCAACCGCCCCAATCTGATTGGCAATCCAAACTCCGGTCCGCGCACTCCCCAGGAATGGTTCAACGTAAAAGCTTTTCAGCAGCTCGAGCCCGATCCTCTCGGCCGGTTCGAGGTCTTCGGCGACGAAGGGCGCAACGTAGTCCAGGGCCCGGGATACGTGAACTGGGACGTCTCGGCCTTCAAGAACATTCGGCTGAGGGAATCGAAAGAACTGCAATTCCGCGGCGAGCTATTCAATATCTTGAACCATACCAACTTCCGCTTGCCGGTCAGCGACATTGAATCGTCGACCTTCGGTCAAATCCAGTCGGACGTGAGCCCGAGGGTGATTCAGGTGGCCCTCAAATTCTTGTTCTAATCTGTCGGGACCTTGCGGCGAATTTGCCATACACGGCGAGTGACGGACGAATCGAAAGTCATACGGATCGACTCTGGAAGAAGCTGTCCAGACTCTCTAAGGGGTTGCGACTTGCCGTCGTGAAGACGACGGCACCGGGATTTCGGAGAGCAATGCCTGGATCCGTTCCCCCGCGCGCGGAATGGCGTCGCGAACTGTTTCGGACAGAAGTGGTAGAACGTCGCGACCCCATACGCCTGGCTCAACGGCACGCGCAATGACGCGGCGACGAACTTCAACGATGGCTTATCAAGGTATCCGAAATATTCCTGAACCGTGTGCAGCGTCTCGATCAGGGCCTCGCGCGCAAACCGGTGCCGCCTCATGGTTCCCGCTACTATTCGCCAGCGCTTGTCGCTCGAAGGAAGGGGAGGCTTTTTGGCGGCGATAGGCATGGTCTCATGCGGGGTGGTGCCCGCGGTATATCGCTTCTGTGCTTACATCTCCGGCTTCGAGCGTGGACATGCGCGGCCTCCTCCGCGGTTAAGGTTCGTCCTTCAGTCTTCGCCCACCAACTCCGGTTCCGCCGGCACGCGGACGTGCGCGTAGGTTTCGTTTTCCTGCGCGTCGACCACGGCGATGGCGGCCACGCGCTGAGTGCGGCACGGTTTCGTGGGGGTAACTTCAATTTTTCCCGGTCGTGCGCCCTGGTGGTAATCCAACGCCTGCTGCTTGGTCACTGGCATAGCTCTCCTCCGCGTATTCCTTTTTATCGGCTCCGCCACGCGAAAGCTGAGCGCGGTCCGAGCGGGCTCACTCTTTCGGACTTCTCCGCCACATGGGCACGAATGGATTCCAGGTGTGCACATCCTTCTGGAAATCCCGTTCCGCCGGCTTGCCGGGAGCGGCGTTCACTAACTCTTCCAGCGGAGCGTTCACCAGTTCGGCCACATACTTCTCGACGCGCCTGCGAATTTGTGGATCTTTCAGCGCGGCCAGCAGTTCAGGGTTTTCGATGTGCGTGAAGCCGTGGCATAGCGGACATTTCACAAGATCGTCGTTAATCATCATCAGCCTTCCTGGCAAGCGAATTTGCGAGATCCGCTGGCGCTCCGCGCCCGGACCTCTTCCTGAATTAGAAGCCGGACGTCCCGTGGCGGCAGTGATAACCGTCGCTCGGCAGAGTGACGGCAATCACAATGCCGGAATCGCAAGTGTGGGCGTGGGGGTCAGGACGTGGCTGGTTTGAAAATCACGCCCTGGCTGCTGCGGCTATTCATCACCACGCGGAATGGCTCGGCAAACCGCAGATGCCGGACGCACCCCTCCTCAGCCATGGCGGGCTGCTCATTCAGCCAAGGCCAATCGAGCGAACCTTCTCCGGCGTCCGGGTTCACGGTGAAGTAGCCGATTTGAAATGCCGTCAGGTTCTGAAAGAAATGGCTGCCCTGCGACGGGGTGACGCGGAAATCGCGGAATCCAGCTTCCACGATCACCCGAGCTCCTGAAATTTCATCCCATTCCACGGGAATGCCGAGCCAGGCATCGTTCGACCCCCAGCGTCCAACTCCGATCAGCAGATACGGACGATTCTCCGCATTCAGCACGGCATTGAAGTGAGCTACCGCTTTCGCGACTTCCTGACTGCGGCTGCGTTCAAAACGCTGCGAATCGACCACGACCATGTCGCACAGGTTGTCGATGCGGCCGTTACCCAGAACTTTTGTGCTCTGGCAGATCAGCTGCGCCGAATCCACATCGTCGAGCGAAAGATCCTGGTGATCGCGGGCCAGCGTGAGCGGACGAATCTGCAGAAAGCCAAACTCCGCTGGCTCCGCCGGATTGCGCGGCAAGCGAACCGCGAATTCAATCTCGACCGGATTGCCCAGCGCGTCCTCGCCGGCTTTCACCAGCAGCTCAAGTATCGCCGCCAGGGAAAATAACCCGTGCTTGAGCATGGGCGCAAACGTTACGAGACGCGCGCCGGGACGGCTCAGGCCGTCGTACACTGCATGATTGTCCGCCGAATAGGTCGAGCCAACGGCGTCGAGTGTGCCATCGGCTTCGGCAACGTTCAATCCGAAGCGGGCTTCGCGCATCTGGGCTTGTCCTTCCGGACCACTTCCCAGTTCCAGAGCGCAGAATTCCGACTGCGTGTTCGCCAGAATGTCTTCGACAGAAGAGAACTGCAAAAGATTTCGGGGATACCGCGGACAGAACATGAGGCACTTGCCGCCATCCACCACCGTGCGGCCGAGGCCCAAAGCCACCGCGGCGATGCCATCGGCAAACGTCATGGGCGGCACAGGATAGAAATTGTGCGAGCGCACGACTCCGGAAAAATCTGGATAGAAGCGGGCTTCATGCTTCACCCCCACCACCTGCTGCAGGATGACCGCCATTTTTTCTTCCTCCAGGCGGTAAGGCGTGGCGCGCACGTAGGCTTTGGCGTGCTGGCTGAAAGTAGAGGCGTAGACGCGCTTGATCGCCTCGCTGAGTTGCGCGAGGCGCGCCCCGATCTCGGCGCTCTGATTGCCCAGCATGAAAGTTTCATAGACGCCGGTAAACGGCTGGTACTGCGAATCTTCCAGCAGGCTGGAGGAACGCACCGCCAGCGGATAATGCACCTCTTCGAGAAATGCCTTGAGGTCAGCCTGCAGCGCGGCGGGAAGAGCGGCGGAGAGGAAGCGCCGCTCGATTTCGTGGTCGTCGTCGCAATGCAAAGCAAAATCCTGCAGATTGTTTTCCGCCAGGAACTGGTCGAATATGTCCGTCGCCAAAACCACCGCCGGCGGAACGGCAATGCGCACGCCGGGAAAGCGCCGGGTGACGCGGCGCGTCCGCAGGAAGTGACGAACGAACGCCAGGCCGCGCGCCTTGCCGCCGAGCGATCCCGAGCCGATACGCAGAAAGCCTGATTCGGAAGCCTTGAACGTGTCGGCCTTGAAATCGCCAATCAGGATCTCGCTCTGCTCCCGCCGGTAGCTGGCAATCGAGTCGATCAGGTCGCGTCGCAAATGTTCGTCGTCGGTGAAGTCGGAAACCCGGCGCGGACGCAGCTTCGCTGCCAGCGCAAATTCCGTACGCGCCATCAGCCAGTGCGAAAAATGATTGCGCTGCGCGTGGTATATCAGGCTTTCGGCGGGCAGCGTCTGCAGCTTTTGTTCGAGTTCGTTGAGATCTTTGGCGCGGCCGACTTCGCTCTGGTCAGGCATGCGAAACACGAAATCGCCGAAGCCGAAGTGGTCCGTCAGAATTTGTCGCAAGTCTTTGAGCAGCGTAGGCGAGCCTTTGCGCAGAAATGAGTAGCCTTCGGCGTAGGCGCGCGGGCGAAATTCGGTGCGGCTCGTCTGCAGCACCACCGGCACATCCGGCACCAGGCTCTTGACCAGGCGCGCTAATTCGAAACCTGCGTCCGGACTAGGCTTCGCTTCGCGATTCCCGTCCATTGGGAATTCCACGTCGGAAACGACTCCAAGAAGATATTCGCGATAGTCCTGCACGATCCGCGCCGCATCTTCAAAATTTGAGCTGAGCAGAATCTTGGGCCGCGCCTGCATGCGCACCAGCTTGTGCGCCACGTTGATGCCTTCCTGAATCACGCGCCGCGACTGCTTGATCAGCTCGGTATAGATCACCGGCAGGAACGAAGAGTAGTAGCGGATGTTGTCTTCCACGACCAGCAGCACGGGCACGCCGATGGCGCGCGTATCATGCAGCACGTTGCGCTTGTCTTCGATGTACTTCACGATGGCGATCAGGATGCGCGCATTGCCTTGCCACAGGAAAACGCGGTCCACTCCTGTCAGGGGGTCGGTCACCGGATTGTGCGCCACGAAATTCTTGATCTCGCGATAGTCGTATCCCAGCACGACCACGGGAACGTCGAGCCCGGCGCGGCGGACTGCATGCGCCAACTGGGCGGCGTTCATGTCTCGCACCGCGAGATTGGTGACGATCAAATTGAATTGCGGATTACGGCTCGCCAGGTCCAGCGCTTCGGCGCAACTGGAAACGTGCGCGATTCCCGGGATGTGCTGCAAACTCAACTCGAGCGATTCGTCGATGAGCAGTTCGTTGAGCCGTCCGTCTTCGCGCAGGATGAACGAATCGTAGAGGCTCGAGACCAGAAGAATATTCTGCACCTTGAAGGGCATCAGATTCTCGAAGCCTTCAAAGCGTTCTTCAGAGTCGAGAACGGGCTCGGCGATCGGAGGGACGATCATGGCCAGGCATTGTCAACAGTAATCATACTCGTGGGGGTGGGAAGACTCATGTGGGGACAGCCGCCCCTTCGACTTCGCTCAGGGCAGGCTCCCGGCTGTCCTGTCGAGCGAAGCTCGACGGTCTGCGTGCGCAATTTCTGCGGCTGACAGGGAAAACCGAAGGCCTGCCCGCTCTCACAAATACCCCGCGCGGAGCGTTGGAGAACGCGAGACGCACTTTTTGAACGCCGACCGTACCAATCCTCAGCCCGAATTCAGCGCGCCCTGGCGGGAGGCTAAACCGGTTTAACGATGGGATGCAAGTTGTTGTTATGATGAGACTTACGGCGCCGTTATTGCACAGGCCCGGAGACGCCGAAACCATTCAGGATTCAAGCGCTTAGGAGATGCATGCACCAATTCCGGTGCATTGGGGAGGCGATACAGGTCTCCATTTGTGCCCCGCTGCGCGAAGTTTTCCGAGGACTCCGCAAGCTCCCATTCTCACTCTGCCCTCCCCATACAATATTCACGGACCTCATTCGTCTACAGCAGTGGATGAACGACACGGCGAGCTTGCAACCGAGCCTGAAGCGAATGGGATTCGAGCGAATGGCATTCGAACGGATGGCGATCGAACGGATGGCGATCGAACAAGACCAGCGCATCTCTGAAGTTGTGAAGCGGGAGCAATCCCGGCTGCGCAACTTCATTCGCCGGCGGGTGCCCGACCCGCTCGACGCGGAAGACGTTCTGCAGGACGTCTTCTACCGGCTGGTGGAGGCGAACCGTCTGCTGATGCCGATCGAGCACGTAACCGGCTGGCTTTTTCGCGTGGCGCGAAACCGCATTACCGATCTGTTCCGCAAGAAAGAGCCAGAGAACTTCAGCGACATCGAAGCGGCGGACGAAGGAGGCGAGTTGCTGCGGTTCGAAGATCTGTTGCCGTCGCCAAACGCCGGGCCGGAGGCAATCTACGCGCGGGGCGTGCTTCTCGATGAGCTGGAGCAGGCGCTCGACGAACTGCCGCGGGAACAGCGCAAAGTATTTATTGCGCATGAGTTTGAAGGACGCAGCTTCAAGGAGTTGTCGGCGGAGACCGGCGAAAGCGTGAATACGCTGCTGTCGCGCAAACGATACGCGGTGCTTCATCTGCGGGAGCGATTGCAGCGCGCCTATGACGAATTTACGAAGTGAGGACTGTTGGCATTTGAATTGTCCGTAGAAGGCGTCATCCTGAGCGAAACCGTTTTTCAGGCGGAGCGAAGGATCTCGCGTGGAGCGCTACGGTTCTGAACCTGCAAAATGGAACTCCACGGAAAGCATGAGGGATCAGTATGAGAAAGAAATGGTATTGGATTGCTCCGCTGGCGATTGTGGCGATTCCGTTGTTTTTCTTCGTGGGCGGTGAAGTGGTGATGCACCTGTGGAACTGGCTGCTGCCGCCGTTGTTCGGCTGGCGGATGCTGGGCTTCTGGCAAGCCTTGGGATTGCTGGCGCTGTGCCGCATTTTGTTCGGCGGACTGCACCACGGAGGGTCGGGCGGACAGGGTGGGCGGCGATGGCGCGGGCGGTGCCGGAACATGAGCCCGGAAGACCGGGAGAAATTCCGGCGGGCGATGGCGGAGGGGTACAACGTCGGTTCGCCCGGTACGGCGTCGTAGAGCGACTCGGCTTCAATTCTACTCAAATCAAAATCCCCACCCTGTCCCTGCAAGGTGCGCAGGGACAAGGGTGGGGCATCCTTCCGTTGCTGCATGCACTGCCGGGCTTTGCCCGGCCGGACAGCCGAGGGCGACTGTCCCCACATGTTTCTTCTCAGCTTCTTACACCAAGCCTTGATCCAGCATGGCGTTGGCTACTTTTTGGAAGCCGGCGATGTTGGCGCCGTTTACCAAATTGCCGGGCGTGCCGTATTTCTCGGCCGTTTCGTAGCAGTTCTGGTGAATGGCGATCATGATTTTGTGCAGACGATCGTCGACTTCCTCGCGGCTCCAGGTCAGGCGTGCGCTGTTCTGGGCCATTTCGAGTCCGGACGTAGCCACGCCGCCGGCGTTCGCGGCTTTGGCAGGTCCGTAGAGGATTTTCGCTTCGAGGAACATCTTGGTGGCGTCGAGTGTGCTCGGCATGTTCGCGCCCTCGGCAACCAGCTTGATGCCGTTCTTGATGAGATTCGCCGCGTCTTTGGCGGTGATTTCGTTTTGCGTGGCGCTGGGGAAAGCGCAATCGGCTCGGATGTTCCAGAGCGGGTTGTGCTCCAGCTTGATGTCCGTGGGCATGAAGATCGCTTTCTTGTGGTGATCGGCATAGTCTCGGATGCGTCCGCGCTTCACGTTCTTCAGTTCGATGATAAAGGCCAGCTTCTCGCGATCGATGCCGTCGGGGTCGTAGATGACGCCGTTCGAATCGGACACGGTGACCGGCTTCGCGCCGAGGTCGAGCAGCTTCTCGATGGTGTATTGCGAAACGTTGCCGCTGCCTGAGACCAGACAGAGTTTGCCTTCGAGCGAATCTTTTCTGCTCTTCAGCATTTCGCTGGCGAAGTACACGCAGCCATAGCCAGTGGCTTCGGGACGAATCAGCGAACCGCCCCACGCCAGGCCTTTGCCGGTGAGGACGCCGGTGAATTCATTCCGCAGACGCTTGTATTGTCCGAACAGGAAACCGATCTCGCGCCCGCCTACGCCAATGTCGCCGGCCGGGACGTCGGTGTCCGGTCCGATGTGCCGCGCCAGCTCGGTCATGAAGCTCTGGCAGAAGCGCATCACTTCGTTGTCACTCTTGCCCTTGGGATCGAAATCAGACCCGCCCTTACCGCCGCCCATGGGCAGCGTGGTGAGCGAGTTCTTGAACACTTGTTCGAACGCCAGGAATTTCAGAATGCCAAGATTCACCGAGGGATGGAAACGCAGTCCGCCCTTGTAGGGGCCGATGGCGCTGTTCATCTCGATGCGGAAACCACGATTGACCTGAATTTCTCCCTGATCGTCAAACCAGGGCACGCGGAACATGATCACACGCTCGGGTTCAACAATCCTTTCCAGG
>Ga0187863_10001747_pt1 | contig 17148 bp, 9 predicted proteins | sample June2016WEW_11_1_FD_132975 | JGI IMG/M metagenome (GOLD analysis project Ga0187863, IMG submission 132975) | Peatland microbial communities from SPRUCE experiment site at the Marcell Experimental Forest, Minnesota, USA - June2016WEW_11_10 | ecosystem: Environmental > Terrestrial > Soil >... | reverse complement strand
TACTTCAAGACGTTGGGCGTGCAGCCGCTGATGGGCCGGATGCTTGCGGCGGAAGATGACCGCGCAGGCTGCGGGTCGCCGGGGGCGGTGATCAGCCATGCGTTCTGGCAGCGTGAGTTCGGTGGAGATGCGGGGGCGATCGGCAAGAAGCTTACGCTCGATGGGCATCCCGTGGAAGTGCTGGGAGTGGCGCCAGCCAGTTTCTTTGGCCTCGAAGTGGGGCGCAATTTCGATGTGATTGTGCCGACCTGTGCGGAACCGTGGATCAACGGAGAGGATAGCCATCTCGGAAAGCGCCATCATTGGTGGCTGGCTGTGATCGGACGCTTGAGACCGGGCTGGACGGTGGAGAAGGCGACGGCGCAGGCCAATGCCATGTCGCGCCAGGTGTTCGAGAATACCGTTCCCACGAACTATCGTCCCGACATGGCCAAGTATTACACCGAATACAAACTGAAGGCGCTCGCGGCGGGATCGGGCGTGTCGTCATTGCGCCAGAGATATGTCGAACCACTTTGGCTGCTCTTGGGATTGGCTGGATTGGTTTTGCTGATCGCATGCGCGAACCTCGCGAATCTGACGCTGGCGCGCGCCAGTACTCGAGAGCGCGAGATGGCGGTGCGCCTCGCGATTGGCGCGGATCGTGGGCGGCTGATCCGGCAATTGTTGGCGGAGAGCCTGTTGCTGACCGGGATCGGCGCGGTTGCGGGAGCTGTTCTGGCGCAGTTCTTGAGCCGCTACATGGTGGCGTTCCTGACCACCAACAGCGATCCGCTGTTCGTGGATCTGGGTGCGGATTGGCGCGTGTTCGGCTTCACGGCTGGAGTCGCTGTTCTCACATGCATCCTTTTCGGTTTGACGCCTGCGCTGCGCGCATCGGGTGCGGTTCCGGCGTCGGCCATGCGGGCGTCGAGCCGCGGCTTGACAGCGGATCGCGGCAAATTCGGATTGCGGCGGGCGTTAGTGATCAGTCAAGTGGCGCTCTCGTTGGTGCTGCTGGTGGGTGCGCTGTTATTCGCCGGAAGCATGCGTAACCTTCTAACGCTGGATGCCGGTTTTCGCGAGAATAATCTGTTGATTACGGCTCTGGATATCTCGCGAGCCAACGTCTCACCCGCGCGCCGGGGCTCGTTCTACCGGGAGCTTCTGGAGCGTGTTCGCACGACGCCGGGCGTGGAACAAGCGGCTAGCGCTTCCGTTGTGCAAGGGAGCGGCAACGGCTGGAACGAAGCCATCGAGATTCCAGGCGAGAATCCCGAGGAGGCTAAGAAAAGGCACGTTTACCCGTGGTTCGATCGCGTCAGCGCCGGATACTTCCGCACCATGGGCACGCCGCTGCTGGCCGGTCGGGACTTCGACGAGCGCGATACGCCAAATTCTCCTGTGGTCGCGATTGTGAATCAGGAGTTCGCCAAGAAATTTTATGGCGGCGAAAATCCCATCGGCAAGGGATTCCGGGTTGAGGCTGGTCCAGGGGAAGCGCAGCCGCTTTACCAGATTGTGGGGCTGGTGAAGAATTCGAAATATCAGAGCCTGCGGGAAGACTTCAAGCCGATCGCGTACGTGGCAGCCAGTCAAAACAAAGAGCCCGGCATGGGCGACCACATCATCGTGCGCTCCTCGGCCCCGCTGGGTTCTTTGCTGGCGGCCGTCCGGCGGTCGGTTTTGGAAGAGAATCCTGAGATTTCGCTCGAGTTTCGCGTGTTCCGTTCCATGCTTCAGGATTCGCTGCTGCGCGAGCGATTGATGGCGACGTTGTCGGGATTTTTCGGTTTTCTGGCAGTGGTGCTGGCGACCATTGGATTGTATGGCGTGATGTCCTATATGGTGGCGCGGCGGCGCAGCGAGATCGGAATTCGCATGGCGTTGGGGGCGAATCGTGGGGATGTTTTGGGTCTTGTAATGCGGGAAGCGGGGATGTTGCTCGCGGTTGGATTGGTAATCGGGACGGGTCTTTCGATGGCGGTTGGGCGGACTACGAGTTCGCTGTTGTTTGGTTTAAAGCCGACGGATCCGGTTACCATTGCGCTTTCCGTTACGTTGTTGGCGGTGGTTGCGATAGTGGCGAGTTTTTTGCCGGCTATGCGGGCGGCGAGGTTGGAGCCGATGCTGGCTTTGAGAGAAGAATAGTGTTTTGAGATTGGCAGGTCGGGGACCTGCCCCACGAAGACGTTAGGTTCTGAGCGCGGTCATGGGATCGATTTTTGTAGCGCGGCGGGCGGGGATGAAGCAGGCCAGTGCGGCTGCGAATGTTACCAGGGCGACCGCGATCGTGATGAGCATCGTGTCGGGAGATGCCAGGCCTTCTAAGACACTGGCCAACGCGCGGGTGAGCGCTAGCGCGGATGCGAGCCCAAATAGTACGCCTAGCGCGGCCAATCGCATTCCCTGCCGAAATACTAGCGCGTGGACATTGCCCGGAGTTGCGCCCAGCGCCATGCGGACGCCGATTTCCTGGGTTCGGAGCGAAGTTGCGTAGGACACCACGCCGTATACGCCGGCGGCGGATAGCAACAGGGCCAGGCATCCGGTTATGGCCAGCAGGGTCATGATGAAGCGGCGGTCGGCGATGGAATCACCGATGAGTGTCGACATGCTGGCGCTCAAGAATACCGGCTGTTTCGGATCGATGGCTGCGATGGCTTTGCGGATGGCCAGCGCCAATTGCGGATTTGGATGCGCGGTGCGGACCACCAGAAACTGCGCTTGCTGCAGCGCGCTGGTCGCCCAATAGACTTCGGCGCGCGACGGTTCATCCAAGCCGGAATGGCGGATGCTTTTTACCACGCCGACCACGCGCTTCCAGAGCTTGTATTGCGGGTTCGAGCAATAAATGCAGAAGCGTTTACCGAGTGGGGATTCGCCGGGCCACAGCAAACGCGCGGCAACGTCGTTGATGACGGCGGTGTCGCGAGAGGCGTCCATGTCGTCGTCGCGGAACCAACGGCCTTCGAGCAGCGGTACACCAAATGTTTCCAGGTAATGCGCGCTGACGCGATCGATTTCGGCAATGCGCCCCGTGTCGCTCTCACCGGTACCGATATCGCCGCCATTGTTCTCGCCGCTAAATGGAAGAGCGTCGACCGTACCGGCCTGCTGAACGTCCGGCAGCGTCCGGACGGAATCCAGAATGCGGCGATATAGCTCTCCGTGCCGTTCAGGATCGCGATACTGGTCGCCGCCAGCGATTACAATCGAGGCCAGAATGTGATCCGGCTCAAAGCCCGGATCGGTGCGAAGCAACTGGACGAATCGTCCGGTGAGCAGCCCGCCGATCACCACCAGGACCACGGCTACTGCGACTTCCGCGATTACCAGGGAAGAGCGCAGAATGTTGCGTTGCCTGCCGACGACGCCGCGCGTACCGGATTCGTTCAGTGCGAGAGCCGGGTCGCGGCCGGCGGTGCGTAGGGCGGGTGCGATGCCGAAGAGCAGGCCGTTGATCAACGAAACTGCGAGGGTGAAAACGAAGATTGAGCCATCGGCGCGCGCGGCGGCGAGGCGCGGAATGGACATGGGAGCGATGGCGGGAAGCAGGTTCCACGCCACGACGCTCAATGCGTAGCCCAGCAGGCCGCCGAGGATCGCCAGCACGCAACTTTCGGTGATGAGTTGGCGGACGATGCGCGCGCGGCCGGCACCCAGCGCCAAGCGGACGGCTATCTCGCGATGGCGGGCGAACGCACGGGCGAGCAGCAGGTTGGCGACATTGGCGCAGCCGATCAGCATGAACAGCGCGGCTGCGGCCATCAGCAGCAGCAATCCGGTTTGAGCGAATCCGAGGGTACGGTCGCGAATCCGGCCAATATGAAAAACGCGGTATTGGTTGGTGATCGGATAGCGGCGGGCCAGCGTTTCGCTGATGGACTGCATGTCCTGTTCTGCTTGCGCCAGCGTGACTCCCGGACGTAATCGCGCCACGGCGCCCGATCCGCTGTTGCGATCTTCTTTGGCGGGATCTTTGCCCATGGGTGTCCAGAAATCCATGTGCTGCGACGGTGTTCGCACCGTAGTCGCGAGCCGCATCGGAAAATCGAAGCCGGGCGGCATGACGCCGATGATGGTGCAGGCGTGGCCGTTGACCTCCACCGATCGGCCGATCACGAGGCGATCGGAGTTGAACCTGCGCGTCCACAATCCGTAGCTCAGGATCATTTCGTTATTGCGGTTGGGTTGGTCCTCTTCGGGGAGGATGTTGCGGCCGAGCATTGGAGCAACGCCGAGAGTAGAAAACATATTGGCCGTAACACCCAAACCGTAGAGCGATTCGGGCAGCGAGCCGCCGTAACCGGACAGGTTGAAAAGCCTGTATGCATAGACGCCCATGGATTCGAAAGTCCGGTTGCTTCTCAAAATATCCTGGGCGTCGCTCCAGGCCACCCAATCGGCGTGGGATTTTCCGAACTTGGTATTGTCGGTGCGCAACTGCACCAGTTCGCCCGCATTCGCGTAGGGCAGCGGTTCAATCAGGACCGATTTTACAGCGGTGAAGACCACCGCGGTCGCGCCGATGGTAATTGCAATAGAGAGCAGCGCGACCGCGGTTAGTGTGGGAGTGCGACTGAGCAGGCGGAACGCATGGCGCAAGTCGCGAAAAAACAACATAGGACAATATTGCTATTTTGCAAGCGATCGTGCGGCTGACAATGCGGCGTCGTAGTTCGGATGGTCCGCCACTTCTTTTACATACTCGACGTGTTTGAGCGTGTCGTCTTTGTCGATCACGAAAATCGCGCGGCTCTCGATGCGCAGCTCCTTGATAAGTGTGCCGTATTTTTCTCCGAAGGAGCCGGATTTGTGATCGGACACCATTTTTACTTTGTCCACGCCATAGGCTCCGCACCAGCGCTTCTGAGCGAACGGAAGGTCCATACTGACGGTGTAGATTTCGACCCCCGGAAGCTTAGCGGCTTCCTCGTTAAAGCGCTTGGTCTGCGCGTCGCAGACGGGCGTGTCGAGCGATGGCACCACACTGAAGATTCGAACAGTATGGCCGGTTTTTTCCAGGTTTACGGGCTGCAGTCCGTCGCTGACGGCGTCAAAATCGGGTGCTTTCTCGCCGGCTTTCAGCTCTGGCCCAAGCAGTGTCAGCGGTTTCCCTCTCATCGTGGTGGCTGCGGGTCTTTCCATGAGTTCTCCTCGAGTGAATTTGATTTCCATTCATTGTAACAACTCGACGAACTTCGAGACTTCGTTCACGGGAAGTTGGCATACGTAGCCTTGGCAAACATAGGCGGTGGGTTTGCCGTTGAGCTCGCGCATCTCGGCGACTGCCGGAAAGATGTGCTGGAGTTTGCGGCGCGTGTCTTCAGAATCTACTAGCAGAACGACGGTGTGAGGCAAGAAGCGGCTTCGAAGCTGATCGAGAAACGGCTGCGCCTCGCGACGGCTGCCGACGATCACTACTTCGCGCCGGGCCGCGAGCGAGTAATCGAAAGCAACCAGCATTTGCGGAACGGCTACGGATTGGCTGGCCATTTTGGGGCCCAAGGCGCGCAGCGCTCGCTCGGCGGTCTGGCGAAATTCGGCGCGATTGGTGAGGTGCGCCAGGCGCTCAAGATCGAGAAGCGCGATGGAGTTTCCAGAAGGTTCGGCGCCATCGTAATCGTCCTTAACGCGCAGGACCAGGCTCGGGTCGCCCGCGGCGGTGGTGAAGAAGGCGCCGTCCATTGGATCTTCGAACAGCTCGCGCATTTTGGAGGCTAGCGCAATCGCAAGCTCGATGCGTTGCGGGTGGAAATCGGTTTCGTAGAGATCCAGCAGGGCGGCGATCAGGAATGCGTAGTCGTCCAGGAAACCGGAAATTGCCGCTTCGCCTTCGCGATAGCGGCGCAGGAGCCGGCCTGTGCCGGCGTCGTACATGCGGGAGAGGACGAATTCTGTCGCGCGCGTGGCGGCATTCAAGTACGCGGGTTCATCCAACGCCTGCGCGGCTTTGGCGAAGGCTGAAATCATCAACGCGTTCCAGGATGTCAGGATCTTATCGTCGAGATGCGGGCGGACGCGCTTCGAGCGGACGTCGAGCAGCCGTTTGGTGGCTTCGCGTAGTTCGGTGTCAGTAGCTGTTTCAGCTACTGTCTGGCGCACGTAGAGGATATTTTTGCCGTTGAACTCGCCATGCGGATCGTGATGGACGTTGCCGCTCGGTTCTACGCCGTAGCGGAAGGCGAACACCTTGGCTAGTTGAGGGCCGAGGAGCTGCTCTAATTCCTGTGCAGTCCAGAGATAGAATGCTCCTTCGCCTTTTTCTTTTGGGTTCGCGGGATCGATCACGCTATCGGCGTCTTCCGCGGAATAGAAGCCGCCGTCAGGATGGGTCATGTCGCGCAGAACGTAATCCAGCGTGGCGCGGGCGATGCCGGCGTAGAACGGGTCGTGCGTGATCTGGTAGGCCTCGATGTAGGAGATGGCGAGCTGGGCCTGATCGTAGAGCATTTTTTCGAAATGCGGGACGAACCAGCGTTCATCGACGGAATAGCGGTGGAATCCGCCGCCCAGTTGATCGTGCATGCCGCCGTCCGCCATGGCGCGTAAAGTGGCCAGCGTCATGTCGAGAGCTTCCGCGCGGCCGGTGCGATGGTGATAGCGAAGCAGGAAATTGAGGACCACGGGGCGGGGAAATTTGGGAGCATCGCCAAAGCCGCCATGCGTGGTGTCGAAAGTACGGCGGAAATATTGGAAAGCGGCGTCCAGCGCCTTGGTGTCGAGCGCGGCGCTGGCTAGCGCGGATTCGGAATGAAGCTTGAGCTGCTCCATGACGTTGCTGCTGGATTCAAGAATCTTGTCGTGCTGGGTTTTCCAGGCTTCCGCGATGCGCTCAAGAACCACGGCGAATCCGGGACGGCCGTAACGATCGTCGGGCGCGAAATAGGTTCCACCGAAAAAGGGCATCCGATCGGGCGTGAGAAACACCGACATGGGCCAGCCGCCGCTTCCGGTAGTAGCCTGGACGTACATCATGTAGATGTGGTCGACGTCGGGGCGCTCTTCGCGATCCACTTTGATCGGCACGAAGGATTGATTGAGAATCGCCGCGATGCTCGGGCTTTCGAACGACTCCCGCTCCATGACGTGGCACCAGTGGCACGTGGAGTAGCCGATGGACAGGAAGATAGGTTTGTCCTCGAGGCGGGCTTTTTCAAAGGCTGCTTCGCCCCAGGGATACCAATCTACGGGATTGTGGGCGTGTTGTTGGAGGTAGGGGCTCTTTTCGGAGATCAGATGGTTGGGCAATAACGTTTCTCGTTTCTGGTTTCTCGTTCGTTGCGCGTCTGAATTCATTGTCTCTTGACAGACTCGCGGAAAAGCGCCATACTACCAGTAGATAGCTTATGCCTAAGACTGAGATGCCTTCCGGAGCCTTGGTTCTGCTGATATTACGCGTGCTTCGCTCGGGGAGCTTGCATGGTTACGCGATCGCCCAGCGGATTCACACGCTTTCTTCTGAAGTTCTGCAGGTTGAGGAAGGCGCGCTTTATCCGGCTTTGCAGAAAATACTCTTGAAGGGCTGGGTAACGTCGGAGTGGGGGATCTCAGAAACAAATCGCAAGGTTCGATTCTATCGGCTCACGCCCGCCGGCCGTAAACAGCTTGAGAGCGAGCTGTCGGATTATGAGCGCGCCCACGCGGCCATTCGATCCGTTCTAAAAACCGCCTAAGGAACAATAAACATGCACGAATGGATTCGACGTCTCGGATATCTTTTGAATCGTCGCCGGTTCGATCAGGAGCTCCGGAACGACCTGGAGTTTCATCGGGACATGGCGGCTAAGGACGGCGGCATGCCGCTCGGGAACACGCTGCTTCTGCGCGAAGAGGCCCGCGATGCATGGGGCTGGACGTGGATAGAGCGGCTGTCGCAGGACCTTCGCTATGCGGCTCGCCAACTGCGGCGCTCGCCTGGCTTCACGCTGGCTGCCATCGTTATGCTGGCACTCGGGATCGGTGTGAACGTTGCGGCTTTTGGCTTCTTTAATCTGATGGTCCTGCGGCCGCTCGCTGTTCGCAGCCCCGATACATTGCTGCGCTTTAAACGACGCGCGCCGAAAAATTATGCGTGGCAGGTGCCTTATCCGGAAATGGCATGCTTCCGGCAATATTCGAAGACGCTTTCAGCAGTGCTGGCCGTGATGGACACCAAACTGGCAATCGAGGGTGAGCCCAAACCGCTCACTGGAGACTTTGTCACGGCTAATTTCTTCAGTGAACTAGGAGCACGGCCGTTGCTCGGACGAGTGCTGGATGCAGCCGAGGACGGAGCGGCGGATTCCGCGCCGGTAGTGGTGCTGAGCCAGGGATTCTGGCAGCGCCACTTCGGGGCCGATCCCTTGATTATCGGGAAGACGATTCGTTTAAACAATAAACCGGCCATCGTGATTGGCGTTGTACCCCAGGACTTCAGCGGCCTGAGCATGGACAATCCCGATCTATGGCTGCCTATCAATCAACAACCTTATTTCGTAACGGGTAGTCATCTGTTCACGGATTTCTCGGTGGATGCTCACGGGGTAACGATGTTCGGACGGTTGCAGCCGGAATTGAGTGCAGCTGCGGCTGAGAATGAATTAGCATCGCTCGCGGCGGTGTTGCACCAGCAGCATCCGGACGATATTTGGGAAAAGGAAAACCTTCCCAGTTCTCCCGGCGGATATGCGAAGAATGTGGGAGGGGGGCGGCATGGAACCGGCACAGAGCAATCCGACCAAGGCTATCCGTTGATGGCGTTGGTGGGCTCATTGACGCTGCTGATTCTGGCCGTGGCCTGCGGGAACTTAGGCAGTCTGCTACTGGCGCGGGGTGTGGCGAGGGAACGGGAGATCGCGATTCGCAAGGCCGTGGGCGCCGGCAGCGGACGGCTGGTTCGCCAGCTGTTTACCGAAAGCCTGCTGCTGGCTTTCGCAGGGGCGATGGCGGGCTTGGCGCTTGGCTATCTGGTTTTGCGTGGATTGATGGTGTTGGCGAAAACGCCAGCCTGGCTCAATCCGGCTCCGGATTGGAGAATAGCGCTGTTTGCCGTCGGAATTGCCTTCGCGTCCGCAATTATGTTTGGGCTCACCCCGGCTTTACAAGCAGCCCGGCAGCGACAGCGTGCCACTAGCATGCGCCAAGTACTGATCGGGGCGCAGATTGCCGCAAGTTGCGTGCTGGTGATTGTGTCGGCACTCCTGGTGCGCGCGTTGGATCACGCTGTCACCACCAATCCGGGCTTCGAATATCAGCAGGTGGTTTCCATTGACCCGGGCCTGGCCGCGCACGGCTACACGGAAACCGGCGCGCGAACATATCTGAACAAGCTTCAAAGCAGGCTCCGCAATCTGCCGGGAGTGGAATCCGTGTCTATGACTTCCAGTGCGCCTTTGGGTAATAGGAAGTCAATTACGGGCGCCGATTTCGGAGGGCGTTCGCTTGATGTTCACATGTACGCAATCGACCCGGAATTTTTCGGCACCATGAAGATCCCGTTGCTCGAAGGCCGGAATCTCACCAGCAGCGATAGATTTGCTGTCGTCATCAGCAAGTCTTTCGCTCAGCAATGGCCCGAGGGGAACCCGTTAGGAAGGCCCTTCCAGATGGGCGATGCGAGCAAGACGATTGTTGGAATTGCGGGCAGCGCCCGGTTGGTGGCGCTTCAAGATCCGGACGCAGTGGAAGCCTACTATCTGGCCGGGGACGCGGATCTGTCTTCCATGGTGGTGCTGCTAAGGACGGTGGGGCCGCCGGAAGGGTCGGTTCCTTTTGTGGCATCGGTAGCCAGATCGATTGACCCTGCGATTTTTCCCGAGGTTCAATTAGTGAAAAGCTCCTTCCGGCGGAAGATGGAGGACGCGGGATACGCGGCAATGTCCGTAAGCTTGCTCGGCTTCGTTGCGCTGCTACTAGCTTCGCTCGGGATTGTGGGACTGGTCGGATACTCCGTCTCGCATCGCACGAAAGAGATCGGCATCCGCATGGCACTGGGCGCGAGCTCTGTCCAGGTTTTGTCGGTAGTGGTGCGGCAATTAACGCTGCCGATTCTCGTTGGGGCGCTGGCGGGTGTAACCGGAGCAGCCGCTTTGTCGCAGCTCTTGCGGCGCGAACTCTACGGCATTAGCTACCTCGATCCGATTGCATACCTGGGCGCTATCGGGGTGTTTACCGTGATGATTGGCGTGGCTGCACTGGTGCCCGCCAGACGGGCTCTTCGGGTGGATCCATTGCGGTCTTTGCGATACGAGTGATGCGTTTCAGACGACGCCGATTCTAGCGATGGCGGCCGTATTTTTCGTGACTCGAGACCCAGTCGGAGGAGGAGATTGCGCCTGCTAGGGAGACGTCGCCGGCTAGAGCGACAGCGGCCACGATTTCGGCGAAGCGGTTTACTTTGCCGGTGCCGTAGCAGTCCATGATTTCGAGACATTCGCGCTGCGTGGCCAAGCCGGTGCCGCCGCCGTGCGTGGCGACGATAAGCGAAGGGATAGTCAAGGAGATGTATAGATCGCGTTCGGGCGTCAGCTCGCAGTAGATGATTCCCGCGGAGGATTCCGCGACATTCGCGACATCCTGACCAGTGGCGATGAACATGGCGGCAATGGCGTTGGCCGATTGGGCGCCGTTGTTGTTGGCGCCAGAAAGAAATGCGCCGACGTTGGCCACGCCGTAGTGGTGCACCAGTTGTTCGGGCTCTGCGCGAAGGTTGCGGATCATTATGTCGCGCGCAATGGTAGCCTCCGCGGTGACTCGCTTTCCGCGATTGCGCATGATATTCACATGCGAGCCCTTCTTGTCGGTCGCGAAGTTGGACTCGAGATAGAAGTGGGTGATGCCCTGATAGTGATCCAGAATCCAGCAACATGCTGCATAAGTGGCTCTGCCGACCATATTCTGACCGGCCGCGTCTCCGGTGGAAAAATTGAACCGTAAATAGACGAACTTGTTGGCGAGATACGGATCGATGTGCAGCAGTTTGGCGACTGACGAAGTTGCCTCTGCTTCGCAGCGAATCTGCGGCAAATTAACTCCGACCCAGTTCACGAAATCACGGCAGGCGCGGGCGTCCTGGAATACAAACACGGGGGCGCGCTGCATGGCGTCGGCCAGCACGGTGACTTTCACGCCTCCGCTGAGGTTCAGCACTTTCATGCCGCGGTTGTAGGATGCGACTAGCGTGCCTTCCGAGGTCGCCAGTGGAATCAAAAATTCTCCTTCCGCATATTCCCCATGCACTTGGAGCGGGCCGGCGAAGCCTAGCGGCACTTGGGCGACGCCGGTGAAATTCTCGCAGTTGCCGCGGGCGAGATGCGGATCGAAGGAATACTTGGTGAGGTGCCGCAGTTTGACGCCGCTCGATTGCTGGATCAGCTTTTGCCGCTTCAGGATGATGTCGGGCTGGTAGTCGTCCGTATCGTTGCGCGGGATGTGGCGGGGGCGCTCACCATCTTCGCTGATAATATCTTCCACGCTAAGATGCAGCCGGCCGAACGGACGCGTCTCAAAGGCCACATCAATGTCGTGCTTGCCCATCTTCAACTCGGGCCGGTCCGTCCGGACCGTAACCACGGAGCTGAATGGAAACGGGATGGGGTGGGCCGTATCGATTTCCGCGGGAGTGAGCGCGCGGCCGTCGGCGAGATCGAACCACACATGGTCCAAGGCCACCGGGCAGCCGTCAATCGCGATGGAGCGGACACCCACCACCTCCGCATCACTCAACCGGTTCTTGATAGAGAACTGCGGGCCCTCCCCGGTGTTCTTCAGACTGCTGCGCGTATAGAGTTTCTTGAGAATGCCGGAAGGAATCATCATAGGATTACCTCATTTCACTTTGGGCCTGTGGGCGTGCGCCGAACAATGCTGATGCGCCCAAGCGACCCGGATACAGCAGCCCGCTGCGCTCCACGGCTATCAAGTCGCTGACTGAGAGCGGCGGATGGTCCAGGCCGAAACTCACCAGCAGACGGATGACGAAATCGCGGACGATCAAGTAGCTGATGCTGACTTCGGATCCCGAGATGTCGTGCAGCACGCCATCCAGAGTAAAGAGCGCTTTTTGAAACATGGCGAGAGTGGCTGGAAAGCGGATGCCTTGGAGCGCGATTTCGTCCAGCAAAAGCATGGCATCGATGCTGCCGGCCCCGCGATTGCAGGGCAAGCTTTTGAAGAATTTGTCCACGCGCTCGTGGATCACGCGAAGTTTTTCCGGGTCGCGCCGTTCGCTGGGCGCAGCCAGATGCACCAGCGCATCTCGAACGCCACCGGGGTTCCGCAGAACGGTCATGATTACAAGCAGCGCCAGGTGGCGGCGCAGGTCGCGGCTGAGCCGCTCGGTCAAAGCCCAGTCCAGAATCCCGACTTTTCCCGCGCGCTCGTCGTACAACAAGTTGCCGGCGTGCGGATCGGCGTGAAACACCACGGAGCTGTCGCGCGAGAGCAGGGGGACGGTGACCAGGGCCTCTACGAGTTGCTCGGCGACGCGCCGCTTCCAATAGGGCTTCCCCGGAAAGACCTCGGTGACTTTGGTTCCAGGTTCTTCGCTCATGGCGATGACTTCGGTGGTGCACAATGGCGCGATGACGTCCGGTACGCCGATGGCGGTGTTGATGCGGTAGGTGTGGACAGCTTCAAGCAAAGTTGCCTGCTCGCGCTTGAAGTCCAACTCGCGCTCCAGCAGCAGGCGGACTTCGGCCACCATTTCGGATACATGCCTGGTGGCGAATCCATATCGGTTGGCGTCGGCCAGGAAGTCGCTGAGCTGCTGCAGAAGACTGAGGTCTTCGGTGAAATAGTTCCGAACGTAGGGTTTGATGACTTTGAAGACGCCGGGTTGGCGGTGCTTCGCGCCCGGCTCGCGGTAAGTGAAACGAATGACCGCGCTGACGCTGGCTTCGGAGAATATCGTGCGATCTACCTTAACGGCGTATTTCCGGAGCAGCGGCCCCAACTGCGCAGACAGAATGGCCCGGACTGCTTTCGGGTTGGCGTCGCGTATTTCGTTCTCGAGTTCGGAGAGAGCCTTGCGCAGGGATGGGTCCAGGCGCTGGTGGCGCGCGATAACTTGGCCCAGTTTTTGTATTCCGGGCATCCTGGCGATCAGTTCGAGGAGACGCCGGGCGGGCGGGGTGTCAAGGGGCAAGTCGGCTTGCTCCACAAGTTTTGCCGAAAGGCGCGCGGCCGATAGCCGTGAGAACAGGAATTCAATGGAATCTCGAACCAGCGGCCGCCACTTTCGATAGGCGTCCGGTACGAGCTGGTCGACGGAAGCCACTTGGGCGATCCAGCTTCCGAGGGCGGATCGAACGGAATCGCCGGCTGGGCCGTTGAGAATAGATTCCACGCGTTGGATGCGAACGGCGGTGGGTGCGTCGTCGCCGTTGCAGGCGCTGAGGATCAGCTTGATTTCCGGAGGTATCAATTCGTTAGGAATCACGTGTTTGTACCTTGGTAGACACCTTGGTATACAAGCGGCAACTTGGGGGCCAACTTCGAGTGGGTGATTGGAGTGGGTTGTAGGAGCTTCGCCTCCGTGCCTGCGTCAAATGGCTTCGTAATTGGGCTATTTCACGCTTCTAAGGAACTCGGGCAAAACGGAACGCGGCGCGGGCCAGTTCCTGGTGCGTTTGGCTGTGCGCGCCGCACCCTTTGCGCTTCCTTCCGGTCGCGGTTCGGTAGCATTCGTGGAAGATTCCGGCGGTACTAAACATGCAGTTATTTCTTAGCTATGATCAACGATCGGCTAGGACCCCTGGATTCCCTTTTCCTCTATCTCGAAAAAAAGGAGATGCCCCTGCATATCGGGAGCGTCTTCGTTCTGGACGGAACAATCTCTTTGGACGATTTGAAATCGCTGATCGAGGCGAAGCTGCCTTTGATTCCGCGCTATCGGCAGCGCGTGGTGTTTCCACCGTTCCAGGCTGGGTATCCCACATGGGAGTTCGATCCTGGATTCGACATCAACAACCACATCCGGGCTGTCCATTTGGAGCGCGGCACTCTGGAGGCCCTCGAAAGGCTGGCCGGTCATATCTTCAGCGAGGTGATGGACCGCAACCGGCCGCTGTGGGATCTGACGCTAGTGGACGGATTGGACGACGGAAAGACCGCCGTGATTGCGCGATTGCATCATTGCATAGTGGATGGGGTGGCGGGTGTGGCGCTGCTGCATCTGATCATGGATACCAGCCCGGAAATAAAGCCCCTGCCACCGAAAAAGCCCTTCCATCCGCCCACGCCCGCACCGGCTTGGGATGTATTGACCGATTCTTTGGTCAGCGGGTATTTCCACGCAGTGGAGCGTGTGCTCTCGGTACAATCGGCGGCTCTCAACGTTGCCCAAGAACTGTTGGGCGGAATCCGCGCCGGTTCAGTTCCGGTGCTCAGCTCGGCAGCGGAGATATTGCCGCCTACGCAACGCTTCCCGTTTTACGCGCCGTCTCTGGGCCCGCGGAGAGTAGCGTGGACGGAGTTTCCCATGTCCGAGATCAATGCGGTGCGTCATCTGTGCGGCGTGAAGGTGAATGACGTTGGCATGATGATCCTGGCGGGCGCGATGCGCCGATACGCCAAGCTGCATCGTCAACTGGTGAAGGATCGCCTGTTGCGCCTGATGGTGCCTGTGAATCGCCGCAATGGCGATCCAAAGCAGGGATTGGGGAACAAGATTACGCTAGCGCCGGTCAATGTTCCGCTCGACATCGCGGATCCGGTGGAGCTTCTGAGCGAGATCCACAAACGGACGGAAGCGGTGAAACACGCTTACGCCGGTGACCTGACGGTGCTGGCGGGCAGCCTGTTGGCGTTGATGCCGGTTCCCATGCAGGCGCAACTGGCGGGCGCGCTCTCGAACCAGGTGCCAGTGCTTCCGTTCGACATGGTTTCGACCAACGTCCCGGGTCCTGACTATCCCCTTTACTTACTCGGCCAGGAAGTCCTGACTTACTATCCATATGTTCCGATCGGCGATTTCATGGGTGTCTGCTGCGCCATGGTCAGCTATAACGGAACGTTCTATTTCAGCTTGACGGGTGACTGCGCAGGCGCGCCCGATCTCAACCAGCTGCGGGATTTCCTGGACCAGACGTTCGATGAGCTGCATGCGGCGGTGGGGTTGCGACGTGCAATGGAGCCGGAGCCGGCTCCGGTGGAAGCCCGCCGGGCCGAGGAAGCTCCAAAGCCCGAGATTTTAGAAATCGCTTCTGCGAAATAAACCGCTGGAAATCGGAGCTTTGGGTGTGGCAATTGACCCTTCGGGTCCGGAGTTTGCCACGTAAAACGCGTGCCACAGCTGCAGCCCATCATTGGCTGCTCATTTGCCAAGGAAGCGCTGGATCTATAGAAAAAGGGGGGAGGAGAGGAGTGCGTCCGCTATGAAACAAGCAATTCAAGAGATGAAGTATACAGCGGGAAACCTGGCCCGCCTGGATCTGGAAAATATCGAGCGGTTTGGCGAGTATACGCGGCTGTATTTTGAGGACCGCAGTTTCACCAACGTCGAAGAGCTACGCTACGCCGGCCGGTTGGCACGAATACTGGAAGGCTATGGAGTGCGCCAGGGCGACCGGGTGGTAGTAATGCTACCCAACTCGCCGGAATTCTGTGCCGCTTTTCAAGCCTGTTGGATGATCGGTGCGACCATTGTCCCCGTAATTCCGCAGTGGACCGCCGGTGAGGTAGCCAATATCCTGCGCGGGGCCGAACCCATCGTCGCCCTAACCTTGCCCCCGTTGGCCGAGCGCTTGAGTCAAGCCAACTCCGAAGTTAACACGCTGAAGCAGATATTGGTTTTCGGACCGAGTGAAGTTCCCGGCACTGAGAATATTCAAAAGTTGATCGAGAGCGTGGCGCCAATCGAGACACCCATCGACAGCCTGCCTTCCGATCTCGCAATTCTGCTCTATACTTCAGGCACCACTGGACTGCCAAAGGGTGTGATGATCACGCACGAAAACTTCGCGGCGGCCGTGGAAAGCGCCTTCCGGCAAAATCCCAATCTGAAGCGCGGCCCCATGCTAAATCCGCTGCCTATGACGCACGTGTATGGCGTTCTGGTGCAAAACGTGGCGAACCGGTGGGGTTTCAGCACCGTGTTGATGCGGCAATTCGAGCCGGGGAGGGCGCTGGAGGCCATTGAGCGCCACAAAATCATCTACCTGCCCGTCGTTCCCACTATGTTGATGTACATGCTGCAGCATCCGGAGCGCGAGCGGCGCGACCTTTCGAGCTTAGTTCGGATCATCAGCGGCGGTGCGGCGCTGCCCGAGCCGCTTCGGCGAAAGACGGAGGCGGTGTTCCGCTGCCGCGTCGATCAAGGCTATGGTCTGTCTGAGTCCTGTTCGGTGGCCACGGGTTACGAGATCGATCGGCCATATCGCGAGGGCTCGGCCGGCGTCGCGAGTCCCGGCGTCGAGATCCGCATCCTGGATGATCAAAACCGTCCAGCGACGGCGCGAACTGCCGGAGAGATCTGTCTCGCCGGGGCGAACGTCACGCCCGGCTACTGGCGCGATCCGGATGCGACGCGCGAGTTGCTCAAAGACGGCTGGTTACACACCGGCGATGTTGGTTTCTTGGATCAGGACGGCCACCTGTTTATCACAGACCGGAAGAAGGACCTGATTATTAAAGGCGGCGAGAATATCTCGCCGCGGGAAATCGAGGAAGCGCTCTATCTTCATCCTGCGGTTGCGGAAGTAGCGGTGGTGGGTTTTCCCGATCCCGTTTACGGTGAGGATATTTGCGCTGTACTGCAGTTGAAGGCTGGCCTGGTGATCACCGAGCAGGATCTGCAACTGCACGTGGCGCAGTATGTGACGAAGTTCAAGATACCCCGGCGCATGATCTTCCAGCCGATGCTTCCCAAGAACCTGAACGGCAAGATTTTGAAGTATAAGATTCGGGCCCAGTTGTTGAGTATGTTGTCAGGTTCGGTTTAGCAGCTCGTGGCAAGACCGACCGGTTGTGGGGCAAGTCGGAGACTCGCCCCACGAAGACGTTCTACTCCACCATATTCCGGCCCCACTGCAAGCCCGGGCCGATGGAGAAGCGGACCTCATTGTGGCCCGGCAGAAGGTCGCTCATCATGTTGTCGTGAACGAAATCGGCTTGCACTCGAATCGCGAAATGGCGTGCAATGTTGACTTCGAACCCGCCGCCGAATCCGAAGTAGTAGGTCCAATC
>Ga0187863_10001741_pt1 | contig 17158 bp, 14 predicted proteins | sample June2016WEW_11_1_FD_132975 | JGI IMG/M metagenome (GOLD analysis project Ga0187863, IMG submission 132975) | Peatland microbial communities from SPRUCE experiment site at the Marcell Experimental Forest, Minnesota, USA - June2016WEW_11_10 | ecosystem: Environmental > Terrestrial > Soil >... | reverse complement strand
ATGACTTCATCCGGAGTGGTTCTAAGTAGCGGCGACCTCATGGCCGTCCAAATCACCTATAACGGCACCACTCTGACCATGACGATCACGGACAGCACCGCGAACAAGTCCTTCACCACCAGCTGGGCCGTAAATATTCCGCAGACGATTGGCGGTAACACCGCCTATGTCGGCTTTACTGGTGGAACCGGTGGCCTCACCGCTATCCAGAACATAAAAACATGGACGTTCGCTTCAAACTAGGTCGGAATGGCTCTTCTACAGACTCCTAGCCCACGCGACCGGTCAATGGAACACTGCCAGGCCGCTACCGATTGTTGCTCTTGAGCAAGCTTCTTTGCAAAGCCTGCGCAGCAGACAATAGACGTGGGCTCTTACTGAGGTGATTATCCCTTAGTTCCGAAAGCCTGCGACGGAAGAAGGCCTTCACCTTCCATCGAACTTGGCGGTTCGCATCAGATAGGTCGAAATTATTGCGGTAAGTCACCGAGAATTTTCGCGATCCTCCGGGAGGCACATCAAAGGGACATCGAATAACTTCGTCCTCCGTCCGGGCGTCAGGCCATGGCGCTCCGTCGAGAAGAACTCTTTCCACCGGAATTTCACCTTGCCCTGGCCATTCGACCAAGCACCGCAAAAGATTTTTCGAATCGTTTTCGATCCCGCCGGTACTTGAGTAGGCCCGGATTTGGAGGGTTCCGTCCGGCCTCCAGCGCCTAAGGTAGGAATTCTCGACGGCAGTCTGCAGATTAGACCATCGTATCTCAGGCGCGAAGGCGTTAATGCGCGATACCAATTGGGTGAGGGATTCGGGATCTTTAAAAATCTCGTGATGTTCCACGATTAAGACAGGCTTCCCGAAAAAGAGATGGAATGCAATATCCTGCAACGTGATTTCACCCACATATTTTCTGAGGAACAGTGCCAACCCGCTGTATTTTAGGATTGCAGGTTCCATGAACTCCGAAAGGGTCAGGCCGGCATGATCTTCTCCTCGCGGGTAAGGACCGGAATTCACCGCTGCGGAGAAATTGTGCGCTTTGAGCGCAGCCATGGCAGACCGCGAAAAGTTCCCTTGGGGGAACACCATCACATTGTCACACTGAATTCCCGTCTTCTTCTGGTGCAGGTCCATACGTTCTTGTGCCACGGTTAACATGCCATTAAGCAGGCCGGAATCTTCCGAGGCGAACTCGGCTTGCGTGTGGTCGTTCCCGTGGAAACAAATTGAAAAACGGTCAGGCCTTTCACGGAACATGCGAGTAATGTCGGGCGAACTTCGCCGGCAATTGTGGGGGATGAACGCGATGCTGGTATGGAAGTTATATTCGTCCATCAGCGCAAGAACCCGCTTGTAATTCAGAAACCCGTAGTCTTTTCTTAACAGCGGATCGTCGATAATCACGGTTGCATGGTGCTGCTTCGGGTGCCAGCATTCTTCGCGAAACGCATATCGGATAAACATGGCCGGAGGGAGCAATTGCGAGAAATATTCAACTAAAGGCTTCTCATCCACATTCGCGCCGAGGTCCGCCACGTTAGAGCCGGCCAGAAAAAACACCTCGGCTCGCTCGCGTTGAATGCTTGCGAAGAAAGGCTGGCCGCCGATGGCTATATGCGTTCGGACTTTTCCGGCTTGCGGATTTCCAGTAAGAACCCGGTCGTTTGATGGATCAACAGGGCCGAACGTCAGACCCGAGAAAGCTCCACAGACTTGCTCGTGTCCTGAGCCGATCTCATAGCCCAATCCCGAGTGCTTCACCGGATGCACTGAACCTAGAGAACCTTGCGAAAACATGTTGACGATTCCGGCACTCAAGGGATCAAACGACAAATTATGAATGAGCACGAAGGAAAAACGCGAAGTCACATAGGAAGCCAGTTCGACCGGTAAAGACCGATCCAACCAGCATTCTCGAATCGTTGCTGGATTTACAATAAAGCAGGAATTCTTGTCTGCAACATGCTCCTCTATAAAATCCGCGGAGAACGCTACTCCCTTCTTCACGCGCAACAGCTCACACTGGCCACCAAGAAATTCCGTAAGTCGAACGAGGCGCGCGTCTGAAATGTTCAGGTCAGCCGAGTAAGGAACGACTAGTTTCACCAACTCTCCTTCTACTCCAAACAGTGCGTGTGTAGTCTAGGTCTTGCCGCGAGGCGTGGACTTGTCAGAGGGTAGCAGGGTAAGCCGCCGCGAAAATGCTTTCAGCGATACTTCAGGTGTGAGGGGGACTCCACACTTTGCTATGGCGACCGCCGGGTTCCCCTGCACCACGATCATTGGCGGCACGGACTTCGTCACCACACTCCCGGCGGTGACTACTGCACCACGGCCGATAACCACGTTGGGGAGTATTAACGCCCCGGGGCCGATGAAGGCGTCTTCTTCAATCGTCACGCCCTGAGTTTCCCGGAAATGCGCAATTACGGTCACACGCATACTGAGCGACGCACGATCGCCAATCGTAATAAGGTAAGGACGCGAGGTATCGAGTATCACGTCATAGCCGATCCAAACGTCTTTTCCAATATGGACTCCGCGAGCTCGGTGCAATTTAACTCTTAGCGTCTGGGCTCCCGGCATAGTCCTTGCGAGATGCTGGAAGAGCCGGTTTATCAGACCTCGAAATGCGTTCTCTTTCACCTGTTTTCTCGTTTGCGTTTCACGGCAACTCTCGCCCGATCCTATATTACATCCCTCTCATGAGGCACTCTTGTGCTTGCGAACATAATTCAGCACTCCCGCGAAAGACACGAGCTCCGGCAAGTCTATGAGATTAATCTGCAGCCCAAACTCTTCTTGCAGCACGGCGACCAGCGTCACAGCAGCCAAAGAATCCCAGGCTGGTACCGACTCCACACTGACAGCGCGAATTTGTTCGGCAGTCAAATCCGAAAATACCGATGAAAAACAGCGGATCAGCCGACTCTCCACCTCATCCATTCACTACCTCCTCCACTCGGTGGAATAAGGATGGGGACCTTCCCGCAAAGGCAGCTTTTGAAAACCGAAGGTCAGCAATTGGAGGGGCCCCGAGTAATCCGGTAAAGAACTCCTGCAGCGGTCCATTTCGCGGTGTTGCCTTGTAATCGAAACAGATTTCTTCCGCGTCAAACTTTTGGAAGAGTTGTTTTAAGGATTGATGTTCGACACGCCGCGAAAATGCGCGGCAACTCATGACCCAGGAGTCAATTCGGATCGCCTTTCCCTGAATCCTGCCCAGCAGAACCGCAATCTTGCCTAGCGGTCCGAACTTGTCCTCGTAGCTCGCAGTCATTAAGAAAGTTGCTGGATCGTTAAGATAGGTTTTCCAGGCCGCGTCGCTCAATCGCTTGCCGTTCAGGTTAAATTGGTTGGTCTTATTAATCAACTCGAAAGCCCGGCTATCTGTGGCCTGTTTTCCGAAGGTGAACCGGATCGAAGCCTCGGCGCTCTGAAGGAAATCATCCGAGGAATCACCGCTAACGTCCCGGGCCTCGCGCAACGCGCCCGCTCCGCGAATGCTCTTCAGCCGAATCGAATCCTCTGCGAAAATAACATTTTTCCCAAAGAGATCTCGCATGCGCTTCAGCAAATCCCAAATTGCCTGATAATCATTGGTGGGAAAAACGATGCATTCCATTTCGGGGAATGCGGCTTTCACCTCAGCAACTTCCATCGGGCTGTCGTCAATAAAAACGACCGCCTCCGGGCCGATGTTCCAAGTTTTCAAAATGCGTTGAGCCGATTCCGATTTGCGAGACCAATGGACTTCGAAGGGGTACACATTCTCTTTGGAGAGAATCATGTCTCTTCGTTCGAAGGCCTCTGCTACCAGTACGCGATCATTCTTGCTGGCGACAGCGATCAAAACTCCGGCGCTTGCAAGCGAACCAAGAAATTGCTGGTAGAGGCCATGCATGTGTGTGTGCTTATCGAGGTCCCAAGAAATCCCTTCCGTGCCAACCTCGCCCAGAATTCCCGCCCAAAGAGTGTCGTCCAAATCTGTGATCAGGCCCTTCTTGGGAGTGGGATTTTGTATCAAGGCAGCCAGTAGCCCGGCAATGGCTGAGGCATGAGGCAGCTTATAAGGGAAACCCGCCATTAATTCCGATTGCACGTCGAGACGCGCGTGGGGCGGAGAAAGTTCATCGAGCCGCTGGGAATTAAGCACACGGATGGAGGATTCGTTGGAGATGGACGCAGCAAACGAGGCAACCAATTGCCGCAGTTGAAGCTCGTAATCACCCGCCTGTCGTGTCGGAGTTGTAAAAAGCGGAGGCAGCGGGAGAGTCGGCATGCAAACACAAATTGGAATCGAACTCGCCGCTCGCCGCAGGGCTTGTTCCAGACGAGACGCGGCCTGGTTTGCTGACTTCACGATGTCCGGCAAGTCTGTCGTGCGCCAACCGCCCAAGCTTCGAATGCCCAGGCGAGGGTCCAGATCTTGCCACTCGATTACAACAGCCAGGACGTCGCACCCCGACGTCTGGAGGCGCTCTATGCTTCCTGCGAGATCTCCAAACAGACCGGTTTTCACTTCGATGCGTTCCTGAAGCAAACGCTTCCGTAGATGGGCGGCAAGGAAGGTTTCGAGGTGCAGCGGAGTAAAACCGCAGGCTAAAAACACCCTGAGTGGGTGCGCAGCTTCCGGAACGGCCTGTTTGAGGATCTCTAAAGCTTCGATTAGGTTCACGGCATCCGTACCAATAAATTGTCAGCATTCACCCGGGCTGGCCCTGAGAAACCAGACCAATCGGGCTTAACGCCGGTTCGCCGTAGCGCTAGAACCGCCTCACGACATTGAGCTGGCTGCGAGAACGGGAGAAAAACCGGCTGACGCTATCTCCAAAAGTCTAACATAGCCAGGTTCGGCCAGAAGCCCGGGTCGGATGGAAGGAAACAACTTAGAAAACATCCAAGTACATGGAGGACACAGTCTCGGGCAGCGGTTCTCCCTTAAAGACTGTAAGGTATGCTTGCAAGACCCGCGGTGTCCGGCGGAATCTCGCTGCGCTGAAAGGTTCCATGTCGGCATAACCCAAACAGGGGACGATTGCCATCTGTGCGCCGGCCGCAACAGCCTGCACCAATAATTGGCGCACGAGTGCCACCCGTTCTTCTTGTTCGAGAGTTCCCCATAGCACGTCTTCAATGAGCAGACACTTCGTTCGCTGCGGATTGGCAATCTCCATCACGTAGGCCGTAAGCAGGCCCTGTCTCGGCCCTGATACGTTGCGCGCAACAACAGCATCGTGTCGGCGGCATTGCCATTCGGCTTCCTTCTCACTCCAGACGCGGGCTAGGGGCGCTTGATCTGAGACAAGTGCAGCCGTTTGCAATAGAACATCCACACAGTTCGATTCCATTTTAAGTTCCAACTGTGGGCCTGGCTTCGGTTGGAGTAGTCGCATTTGGTAGAGAACTGAAAAAATACGTTCGGTGGGAAGTTTCAGTGCACGGCAACACCCCAGAATCATTCCGTTCATCGGCTCGCCATCGACGCAGTAGTTCACCATGCCGTCAAAGCCCGCCGCTTGAGCTCTCTTGACCAGTTCATTCCAGAGAATTACCCCATACCCTGCTCTCTTATGCTCGTTGGAGACCGCAAGAAAAGTACATAAGATGACCCGCAATTCGCGCCCTTTGAAGCGCAATCTGCGTGGGAATCCTGCTATAAAGGCGATGGGCTTGGAACCATCATAGAGCGTTGGGGCCAGCGAAAAACTGCATCCCGGATATTCGAAACACGAAGCTAGAAAATTAGAGGAATAGAGGAGGTGTTGCTGATTGTTCTCTGCCCACGATTGTTGAATCAGCTCGGCAACGTTGTCAAAGTCACCCCGGAAATCTTCAATGGACAGGCGTTGCGGTTTTCCGAGCGCGGGAGCGCCAATCAAGTTAGACCCCATAGTCTGGATGAGTATCGATTCTAGCTTAGGGAAGCGATTGCCCGAAATGGAAAAAACAGCAAATGCCCACGCCCGGGCGTACTAGAACCCTACAGGGATGCAAACGTCTTGAAAGCCCTAGGTTTCTAAGAGCGGTCGCAACAGGCTGGCTTTGTTACCCTTAAGGTCCAAAATTTATATTGGCAGGCTCGGAAGCTCACTTCTGGCAGGTTTATAATCAGACCTTACATCTGAAGGGTTTCGCAAGGTTGCCGACCCTTTAGAATCGCTCCAACCCTCTGGATGACAGCAGTAAATGCCATCGTTCGGGCATGCGCCAGTAACTTGATTGCCTCCCAATACAGACCAAACCTGGCGGCATCCCTTGCCCAGAAGAGCACCATCCCGCCGATAAACGCTTTTCGTTCAAAGCTACGACGTTTACCCCCGGGGTAATTGCCAGAGCGCTCGTTTCCGATCATCATCCGCACTGCGAGGATCATGGGTGCCAGATATTTGCGTTTGAGATCGTTCTCGGCATGGCGACGATAGAAAATGGTCAGAGGCTCCTGAATCAGAATTGTCCGCCCACAAGTGGACAGCCTAATTAGGAAATCCACATCCTCCAATGTCGGATAGTCAGTTGGAAATCCCTGCGTGCCCTCGAATGCTTGACGGTCAACCACCTTGCAAATAGCCTTTCCAAAGGGCCGGTCTCTCCGCAAGTAATCCTGATACTCGAAGAGGCGTATTTCGTCAGGAGTATCACCCGGCTGGAGGATTGGCGGCGTTCCCTCGAACCACCAGAAGCCGCCCAGGATTAGCTTCGGTTCCTTGGCCACAATCACCCGTTCAAAAACATCCAATGTCCAGGGCAGAAACAGGTCGTCCCCATCATGGAACAACAGATAATCACCGGTTGCCAGGGAGGCGCCGATGTTGCGAGCCGCGCCCGCTCCCTGATTGGTATCGTGGCAGACCAATCGAATAGCGTCGCCGTACTGCCGCAGTAAATCTTGGCTCCCGTCCGTCGAACCGTCGTCGACAACGATGACTTCGAATCCCGCATTCCGCTGCGACAGCGCGGAGTCTACCGCATCCTTGATGAAGCCTCGCTGATTACGAGATGTGATGATGATGCTGAATCGAAGAGGCGGCATTGCGCGCGCTCCTAGTCAGTTCACTCTAGAGGACTGCCCCGGAGCCTTTGTTAGTCATATAGAGACTTGTGCAGTTTCTTATCAAGAGCGGATCCCTATCACATCTATAACTTGAGAGTTTCGCATATTTGACGGCCATTTAGAATCACTGCAAGCCTTCGGATCACAGCAGCCATAACCATTGGCCAGCCCCGAACCAAGAACCTCAAAGCATCGCGATACAGCCCGCTCTTGACAGCTCTCCTTGTCCAGTGGATTACTACACCTCCGATCAGTGCGCGCCGCTCAAGTCTGCGACGCGCTCCTCCGGGGTAATCACCCAACCGCTCTCGTCGAAGCAAGTTGTCCACACCACTCATGCAAGCCGGGATGTTATTGATCGTATTGTTGGCGTGGGATCGATGGAGGACCGTGGAGGGGGCCAGAATCTGGATCGTACGGCCGGCGTCGCCCAGCCTGAGGGCAAGATCATGATCCTCGGCCGGGAAAGAGGACAGCAGCCATCCCCGTACATCATCAAATGGTTGACGGGCGATCACGATGGCGCTGGCACTGTGACCGAACCCTCGGTCCCTTTGTAGATAATCCCTGTAGTCGACGAGTTTGATTTCCTGTGGCGCCTCTCCGGGCTGCACCGCCGGCAACGCTCCCTCAAACCACGACATGCTGGCAAGTATCATCTTGGGTTGCTTTTCCTTCACGATCCGTTCGTAGACATCCAAGGTCCAAGGTAGAAAGGCGTCATCGCCGTCAAGAAATACCAGGTACTCACCGGTCGCAAGGGAGGCACCGTGGTCGCGAACCGCACAGGCACCTTGATTGGTTTCAAAGCAAACCAACTGAATCGCGTCCCGGTATTGCTTCAGAATTTCCTGGGTGCCGTCGGTGGAAGCGTCATCGACCGCGATGATTTCGAATTGTGCGTTTCGCAGCGATAGCGCAGAGTCCAGCGCATCCTTTACGAAGTCTCGCTGATTATAAAACGTGATGATGATGCTGAATCGAGGAGGCCCTGCGCCTGCTTCTGGCTCATTGCCGTTCAATTACTCACCTATGCTTTGGCCATTCGGTCCGCCACAAAATCGCAGAGCGGGCCAACCACAGTCATTTGCTCCGGGTCCAGATCCTCAAAATCGATCTCCCGGCCGTAGTGCTGGTTTACCGCGCTCACTAGTTCCAAGAGGCCGAGCGAGTCAATCACTCCTGACAGCAGCAGGTCGCAGTCGTCAGAAAGCTCGCCAAGCGGGTCTTGTCCTTGAGCTGCCAGCCGCTCTTGTATGAATCCTTTAAGAAATATTCGGACATCGCCCGGACTGACAGCGCTCATAGACCCTCTTCGAGTAGCTTAATTATGGCCTTGCGGTCGAACTTGTTATTTACGTTTCGGGGCAGCCTGTCCATGAAGTGGAACCTCCTGGGAACCATATAGTCCGGGAGTTCGGACGCGACCTTGCTGCGGAGCCCGTCCAAATCCTTTGCTTCACCTTCGACGAATACTTCGACGCCTCCATAGCCGCTGGGTGTCGCGGGCCAACCCACTGCCAATACCCCATCTAACCCGCAATTTTGGCGAACGACAGCCTCGATTTCTCCCAGTTCGACTCGATGACCCAATATTTTAACCTGAAAATCAATCCGGCCAAGATGGGTTAGCGGACCGTTTCCAAGAGGACGGCGCACCCGGTCTCCCGTCCGGTAATACACGCTCTTCTCACCGGGAGGAATCACAAAGGCTGCCGCCGTTTTGTCGGGGTCTTTCCAGTAGCCAAGGGAAAGCTGCGGGCCATTCATCAGCAACTCGCCCTCTTCACCGCGGCCTACTTCTTTCAAATTCTCATCGGCGACCAACACGCCCATTTCCGGGTATGGATATCCGATCGGGACAATCCCCAACTCCGCTTCATTGGGAGACTGAGTTGAATCCCAACGATACAGTGTGCATGCGATTGTCAATTCGGTTGGACCGTACAAATTCTCCAGAATGGAGTTTGGCGCAGCCAGCAACCAAGCCGACGCCGACGGTGCGGGCAATGGCTCGCCGCAGAACAAACTGAATCTCAGCGTAGGGTATCGCCCCGGCTTCAACATCCCCAATTGCTTCATAAAAACAGCCGTGGACGGCACCGAAAACCAAATCGTCAATTCCATATCCTGAATGAAATTCCCGGGTTTAATCAAAGCTTTTTGGGAAGGGCAGCAGACACACGCGCCGCGCTCCCAAGCTACAAACATGTCAAACACCGACAGGTCAAAGGTCATATCGAACATCTGCGACAAGCGATCCTTTTCGGTCATCCCGTAACGCTCCACCATGTAGTCCAGGAAAGCGGTTACATTCCGATGAGCTACCATCACTCCTTTAGGAATCCCGGTGCTGCCTGAAGTGAAGAGCAAGTACGCGATCGCATCCGGGAGCGCGACGGGTTCTTGCCAATCGCGTGAGGGAGCTAGGTCATTGGAACCGGCAAAAGTATGTCTGGGCCATTGCTTCTTAAGCGGCTCAACATTCTCGATGTCAGGCAACAAAATCAGTAACGCTTTCGGAGACTCCTCGAGAAGTTTGTCCAGTTGCGGCAGTGATCCGGCGTCCACAACGATCGAGCTGCACTCGGATCGTGCAAACATCGCCTGCGTTCGGTCAATCGGGAAGGTGCGGTTCAAAGGAACGTAGCCATTCCCGGCTAACAACGATCCCAAGACTCCTGCAAACGCAGTTGGGCTGCGGTATCCAAAAACCGCCGTGAGAGATGTGATCGAGCCATTCTGACGTCCTTGAATTGTTGCCGCTATACGACAAGCCCTCTCACGCAACTCTTTGTATGTAAGAGTCTTCCCCTCCGCGACTACCGCGGGGCGGTCAGGGAACGTTTCAGCTGACCTCATAAAACCAGTCCAGAGCGGCCGATCTTTCCTCATCCGCGCTGCTCCAATGGTTGGACTAAGCATTTCCTCATTTCGCTCGCTTCAATGTTCGCGATCAGGTCTTCGTGCTGCTAAAAGAATACAGCGTTTGGACGTTTAACTTCAAACATGCCTCAAACAGAGGTTCACGGCTCGGAGTAGGCTTGGAAGACAGGAAATACCCAGCGCAGGGGTTTGTGCTCTGGAGTAAAATGCGCGAGAAACATGGATCTGAAAGCTAAAAAAGAGACTTTGCGTCTGCTGACCAACGGGGTGTATGTGTTGACATCCCGGAACGGTGACGACTACGGAGTTGCGACAATCACGTGGGTCTCACAAGTTTCCTTTCAGCCTCCGCTCGTGATGGCTGCGTTGCGAAAAGATGGAAACGTCTTTCGTTGTTTAAGGGCAAGCGGCGTCGCGGTTTTGCATGTTGTCGGAAGCGACCAAAAAGAACTCGCGCAGAAGTTTTTCTCCACGACAAAGGAGTCCGACGGGCTCCTAAATGGTGAGCCATTCACCGAGGGGAAGACTTCCGCGCCGGTCTTGAAAAACCTGAGCGCCTATCTGGAGTGCAAACTGGTTGATATCTGCGAAGATTACGGCGACCACGCCATTGTAATTCTAGAAGTCGTCGAAGCCGAGAGCCTGGGGACGGTAGTACCGCTCGTTGTCAATGACTCTCCATGGAAATATGGGGGCTAGCAACCTCAAAAAGTTCTTTTCCGTGCCACCGGACCATCGCGGGTCAGTTTCTGGTCGGGGAGCGCTTCGTTGCCGCGAAGAAGATTACAAGAAAATTAAAGGCGTCTCTCAGACATAGAGTAAGGCGATTCGCGTAGGATTTTATTTTTCAGTCCGGGAGTACGCCGAGGGTAGGGATCCCCTACCCTCGGCCAATCACGATTCGTATTGGTTACGGCTTTACTTGTTCTGGTTTGAAGTGGCCGAACGCTAGCTTGCGCATCATCTGCTGGCGCACGCCTTCAGACACGGTGATGCTCGCGGCTTCGCGGTTCGTGGTTTCTGCGAAGGTATCCGCATCGCCGCCGCCGAAGTACGTCGGGACGGCGAGGTACGCTGGGATATTGTTGCCCAGCGGGCAGCCTCCATCGACAATGACGCAGGCCTCACCAGTGATCTCCCCACTTTCATTGATGCCGGTCGCTTCGATCAGAAGCAACGGCGAATTTTTCGGCATCAGCATGTTGAGGTCCGTCATCTTTCCGTTTTCGTAGATAAACGCGTGGAAGGAGGGGAACGACACGCCCACCACTTGTCCTTGGTCGTTGACGTCCAAAGCTTCGCTAAGAGCATCTCCGGGAAGTACGCCGATGTCCGTCATTTTCCCGCTCTCTTTGGTCCAAATGAAAGCGTGGAAATTTGGAGAGAGCACTCCGCCGCTTACGTCGCCCGCTAAATCCGAAAATCCGACAATCACGTCACCGCGGTGGTTGATGGCCATGGGAGTATTCCAGCCTTTGCCGCCGAGGTTGCCCAGGTTAATCACGTTGCCATTTTCCCACAGCAACGCGTGCATCGCGCTGAACGCTCCGACAGAATTGTCGCAAGTCCCGGAAATGCCGACGATCTGGCCGTTGTCATTGATGGCTGTGGCGGCGCCATCCGGATCCGCGATGCCGCTTTGGACGAAAGTGGGAAGTTGTGTGATCTGTGCCACTCCGGGTCCATAGACGACGGGCAGGAACTGGAAAACCTGCGGCAGTACGCAGCTTGAATCATGAACTGTAGTTTCCGCCCAGCCCACTATCTGGCCCAGGTTATTTTCGCCGGAGGCAAATCCGTTGTAGCCACCCAACGTGGGCAGCCCTGTCATCACGCCAAACTGCCACACGAAGCCGGTGCATACATGCCCGGTGGGGACACCGGTGGGAGTGAAGGCCGTACAACTCCATGACTCGCCGAATGGATCCATCGCTGCAGTTTCGGAAAAACCTGCAATCTGACCGTGATCGTTTTTGTTTGGCCACTGGACGTCGCTGTTTGGACCGCCGAGCGTGCCGAGGTCGAATCTCAATCCGTAGATCCACACGGTGGCGTGCTCGGTGACATCTCCGGACTGATCGGCAGCGCCAATCGCCCAACCTATGTTGTTAATGGTATTCCCCTCGCTAGCCGTTCCGCTGAGGTTGCCGAGATTAAAGAGGCGGTAATGGTTCGGCTGCTCTTGCGCCGCCAACCGAAGCGGGAGCACAAGCGCGGCAAATAAAACAATCATCGCAATAAGGCACGTGCGTATCCTGGATTTCATGGGGTCTCCTTTTGATTTATTCTCGAAGCCTGATCGAACTGCTGCCGCGCTCTTTCCGCATCATCTGACCGTTTTTTTTGACCGGCCCAACTGATCGGTGGGGAGCCGTTCTACCGTCTCGAACAAGGTAGATTTTTTGGTGGAGGAAGGTTGGACGTTTGCGGACGTTGCTCCGGCCCCAACTGGACGTTTTCGGGCGTTGCTATGCCGCCGACTCTCCGGCTAGTTTTCAACAACAAAGAGAAAAACTCCGTCCAGGTCTGACTCAATGGGCGCTTTTAAGCTTTAAGGCCTGCGTGAGTTTCAGGGAGGAAAAAGGTACGCGGGAACGTGGTCCGAAAACGTCCAGTTTTCCCGACAGGTTCGACTATCATCAAGCTGGGAGACAAATGACTCTGGATGGGCAAGTCTGCTCGCGAGCTAGGCTGTCGCGCGATGCGCGGTTTGACGGCAAATTCTTTATCGGCGTGGACGGCAGCGGAGTGTACTGCCGTCCGATTTGCCCGGCGCCTACTGCGAAAGAGAAAAATGTCCATTACTTCTCCAGTGCCGCTGCTGCAGCGGAGGCGGGTTTTCGCCCCTGTCTGCGTTGCCGGCCGGAAGCCTCGCCTGGCACTCCGGCCTGGTCCGGAACCTCCAACACGGTTTCTCGGGCGTTGAGGCTGATCGGTGAGTCTGGTCTGGAGGACGGTGGAGTGGAGGCTCTCGCGGACCGTCTTGGAATCGGATCGCGGCACCTTCGACGCCTGTTTCTGAAACACCTGGGGGCGACGCCCACTGCGGTGGCCCACACGCGCCGCCTGCATTTTGCGAAGAAGCTCATAGACGAGACGAATTTGCCCATGAGTCGAATTGCTCTGGCTTCCGGTTTCGGTTGCGTTCGAAGATTCAACGCAGCCATCCGGCAGACCTATAGCCGAACGCCGACGCGAATCCGGCGACTCGTTCGGCCGGCAGCCAACCAGCCCGAGAATCAGTATCTTTTTCTTCTTCGATTCCGAGCTCCGTACCACTGGGACGGCATGTTAGCGTTTTTGGCCAAGCGCGCCATTCCGGGCGTCGAAGCGGTTGACCTCGGCGCTTATCGCCGGTCGATTTGGTTCAATGGTCAGCACGGATATTTTGAAGTCTCGCTTCAGGCGGGTATGGACGCACTTGCGGTGCGCATTCAATTTCGCGATCCGTGCTCGCTCTTTTTTATTATCGAGCGAATACGCGCGATGTTTGACTTAAGTGCTGACTGGACCGATATCGCGCGAACCCTAAGAAGCGATCCGGCATTGGCGGCAAGAGTTCGAGTTGCGCCCGGGCTAAGGGTACCAGGTTGCTGGAATGGATTTGAACTTGCGACCCGCGCGATTGTCGGCCAACAGATTAGCGTCAATAACGCCACGTCCCTTGCAGGCCGCATCGCGAGAAGTTTTGGTCGGCCGTTCTCAGCGGCAAGCAAATTAACTCACCTTTTCCCCACGCCCGAGGTTCTTGCCGAGGCCGATCTCACCAAGGTAGGTCTGACCAGAGCCCGGGCCCAAACCATTCGGTGCCTGGCCCGTGCTGTTTGCGAAGGGCGAATCCGCTTTGAAGGGATTGTGGAAACGGACGCTTTCCTGGCAAGGCTAGGTGAAATTCAGGGCATCGGTGCGTGGACAGCGCAGTACGTGGCTATGCGAGCGCTCGGGGAGCCGGATGCATTCCCGGCTGGGGATCTTGGCCTTCTGCGCGCCCTGAATTTGACAAGTTCTCGTGAACTTGAACGACGCTCCGAAGCATGGCGACCCTGGCGAGCTTACGCGATGATGTACCTGTGGAATGGCTTTTGCGACGGCAAAGCTCGCGGAAACAAGTCTGCCCTTACTAAGACTCAAAAGGCGTCTATTGAAAGAGTTGAACCTCGCCATGCCGTCTCCCCGGTTGCGTGACGACGAATCAGCCACTGGCGCAGTACCGACTGGACGAATGAGTATGCCTTCGCGGCAAACTCCATTATAATTGTTGGATTCAGCGTTGACATAGGAGCAGCAAGACATATGTTGAAAAGCATCCAGCAGCGAGACCTGGACCGTAACAGGTGGGTCAAGGTCACGATGATAGTCCTACTTGTACTCATTTGCGTCAGCATGGTGATCACGCTGGTTCCCGGTCTGGTCGGCGGATCAATGACCACCAGCCCCGATACCGTGGCTTCTGTGGGTGGACAGGACATCTCCGTCGTCGATGTGCAGCGCCAGTTGAACACGGTTCTGCACGGACAGGCTGTTCCTGAAATGTTAAAAGGGCTCTATGCCAAGCAGGTCCTCGATCAGATGATTCTTACTCACGCGCTCGAACTGGAAGCGCGAAGGCTTGGAATGAGCGTAACTCCCCAGGAAGAATCGGACAGGATCAAGCAATTGTTGCCATCGGCGTGGGAGGGCGGGACTTGGACGAAAGACCGCTACGTCGCTGAAGTACAGACCCGCACAGGGATGTCGGTTCCGGATTTCGAGAGTTTCCTTCGTGACGACATGCTGAGGGAAAAATTCCGCCAGCTCGTCACGGATTCCATCAGCGTCACTCCGGCAGAAATTCAGGATGAATTTCGCCGGCGAAATGAAAAAGTGACGATTGAATACGCGCTGGTGAAGCCCGCGGAGCTGGCTTCTACCATTCGGCCAACGGATTCAGAGCTCTCCGCCTACTACGCCAAAAATGCAGCGCGTTATCAAGTTCCCGAGAAGCGGTCTGCGCGTTACGCGCTGCTAGACTTGGCGAAATTGCGCGAGAACACTCCTGTAAACGACGAGGCCCTGCGTGCTTACTACAACGCACACATCGATCAGTACAAAGTGGAAAACCGCGCCCACGTTGAGCACATACTTTTCAAAACGATCGGAAAGACCGATGCTGAAATAGCCGAAATCCGTCAGAAGGCCGAAGAGGTCCTCAAAAAGGCCAAGAGTGGAGCGAATTTCGAAGACCTGGCGAAAAAGTACTCGGAAGATGATTCTACGAAACCCAAGGGCGGCGATCTCGGCTGGATAGTTGAAAAGCAAACGGTGCCGGAATTCGAGCAGGCTGCTTTCAGCGCTCCTAAGGGTTCGATTTCGGATTTGGTAAAAACGCAGTACGGTTTCCATATTATCAAAGTGCTGGATCGCGAAACGGCCCACACTAAGAGTTTTGAGGAAGTCCGCAGCGCAATTGTGCCAATCGTCGCGGATGAAAAGGCCACCGAAGAAGCGAACAATATTTCCGCGCAGATGGCCGGCGCGGTGCGCCAATCCAACCGTCAATCGCTAGACGATCTCGCGAAAAAATTCAATCTTCAGCTCGGCGAAGCACCACTCGTCTCGTCCACCGAACCTATCGGCGATCTCGGAAACACTCCGGAACTGCATCAGGCCCTTTTCCAGCTCCGCCCGGGCGAACTCAGCCAGCCCCTCCAGGTTCCTCAGGGCTTCGTAATTTTGACGCCAAAAGACGTCCAACCGGCGCATCAGGGGACTCTGACGGAGGTTCGCGACCACGTCATCGCCGATTACCAGCAGGAGAAGTCAATCGAGCTGGCTCGGACGGAAGCCGAGGATTTCGCCAAGCGCGTGCAAGGTGGTGCACCTTTTGACCAAGCTGCCAAAGCTCTGGGTCTTTCGCTGGTTACTTCCCAGCCCTTCGCCAGAACCGGTTCGGTTCAGGATCTTGGCGCTGCGAAGCTGCTGGCAGCTTCATTTGGGATGAAAATTGGGCAGGTTAGCCCGCCTACGCAGATTAGTGGCAACTGGCTCGTCTACCGTGTGACAGCCCACGAGGCGCCAAAACCCGAGGACCTGGCCACTCAGTCTGACCAGATTAAACAGCAACTCCTGCAAGCTAAACAGGGCGCCGCCTTCGAGGCGTTTCGAGTCGCGCTCGAAGATCGTTTGAAACAAGAGGGTAAGTTGGTCATCAACGCGGAGGCTATGAAGCGCTTGACCCGCTCCAGCTAGCCGCTGACACCCGTTCCGCTCCCAATATCAAGTTCTCTGGATTTCTTTCAACTAACTATAAACAAAGGACTTGTTAGTTTAAGTCGCCCCTTGCCCCGTTGCTCCAGGTTCGATAAAATACTCACATCCGCATAGCCTCTCCGTCGCCAGCGGGGAATCACATGAGGGCTTGCCGTCCCAGTCCTCCGTGCCTGGTAAAGAATTCAAGAGCGACTCACCAAAGGAGCATTGCTATGCGGGAAAAGAGATTGAAGGCAAACAGACCGGCGGGGCTTCCGATAGCGAACAAAAAGCGGGGGCAAGGGTCGCGGACGGTTGAGTTCGGGGTTACGGCAGAAAAATTGAGGAGTGCAGTGTCCACCAAACATACATCATCGGGAAATGAATATCTTTGCGCGATTGAGAAGAATCAGAATGGGAAGTACAACGTGCGTGTGCGCGCGGTTTTTGGGAGCGACGGGTGGTCGTTGCCGGTCTATTTCCTCGCCTCGTCATTCAACGCGGCCATGAAGAAGCTCGAAGAAGCGCTGCAACTGCTGCAAAGGAATGAAGAGCGCCTGAGGTTCTGGGGAGTGGAGCGCTCGGACGATCCCAACGTAGCCGGGGACCTGCTTCGGGAATTCGGGCTGTGGCTCGATCGGCGGAAGGAATTCCCCCGAAAGACCGCAGAATTGGGCATCCAGCGCGAGCGCCCCGTGCCGGCTTCGTTGTTGGCGCCGGTGCGCCGAATCCTGGCCGACTCGGTCTCGCAGGAACGGCCCTCGCTGGCTGCAGCCGGCGACTAACCGAGAAGAACTACTTCTCGCGGACTAGGACTTCGCCGTTAGCGACCACCGCATCATTGAGCGACAGTTTGTACCGGTACGATCCCGGATTTAGGCCCGAGCGCGCGGTTCCACTTAGCAGGCGCATGCCCGGGGGGGCCTGGAAGACATTCGAGGAGAAGGGACAACGCTGCGGATCGAATTCGATTTTGATGTTCCCGGCGT
>Ga0187863_10001740_pt1 | contig 17164 bp, 20 predicted proteins | sample June2016WEW_11_1_FD_132975 | JGI IMG/M metagenome (GOLD analysis project Ga0187863, IMG submission 132975) | Peatland microbial communities from SPRUCE experiment site at the Marcell Experimental Forest, Minnesota, USA - June2016WEW_11_10 | ecosystem: Environmental > Terrestrial > Soil >... | reverse complement strand
GGCTCGGGCTTCCGCCTCTGGTCGTGAGCTCTTCGCTGAATCCGCCGAACCGCCGGATGCGGACCCGCATGTCCGGTGGTGTGGCAGGGGAGGCGGGGTGACCCGCTCCCCTATGCCGATTGCTCAACAGAGTGCTTCACTGTTCTTTTTTAGAATCCAGACAACTTCTGTTTGGGTCGAGGGTTTGATCCAAACGAAGACGGCTTCCCGGTTGAGATCTCAGCAGTGAATCGTGAACCGCTCTGACGTAGTTCTTCTACGTGGAGGAGCAGTTCATCTCCCAAAATCAGCGCCAAACCCTCAAAAACTCTAAGGAGACTTATGAAACTACGCACACGTGTCGTTTTGCAACTTGCAGCTCTATGCTTTGTGCTGGCCGCATACAGCTTTGCCGCCGACAACGCTCACCTTTACATCGTGCATGGCATTCCAGGACGGGATATTGCCGATAACCTGAACCCCGGTTTGCCGATCGATGTATTGATCAACGGCACCTGCCTCGCGCGGGGGCTGACGTTTGACAACACCAGTGGGCCGCTCAGTTTTTCCGCCGGAATCTATGACGTGCAGATCAGCGACGCCAACACGCTGGCACCCTGCACAAATTCGCCGATCATCGACTCGCAGGTGACTCTGAGTTCTGGAGCAAGTGTGTCGGCCGTGGCCGCAATCAGCGGCGGCAAACCCACTCTGCTGCAGTTCGCCGACAACCTGTCGCCAGTAGCGCCGGGCAATGCGCGTTTTGTCTTAGCTCAAGCGGCAGATGCTCCTGCGTTGCAAGCCACGCTGACGCGGTTGTATGTCAAGGGTCATCAGACGTTCAGCGTAGCCGCAAGTGCTGGCAAGCAGCAGGCGATCAGCGTACCGGAGGGCACTTATCTGGTGCAGGTTGTCGCCGCTGGCAGCACGACCCTGGTGGCATCGGAGCAGATCGACTTGGTCGATCAGTCCGTCACATTTACGTATGCTGCTGGCGAGGCGGCCAACAACTCTGTAGGGCTGATCAATAGAACTGTGCGAGATGTGTTCTAACGGTTCTGTGCAGGAATCTGACAGGGCCCGCGATTTTGGCGGGGTCGGCTTTCCGGTCAAAGCGGGTACCGGCGCCGTAGTCGCTGTGGAAATGTGGGAACCCGCGGTTGGTGCGGGTTTCCAAGCTCCGTGGGACGGACAAAAAATCTTCCGCAAAGATTCCGCCATAGGTCCCACGGATCGTCATTTCCACGGCGAACCAGCAATTCTGCCCATTTTGGTGCAAATGTCGTCGGTGGGTGCTGCGCAAGACCAAAATCCTTGTTTCCAGAAAGCCGCGTAGAATGCACACTTTTACAGATTCTTGTGCAGAGCCGTTCTAACCAAGGCAGTTCTAAGCCGCGCCGTGCTTGGGCGGCCCGTCTTTATTCTTTTACTTTTCTTTTTCACTCGGCAAGTTTTTCGCGGCAAGTGCTTAAAGTGGAGACGGGGTTTTGCCAAGTCGAGTGGCCCAAACTCAGGCACCCGTAAGGACTGAACCTAAATCGCACAGATCCGGTGCCTTTTTTGTTCACTGGCGCTACCGCGCATTCTCTCCGCTGATTTGAAACAGACCGACGCGATTGCTCTCAGAATCCACCACGTAAAGCCATTGGCCCCCGTCAATCCACATGCCCGATGGATGGCTAAAGTTCGCGCCTTGGATTGTCCTCGCATCAAAGATGTAGAGCGCCTGCCCCTCGCGCCGGAAGACCTGAATTTGATTCAGAACTGGATCGCTTACGTAAATATTTCCTTGGTTGTCTACCGCTAACCCGGTGCGATGATCGGCGTAGGCCAGGTTAATTGCCCGCCGGTAATGGCCCGCTGTATCGAGAATCTGAATGCGCGTGTTGCCTGCATCGAGCACGAACACTTCACCACCGCTCACCACCACTTGGCTCGGTTGTCTGAACTCGCCGGGACCGTTACCACCACCGCGCTTCCCGACCTTGCCAATAACGCGCCCTCGGCTGTCCATAATAATGACCATGTGCCGTGGCGCATCGCAGACGTAAATGCGTCCCGTAGTTTTATCGATCGTGATCCCGGCTGGACTATCGAAGTACGATTCTCCACCTCTCAGTTTGCCCAAGTAGCCGTGAAACTTTCCTCTCGAGTCGTAGATGAGCACCGATCTGCTCCTCTGGTCGACGACATATAAGTTGTCCCGACCATCTACGGCGAGCGAGATGGGAGTGCCGAGGCGCTCGCTGCCTCTGCCCAGAACGCTGTATTTTGAACGAATAAAGTCGAAGACGTGCACGGCTTTAGCACCGGGATCGGCGACGAAGACACGGTGGTTCGAGTCTGTCGTCACGGCGGATGGTGACTGCAACGCATCCACGTGAATTACAGGGTCTGCCGGCCCCGCGATGATGTCGAGTGTTCGATCAAGGATAGGATGTAAGCGTCTTACATCATCAGCCGATGAAAATACACGCACAAAACTGAGACTCGCTGTAGCTTGTTGGACATTGCTTTGCGCTGGTTGCGGGGAGGTTGCGAATGTAGTGTCCCAGGCGGCCGCGGGGCCGGTCACGATGCAACACATGAGTAAAACGCTGATACGTCGCCGAATGGATTTGTCCACAGACACAAGATCAACCTTGCTTCGATTCCATTGGAAATCCTAAGAAGGTGCACTGTCCGGCGTCACGGCGGAACGTGATCTTCGTCACAAATGTGGGAGGGGCCTTTGGGTCACACCAAGCCGGTTGTGAGTTTAAAGGCGATGTTTCGACAGTAATGCCGCTACTACCAAGGCGGGGGGCTGTTCCCGCGCGGTGGGCTTGCTTTCTTTCCCGTCCGCTTGGGAGTGGTCCGGCCCAACTGCGCAATCAATGCGAACCCTTAGCTCCAACCAGCGGTATTGCCTTGCGAAGCGTGGCATTCACCAGGCGGACTAAGTTTTCACCGCTCTTTGTAAGGTCGAGTTTCGATTTCTCGATGTATGCCGTCGCGCCAGCTTCCTTCAGTTTGCCGGCGTTGCCCTGGGAAAGGCCGCTAAGCACGATCACCGGAATGCGAGCTGTCGCTGGATCTTGCCGGAGAGATTGCAGCACGCGTTCGCCTCCTAACTTGGGCAACAGCATGTCCAGAATGATGAGGTCGGGCTCACTCTCCCGAGCCTTTCGAAGGGCCTCTTCCCCATCGCTGGCCTCCACGACAGTGAAACCGGCGTCGCTCAGGACCTGCCGGGCTGCCATCCTTAAGTACCTGCTGTCCTCGACCAGAAGAAGCTTTGCCGTCAATGAGTTACCTCCAAATCGTTGGCTTTCCTGCCCGTCGAGAGAACTGCCGTTCACCTGAGCGACAGTCAAACATCTTGGCGCCCTGCAGGAGCCGCAGTTTTCAGGCTACCGCGCATCTGGCTGCGCTAGTTGTGACCTCTGTCACAACGGCTGTTACGATAGTGTTATTTGCTGCTTCCGACCGCAGGCAGATCTTCCCGCAAAAGTGGCACGTAGATCACGGCTCCCAGCTCCCCACGATGAGGGCCGGTCTTGGCATTGGGATGTACCACCACAGTTCCCGCCCGGAGTTTTTGCGCGCCGACTCTGGCACGCGAGATAGCTTTGGCGCGGCTCCTACCGGGCGTTTGAGGGGTGTCGCTGTCCAGTTCGCCGCTGCGATCGCCGCTGAGGTCAACTATGGCATTCCTCTATCGCCGATCGCTTCAATATCCGCAGCGATTACGGCAATGTCGAAGGAACCCGCCATCAGCGTTTTCTTTTTACCGGTCTCTACCAGTTGCCCTTCGGTCAGGGCCGCACTTTCCTGAATACCGGTGGCTGGAAAAACGCGGCGCTGGGCGGTTGGGAACTAAGCACCGTGACTCTGCTTGAAACCGGCCCCTGGCTCACGCCGAGCATCAGCGATTCCTACGACGAGTCCAACACCAACGTCGTCAATCGTGGTGCGTACCTGCGTCCCGATCAGGTCTCGACGAATTTCTACCAAGGTCAGTCACGGGCGCAATACCTCAACCTCGCCGCATTCGCGCCCACTCCGGCTGGCGCCGGGCGCTTCGGCAACGCTGGAGTCGGCATCCTGCAGGGTCCCGGCACAACCGCCGCCAGCCTCGGCCTTGCCAAAACCTTCCACCCCACTGAGCGAGTAAAAGTGCGCTTCGAGTCCACGTTTACCAACGTGTTCAACCACACCAACTTCGCTCCTCCCGCCGCGCAGATCGATGTCCCGGCAACCTTCGGCGTCCTCAGCGCTCCGCAAACCGCAGAGAACGCTGGCAACCGCACTGGGCTAGCGCTCAGGGTTGAATTCTGAGGGTAAGGGTAGGAGTGCAGTTTTAAACCGCACCACTACCCTTAGGAGTGAGCCGGCGGGAGGGGCGAAAATGATTTAGCATCCTCTCTCATGTGCGCGCCCGCTCCCGAGATGACTGCGGACCAGGTCTTGCAGGCCTTTCATCGAGATGCGCCCAATCTCTTTCTGGGTGCTGGGATCGTGTCGGTGGGACTGGTCGCGGCGGCGTTTTCCGCCATCCGCCGCAAGCTCGATCCTGTGTTGATTTACTTTGCCCTCTTTGCCGTTCTGTATGGCCTGCGCATGTGGATGGTGTCAAACCTGATGGGGCTGACCATGCAGGGCTCGTCGCTCTACCCAAGACTCAGCGCCGCTCTCGACTTTACCGTCGCAATTCCCGCATTCCTGTTTTTCAAAGCCGCCGGGCTCCTCCGCCGCCAAGCCACGATCTTGAGCTACGCGCTGGGAATCGTGCTGGGCTCTTTAGCGCTGGCGACGGCCGCCTTCGGGCTGCAGCGTATCTTTGTCCAGATCGCCAATATCTCGATCATCGCAGCTCTAATTATTGTGGCCTCGCGGTCCATAGGCAGGAGGTCGGATAATGAGGATCTTCTGGTGATCCGCCCCGGCCTGCTGATTTTTGTGGCCTTCGTTTTATGGGAGAACATCCGGAGTGCGCTCGGGCTCCGGCTCCCCGACGTAGAGCCAATTGGTTTTGTGGTGCTTCTGGGGACTCTCGGATATGTGGCCGCGCGCCAGACCCTGCAGCGGGACCTGCAGCTCAGCGAGATTCAAAAGGAACTTGAAGTGGCCCGGCGGATGCAGTTGTCAATTCTGCCCACCGGGTTCCCCAACTCCGCCAACTTCCACGTCGCCGCCCGTTACGTGCCGATGACTTCGGTTGCTGGAGATTTCTACGACTTCATCGTGGCCGACGACCGGCAGGCCGGGCTGCTTATCGCTGACGTCTCCGGCCACGGCGTTCCTGCCGCCCTCATCGCCTCGATGGTGAAAGTAGCGGCAACCTCGCAGCGCGCCAACGCCGCCGATCCCGCTCGATTGTTGGCGGGAATGAACGCCGTTCTCTTCGGCAATACCCAGAACCAGTTCGTCACCGCCGCCTACGTTCATCTCGATTCCACGTCCAGGACACTCCAATATTCGGCAGCGGGGCATCCGCCCATGCTTCTGCTGCGCCACGGAAAGGTGATCGAAATTGCCGAGAATGGTTTGATCCTCGCCGCCTTCGACTCTGCGACGTACACCAACGCCGCGCACCCGCTGGAACCTGGTGATCGCCTCCTGCTCTACACCGATGGCCTCATCGAAGCAGCCAACCCCATTGGAGATTTCTTTGGACAGGATGCTCTGTCCGCCCTACTCCGGCAAACGGCCGACCTTCCGCCATCGGCCGCCTCGGATCAGATCATTTCCTCGGTCCAGCGATGGTCGGCCTCACAGGACGACGATCTTACAGTTCTCATCTGCGACTACGTCCGAGTAAACTAGAATCGCCTGACACTATTGTCCGAGTACAGCTCATGGGAAGAGTTTCTTTCAGGGGCGTGCTTCTGATCAGTCTGATCGCGCTTGCAGGGTCGGCTTTCGCGCGAGTGAAACCCGAACTGAAGGCAAAACCTGCGCAGTACTTCTTGGTACTGCTGAATCGTCCCGCCAATGCTCCGCAACTGAGTAAAGAAACGGGCGAAAAGCTGCAGGAAGAGCACATGGCCAATATCCGTAGGATGGCGGCCGAACCCAAACTTGTGATAGCTGGGCCTTTCCTGGATGACACGACGCTGCGCGGCATCTTCGTATTGCAAGCCGACTCAGCGCCGCGGGCACAGGAGTGGGCCGATAGCGATCCGGCAGTCAAAGCAGGCCGGCTGTCCGCCGAGGTACATGGGCCGTGGCTCATCGACGGAAGCGCCATTCACAATCCAGCCGAGCCTCCGGGGATGGAGCAATATACCCTTGTTCTGATGAAGAGGGCTGAAAAATGGAAGTCGGACGCGCCTGTTTTAATTTCGTGGTCAAGCAGCATCCTGCTTTCGTTAAACAGATGATGGCGCTAGGATATTTGGTCGTTGCGGGACTGTTCCCGTTGAGCGTTCCGGGGGAGTTGCGGGCTGTTGACATTTTCCGCGTAGGCGCGGAACAGAGCACGACGTTGTTGAAGGACGATCCAACTGTCAAAGCTGGTCTGCTCAAGACTGAAATCCATCCCTGGGCCACAGGCAAAGGGGTGCTGGCGTCAGGACAGCCGCTGCAGTAACTAACAAACCCTGCGATCGGAGGCTGCCCGGTAAAGAAGTTCGCGGAGAACAGAAATTGGAAACTGAGAACCGAGAACAGCTTTCCTACCCGCCAGCCTTCAACTCGGTGAGCACCTGTTTGGCGATTTCTTTCAAGGTCTCAAACACCCCCGTGCCCTGAAACGCCACCGCCTCGATCATGGCCTCATTCTTCTTGCGCAGCTCTTTGCTGAGGGCTTCTGTGGACAGAATATTGGGCAGATCGCGCTTGTTGAGCTGCAGCACGTAGGGAATTTTGTTGAAGTCGTAGCCGTGCTCTTTCAGGTTCGACATCAGATTATCGAGCGCTTCCACGTTGGCGTCCATGCGCTGTTCCTGCGAGTCAGCGACGAAGACGATGCCATCCACGCCGCGCAGAATCAGCTTACGGCTGGCGTCGTAGAAAACCTGCCCCGGCACGGTGTAAAGATGGATTCGCGTTTTGAACCCGCGCACCGACCCTAGATCGAGTGGGAGGAAATCGAAGAACAAGGTCCGCTCGGTTTCGGTGGCGAGCGAGATCATCTTGCCCTTCTGCTGTTCAGCGGTCTTCTGGTAGATCACCTGCAGGTTCGTGGTTTTGCCGCCCAGCCCAGCGCCGTAGTACACGATCTTGCAATTAATCTCGCGGGCTGCGAAGTTGATGAAACTCAAGGCTTTCCTCAAAAAGCGCGGACCGCACACCCTTCCGCGCACAAAAATATCCCTTTGGGGGCTCGGGCCTTTTATATCACACGCGCGCGATGCCCCGCAGGTTACTCAGGTGACCCCTGCCGGGGAGAGGGCCAGGAAGCTGGAAAATACCACGGAATTGTCGATTTCCTGATTGTTGATGGAAAAGCTGCCTTCTTATCCCGAAGGGCCTTTCAATCAACAATCAGCCTCCCTACCGCGTCGCCAGAGCGGGATAATATCCGGCCTTCGTGTAAATCTTTAACCCCGGGCGGTTAACCAGGACCTCGATGTCGTGGTAGGCTTTCGCTATCGGCGTCTTTGGCGGGATCGGCGTATAGCCCAGCGTGTACTGGCTTCGCGCCTCACCCATGGCCTGAGCATAGCTATCTTCAATCGCGCTCTGCGAAAGCTCCTTATAAACCGGCAATCCGCCCGTGGCCGACACGTATTTTGGCAGGATGTCGTCATAACCCTGTTTCGGCAGGCGAAGTCGCTCCAACTTGTCGTACACCGGCAGCGCTCCGCTGTCCAACGCCACCGCCTTCACCTGGATCTCGTTCGATAACAATACCTTCAGCACATCGCGGTAGCTGGCCTCGCTGCCATACTCCCGCCCATCGCTGATCACAAAAATGATCTTGCGCCGCGTGCGGTCGCGTTTGCGCAGGTCGAGCGCCGCCCGCAGGATGGCATCGTTCAGAACATGCGCTTCTTTCGGCGGAGTGTACACCGGTTGTGTGGGACTGCCCACCGGGATGCCGTTGATAATCGGCCCATTCGGCGCCAGTGGGCCGCTCATCACCGCCACGCCGTTGTTGCGCCCACGTTCCACTTTCATCTGATTCAGCAACGCGGTTAACTTCTGCGAGGCTCCGATAAAATCGCTGACTTCGCTCACCGTGCTGCTGTAGGTATAAAGCGCGATTTCATCATAAGGGGCAAACGCCCCTACCAGGGCCGAAAATGTCTGGTTCACCTTTTGTACCGACGCATCTGGCATGCCCAGATCCAGCACAATCGCCACGGAAAGCGCGAACGGATCGCTACTGAAAAAGCTTAATTTCTGCAGTGCCCCGTTTTCCTTGACGCTGAAGTCGCTGGGCAGGAGGCCGTCGACCCTGCGGCCGTCGCGATCCTTTACCGTAACCGGTATCTGCACAAAATTGGTATGCACCACGTAGGTGTAAAGCTGTTCCTGAGCGAGGGGCGCCTTGGTTGAACCCGGCGGCACGGTCTTGACCGGCGGCATGGGTGGTGGTGGTGGCCCGGAGGTCTCGTCACCAGGAGCTGTGCGGGGCTCGGCCGGCGTGGCATTGGGCTGGTTCGTCCACGGGTTCCTGTCGGCTGTCGCCGGTTTCTTTTCCTCCGGCCGGGGAATTGCGGGCGGCTCGGGTCCCGTGGCGGAAGGTTGCACCGTCGGCGCATCGGGAATGGCATCCTTCTGTGCCGGCTGGGTTGGTGCGGGCTGCGTCTGCTGGGCTTGGCTCCCGGAAGACTGTGCCCCAGCCTGCGCAACGCCTATGCCAAGGTATCCGGCGAGACATCCGGTAACTAGAACGGCGGCCATCCATCCGGCTTCGACCGTCCGTGGTCTCTCTTGAGCCGCGGTTTCCTTCCTCACAGTCACCTTCCGTTCCTTGCCCCAGAGTCAGTGTCCCAAAATCATTATCCTTGGTTCCAGCCAACTAAAACAATAAAAACACCTTCACAACCTTGGGATGCCTGAACCATCCCATTTGGTGCATCTAACTTCAAAGGACTAGACTAACAAAAACCTCGCGAGGGAATCATTCGTGCCCAAACTATCCGCTAATCCGAGATTCTTGCCGAACTTGGCCGCTGCCTCGATTCTGTTTTTCGTCGCAGCCGTGTCGGGCGCCGCTCCGGCCGCCCTGGCTCAGAACTCCACACCTTCCCAGCCCTCCGATGCGGGACAATCCGACACCGAGAAGTCCGATCAAACCCTGAAGGTCAACGTCAACGTGGTGGGAGTCTTCTTCAATGTCAAGGACAAGCACGGCGCGCTGATTCCCAATCAGACCAAAGACGACTTCCAGGTCTTCGAAGACAGCAAGCCGCAAACCATCAAATACTTTACCGCCGAATCGAATCTCCCGCTCACCCTGGGTATCCTCATCGATACATCCGGCAGCCAGATACGCGTCTTGGACATGGAGAAAGAAGTTGGTGGAGCATTCCTTCGCCAGATTCTCACTGACAAGGACGAAGCCTTCGTAATCGACTTCGACGTCGAATCCGAACTGATTCAGGACTACACTCGTGACGTTCACCGCCTGCAATCCGCCCTGAACAAGGTGAAAATTAACAGCGGTGTCTCGAGCGGCGCCGGCGGAATTCCCGGCCTCGGACAAGGGCCCGTGCCTGTGCACAACGCTCCGGGTACCGTACTCTACGATGCAGTTTATCTTTCCGCTCACGACATGCTTGCTAAAGAGGTAGGGCGCAAGGCCATGGTCCTCCTCACCGATGGCGAGGACGAGGGCAGCAAGCTCAAAATCAAAGATGCCATCGAAGCTGCCCAGAGGGCCGATGCCATCGTTTATGTCCTGCTGTGTGCGGATCGCGGTTTCTATGGTCCCATGAACATGGGCTATTCCGGCGAGAGCGAAATGCGCAAGCTCACCGAAGCGACTGGAGGCCGGGTCATTAACGTGGGAAACAAGTTCGACAAGCTGAAAGAGGCTTTCGACCAGATCGCCGCCGAACTACGCAGCCAGTACAACCTCGGCTATACCTCGACCAATACCGTACTCGACGGCGGCTACCGAAAACTGGAAATTAAATCGAAACAGGGCTACAAAATCCAAACCCGCGCCGGATACTACGCGACGAAGCGCGACCAGCAGCAATAGTGTGGAACGGACACTCCTGTCCGCTGCGTCTGGGTTTGGTCTTGTTCTTGATCCTAGCTGTCGCTTGCCAGGCAGCCGACTCCCTGGCATTATTCGACCGCATTACGGGAAATTACTTCGTGGTACCACTCCGCACTGAGCTTGGGTGTGCGCGCCTGCGTTTTGAAGTCAACGTAGTGAAGGCCGAATCGCTTGCTATAACCGTCCGCCCACTCGTAATTGTCCATCAGGCTCCAGAGGAAGTAACCCTTGATCGGGTAGCCCTCCGAAGCGGCGCGATGCAGGTGCGTGAGGTGATTGCGCAGATACATCACCCGGTCGGTGTCCTCGATGCGTCCGTCCGCGGTTACCACATCATCCGCGGAGCAACCATTCTCCGTGATGTAAAGAGCCTTTGGTTTCCAAATGTCGCTGACGTTGCGAACCGCCCAATACATAACTTCTGGGCCGATGTACAGCCAATCTGAAGCCATGCGCGGATACGAAGACTGGCGCTTCTCCACCGTGTAGCCGGCCGGTGACGCGTCGGCGCGCACATACTCCGGGGTGTACACGTTGAGGCCAACGAAATCGAGTGGGCTGCTGATGACTTTCATGTCGCCGGCCTCCACCTTGGGAGCGTTCGCGCCCTCCCGCTGGAGATAGCCGTCGGTGTACCTGCCTTCCATGACTGCCGTGAGAAACGGTGCGTTTTCCTCCCGGGTCGCACGCCGCGCAGCCTCAATGTGCTCGCCACTCTCGATTACAGGCACATAGACCGTCGCATTTTCCGCGAGGCCGATCTGCGTCCCACTCTTGGCGTTGGCCCGGATGGCCTGTACCGCCAGGCCGTGCGCCAGTACGGCATGGTGGCGGATCTGATTCACCTGTGCATCCGGCAACTTCAGGCCCGGTGCAAACTTCCCGGTTTTGTAGCTCAGATCGGTGAAGCAGGTGAACTCATTGATGGTGAAGAAGTGACCAACCCGATCCGAAAGCTGCCGGGAAATATACCCTGCGTAATCGGCGAACGCTTGTGATGTGTCGCGTGACTGCCAGCCGCCCGGCAAAGCCTGCGGCAGGTCCCAGTGGAACAGTGTGATGTACGGCGCAATATTATTCTTGAGCAGTTCGTCAACCACGCGCTGGTAATACGCGAGGCCTTTCTCGTTTGGCTGGCCTGTCCCATCGGGGAAGATTCGTGACCACGAAATGGAGAAGCGGTAGCCTCCCACACCGAGATTCTTGAGCAGCTTCACGTCTTCCTTGTAGAGATGGTAGGAATCATCGGCGACGTCGCCAGTTTCTCCCTGAAACGTCTTGCCCGGCGTGTGCGAGAACGTATCCCACACCGATGGCTTCCGTCCGTCTTCATTCACCGCGCCTTCAATCTGATAGGCAGCGGTAGAGCAGCCCCAGACAAAGTTGGGGGGAAATCGCAGCAATCCCGCCTTGACCATTTGTGCGATTGCAATTCGCGGGAAAGACGCGCTGGCAGCGGCTGCCGCGGCGGCGCCGGCCAAAGTCTTACCGAATCCTCGACGTGTCAGATTTTTCATGGGCGCAAGAAGATTACCACTAGCGCGTACTCAAAGTGAAACTAGATGACAATGGGCATAGTCGTGTAGTTTGGATTCTGACGATCCATATATCCATCGGAGTGGTCCCAAAGCTTGGTAAAGGCGATCCAACTCACTTGCTTCATTCCACCGCCTCCCCCCATTCTACCGTCCGCCGCTCCCGGCTGCTTTTGTGCGCCAAAATCACCGCCCGCATGGTGCGCAGCGCCTGCTCCGGAGTAACCTCCAGGGGAACCCTCTTCTCAATCGCATCCCGCACATTCGCATAAAACCCGCGATAATCGCCGCGCTCTGTCTTCACTTTCACGCTCGGTTCACCCACCAGACTCAGCGTCCCCCACAATTCCTCCACTTCTTCCCCCCAACCTGTGCCCCAATCCAATCCTTGCGGACAATTCTCTCCCCGCAGCCGAGCCTCCTGCGGATCCATTCCATACTTTACAAACGATCCCTTCGTCCCGTGAATCAGAAAGTGCGGCCCCGGCGCATACGCGATGATCCGCGCCCTTCCCATCGCCCGCAGTCCCGGATACTCCAAACAAACATCAAACGAATCATCCACCCGCGAAGTCTCTCGCTCACAAAATGCCGACGCCGTAATCGCCCTTGGCTCGCCAAACAACACCAGCGCCTGATCGATCACATGAGGCCCCAAATCAAACAACACGCCGGCCCCGGGTTGATCCGCCTTTTCCCGCCAGGCATTCGCCTTCGGCTCCAGACGAAACCGGTCATATCGACATTCATATTCGACAATCGTCCCTAAACGTCCCGACTGCACAATCTTCTTCACCGTGCCAAAATCCCCATCCCAGCGCCGGTCTTGATACACCGTAATCAACCGCCCGCGTTCCGCAGCGAACCGCACGAGCTTTTGAGACTCCGCCAGCGTCGGCGCGAAAGGTTTGTCCACCACCACATCCCGCCCCGCCAACAAGCAGGCCCGCGCCAGTTCGAAATGCGAGTCATTCGGCGTTGCGATCACGCACAGCTGAATTTCCTTATCCGCCAGCAGTTCATCCAGCGTCCGCGCGACCGGCACATCGGGATATTTTTCCTGAGCGCGTGTTCCTCTGCGCTCCAGGATGCAGGCCAATTCCATCCCCTTCACGCCGCGTATCACCGGCGCGTGAAACGCCTGCCCCGCCATTCCAAATCCAATCAATCCCACTCGCACCATTTCGACTCCTGACGGAACCTCTGCATGAAGTTCCGCATCACTCAGCTCTGTCATCCTGAGCGCAGCGAAGGGCCCCTCGCACGCCGACCCGACCAGCGGCCTCGCAATGCGTTTCTACAACCGCCCCGCTCGCGGTTTCGGCTCCGTCATGGACTGCCGCACCCGATCTTTCACCCGCCGCACAAACTTCAGCCCCGACCATACCTCCGTCACCGCGCAAACTTTCACGTCCACCAGCCCCGCCTTCAAGCCAATCTCGCGCACCACATTTTCGTCTACGTCTGTCTCCACGCCAGAACTCTTTTTCGGCCAGCTCACCCACAACCTCCCCGCCGGAATCAGCAGCTTTGCCATCCGCGAGAACTCCTTCACCAATTCCGCGCGCGACTTCGTGAACAGCATTGAAAAATCGAGCGCATCCCCCTGCTTGAGAATTTTGCACTCCGCCAATGCCTCGGACAATTCCGCAAGCACCTCCGCCGGAGCGTTCCAGAATTGCACCCGAAACCCCGGCTTAATCCCCAATTTTTTCGGAAGTGGCGTCCCTGAATATCCCGGCATTCTTGTCGCTCGTGGGGAGGGCCTAGACTCAAGCAAGAAGCTAGAAGCGTTTCTACTGCGCCACCGGGGCGTAATATCCCCGCCGCGCCCTCACCTTGAAATTCTTGCGGTCATTCGCCACAATTTCAATCGTGCGAAAGTGTCCGTCCAGTTTGAAGTCCGCCGGTTTGTAAGACACGTCATACTGGCTGCGCAGCTCATCCTGAATCTCGGCAAACGCGTTCGACACATCGCGAATCTGGAAGGGGAAAAATGCCCGGCCTCCGGTGGCATCGGCCATGCGCTCCAGCACCTTGTCACCCGCTCCCTTGGTGCCGCTCACATTTGTGCTGATCGTGTAGATGATGGCATCCGCGCGCTGCGCCATTTCGATTGATTCCTCGCGCGTTACGTGGCTTTGGTTGTCTTCGCCATCGCTCAGCAGGATAATCGCCCGTCGCGTCGGTCCAATCTGCGGCGCTCTTAGCAGCTTGTCGCGACAAGCGTAGTACAGCGCATCGTACAGCGCCGTCCCGCCCCCCGGCCGCAGCTCGCGCACTCCGTGCGCCAGCCTTTCCGTGTCATCGGTGAAATCCTGCGTCACCTCCGGCGTCGCATCGAATCCCACCACGAACGCCTGGTCGTAACGCTTGCGCAGCGTCTGGTTCAAAAACTCGATCGCAGATTCCTGCTCGAACTTGAACCGGTCGCGTACCGAGCTGCTGGCATCGATCAGCAAACCCACCTGCAGCGGCAAATTCGTTTCCGCGTGGAAGCTTCGCACCTCCGCTGCGGGCTTGCTGTCATCCACAATGCGGAAATCATTCTGTTTCAGATCCGTCACGCGCCTGCCATGCTTATCCGTCACCGTGAACACCACATTTACTTCGTTGATGCCCACTCGGATCTTCAGGACATCGTCAGTGTCAGCACCTGAATCGTTGGAGCTCTGTCCCGTAGAGCTTTGTGGAGCTTGCGGCGTCTTGGCTGCAGGCGGCGACGACTGAGACGAAGGTTCCACGGAAGACTGCGCGGATGACGGCGAGGACGACTGCGGCGCCGTTCCAGCCTGCGCCATGCCAACCTGGCGCGCTCCCGCCACCAGCAGTAAAGCCGCTGCCCACCCTAGGAATGCAGTTCTCGGGAAGATATCTCGCGTAACGATGCCCCTCATTTGATTGTTCATTATATCTGCAACCGCGTCGGATTCGTTCCCGACATGCTCCGATTTTGGGTGGCGCAGCGCTTTCAGCGCTGCGATAAAAGACCGCCTATGGCTGAGGGCTTCAGCCCCTGAGGTACCTAAGGTGCGGTTGTTTCGACAAACAGTCTTGGCGCTGATGGAACCGGGAGCGAGCCGCGAAACGCCTATTCCTCCTCCACTTTCCTGAGAAACTCCTGCAACTCCTCCGGCAGCTCGCTCCTCAGCGCAATCGTCTCTCCGCTCCGCGGATGCCGAAACTCCAGCTCCGCCGCGTGCAGAAAATTTCGCGGCAGACCGATCGCCGCCGAATGCCCGCGCGCCTGCCGCGGAGCCCCATACATCGTGTCACCCACCACCGGATGCCCCATCGCCGCCACATGCACCCGAATCTGATGTGTCCGCCCCGTATCAATCTTTACATCCAGCAGTGTAAATTTCCCAAACTTCGTGTCCAGACGCCGCACCACGCGATAATGCGTCACCGCCGCCCGCCCGCCTTCAAGCCGCGTCGTCATCCGCGTGCGCCGCACCCGGTCGCGGCTGATGCTCTCCGCCATCGTTCCCGAATCTTTTTTTACCCACCCATGCACCAGCGCCACATATTTCTTCTTCACTTCGCGCGCCGCAAACTGCGCTCCCAGCTTGCGATGCGCCTCGTCCTGCTTCGCCACCACGATCAGCCCGCTGGTCTCTTTATCCAGGCGATGCACAATCCCCGGCCGCAACTCCCCGCCCACGCCCGACAAACTTGCCAAATGATGCAGCAGCGCATTTACCAGTGTTCCGCGATTGCGCGCATCGTCGGTAGCTCCCGCTCCCGCATGAACCATCATTCCCGCAGGTTTGTTGATCACGGCAAGATCGTCGTCTTCATACACAATGTCGAGGGGAATCGCCTCGGCCACCGCCTTCAGCGGAGCCCGCTGCGCCTCGCTCAGCACCGTCACCCGCTCCCCGCCGCGCAGCTTCAACGAGGCTTTAGCCGCCGCATCGTTCACCAGCACTTTACCGTCCGCGATCAATTCCTGCACCCGCGCCCGGCTGACGGCCTCCAGCCGCGTAGCAAGGAACTGGTCCAGCCGTTTGCCCGCATCTTCAGACGCGATGGAAATAAGAATGGGAAACGCTTCCGGCATTCGCTGCGAAGGATACTACAAGCTATCTTGTGAAATAGTCCGGCCCGGGGCCCTCGGCGGAAGGTACCTGGTATTTATTGTCTAATTTCGACATCAGTATCTTCTATGACTCTACCGTCTAGCATAGAGGCGAGGTCGAGCTTAAAATGTGGCCCATGGCTAAGAAAACAGAAATGAGCGATTCGTCCCTCTGGATCGTCGTGATTGTCTTGTTGGCGCTTACCGCATGGATGTACTTCAAGAAGTAGGCCCCGAGGCCGATTGGGAGTGACCCAGAGCTTTCGCCGCTGCAGAAGTTTGAGGCTCTGCGGGCAGCGCAAGCCGATTGTTGCCGTAATATCGCCATTCCGGCAAATTCGTAAGTTGCTTACCGGGTCGCGCTTACCGGCTGTGCTGGAACCGCCTTCGCCCCCGGCCTCAGCCACCAGATCAGACCACCGCCTAGGACCAGTCCAATTGCGATCAACTGCGTGCCCGACATCGCCCCGCCAAACACCGATCCTCGCCCTGGATCGTCGCGCAGGTATTCCAGGAAGAACCGCGCCACTCCATAGATAAACAGGAATGCGCCGAAAATCTGACCATCAAATTTCCTGCGTTTCAGCAGCCACATCAGAAAGAAGAAATTCGCGAATTCTACAGCCGCCTCGAACAGTTGCGTCGGCTCCAGCGGCACGTTCAGCGGCGTGCCGGTAATCTGATTCGCCAGCGGATTGTGAAACACCACGCCCCAGAAATGATGCGTCTCTTTTCCGTAGCAGCATCCCGCCGCAAAGCATCCCAGCCGTCCAATCGCATGTCCCAGCGCCAGTCCCGGCGCGAACGCATCGCAAGTTCCCAGCGGAGGCATGTGATGTTTGCGCACGTACCACGCCGCCGCAACGAATGCCGCAATCAATCCGCCGGAAAAAACTCCTCCGGCCTGCAGCGTGGTGACGCTAAAAATCTCCCCCGGATGCGCCGCGTAGTAGCTCCACTCATTGATTACGTAGAGCACCTTCGCGCCCAGGATTCCACACAGAACTACCAGAATTCCCAGGTTCCAAGCCTTCTCGCCGTCAATCCCCAACCGTTCGGAATTGCGCACGCTGATCCATAACCCGATCAGCACTCCCATCGAAACCAGGAAGCCATAAGTCGGCAGAAAAAACCGCCCGAAATGCACTAATTGTGGATACACAGTTTAATCAGATGCAGGAAACAAGGATTTGCTACGTGAACCAGTGTAGCAGGGACTGGCGCCGGGCAGCGCCGCGTGACGCGTCCAAACTGATGAGGCTTTAGCCCCTGAGGCGAAAGAATTCAAGCCGACCCACTGTGCCGTGTGACGGGCCGAGAATGAACCGTCAGGTAGACGTTGGGAACCCGCCGAGACCCTTTAGGCATCTCCGCATGGCGGAGCGTTGCACACCGGATCCTAGTTCG
>Ga0187863_10001739_pt1 | contig 17167 bp, 13 predicted proteins | sample June2016WEW_11_1_FD_132975 | JGI IMG/M metagenome (GOLD analysis project Ga0187863, IMG submission 132975) | Peatland microbial communities from SPRUCE experiment site at the Marcell Experimental Forest, Minnesota, USA - June2016WEW_11_10 | ecosystem: Environmental > Terrestrial > Soil >... | reverse complement strand
TCCGTCATGGGTCCATCAGAAGCGCCGAAATCCACGGTGCCGGCCTGCAGTTGACGTATCCCGCCGCCCGATCCGATGGATTGGTAGTTAATCTGAATGTTCGGGTGCGCGGTGTGGTAAACGTCAAACCACTTGGAATAAATCGGATAGGGAAAAGTGGCGCCAGCGGCATTTAGCAGCACCGTTCCATTTTGGGCTGCCGCGATGGCAGCCAGGCCGAGCGCGAGCGACACAACTAGCAGGCTCTTTTTCATGTTCTTGAATTCTCCTGGTCCCATTTTTTGTCAGAATTGTTACAACCGTGTTACATCGACGAGAATGAGGGGTGAAATGCGGGTCGCTTCGGCTTGGCGGCCAGGCTGCCGGGGCTCCCGCCGCTCAGGGAAGGCGCGTCCGGGCGGTTCGTATAGATTACAAAGTTCCTGCCGCGAGGCTGTCCTCGGCCGTAATTTCGATCTGCTTTGCTCGCCCGTGCCGGACTTCTAGGCCGCGGATCCAGAACAAGATGTCTTCGGCGATATTGGTAGCATGGTCCGCAATCCGCTCAAGGTGGCGCGAGGCCAGCACGTAGTGCAGATTCGGAGCCGCTAAAGAAGGGTTCTGGGTCATGCCGGACAGCAGCGATTCGAAAAGATGATCGCGGTATTGATCGACCACGTCGTCACTTTCGAGCACTTGGGTCGCGAGGTCCACGTTTTGGTAAATCAATGCTCCTAGACATTTCGAAACCATCGCGCGCACCGCTGTAGCCATGGGCTCAAGCTCGACTGGAATGGGCACTTCGCCCATCGCCGATAGCGAAATGGCGCGTTCGCTAAGGTTCACGGCGAGATCACCCATGCGCTCGAGGTCGTTATTGATTTTGAGTGTGGCGACTATCAGCCGCACTTCTGTATCGGCTAGGTTTCCCTGGCGCAACATGCGGATGGCGTGCTCGTCAATCACGATTTCCATTTCGTTGATGCGGGGCTCATTCAGAAAGACCTCGCTGGCCAACCGCTCATTGCGCTCCAGCAGCGCCCAAAGAGCGCGGTTGACGGAGGCTTCCACTGTGCGCGCCTGGGAAACCAGATAGTTCACTAAAACACTTTGAAAAATTCCTTCAGTGCTGGTTTTCGTAGCCGCCATTCGCCACCTCCTGCCTAAATCACCGGGTCTAATTAAATGTCTGCGCGTACAGGATGGCAGGGAAAGACTGCAACCGAATTAACGGCAGGTGAATGCTGTGAGACAACTCGAGGCTTAGCTGGAAAGAGGAATGGAAAAAGAGAACTTCGATCCTTGGCCCACCGCGCTCTCAACCCACAGGCGCCCACCGTGAGCTTCCACAATGTGCTTGGCAATCGAAAGCCCCAGCCCGGTACCGCCGGCTTCCCGAGATCGCGCAGCGTCCACTCTGTAAAAGCGCTCGAAAATCCGCTCCTGGTCGGCCTGCGGTATTCCAATACCGGAATCTGAAATCGTAATGGTTGCTTCGTGAGGCCCTGCGCTTGCTTCGACAACTATTCGGCCGCCCGGCGGCGTGTACTGGATAGCATTATCGAGCAAATTCTGCAATACGTCATGCAGCAGACTCGCGTCGCCGCGCAGGGCCGGAATCCCGGCTGGAACTTCCATGCTGAATGAAATTTGCTTACGGCTGGCTTTAAGCAAAGTCGTCTCCGCACAGCCTTCGATCAGTTCCTGCACGCCGACCGGAAAAAATTCCAATTCAAGCTTTCCTGCCTCGATGCGGGCTAGTTTCAATAAATCATCTGTTACGCGAGCCAGGCGTACTGCATGCTCGCGAATGATTTCCAAAAACCGCCGATTGTTCTTGGGATCGTCAACCGCTCCGGCCAACAGAGTCTCGGCAAAACCCTGAATAGCGGTCAAGGGAGTCTTGAATTCGTGCGAGACATTTCCCACAAAATCCTGGCGGACGCGTTCGAGCCGCCGCAATTCGGTCACATCGTGCAAAACGACCACCGCTCCGGATGGCTTGTCCGCTGGCACGTTTCGATCCGCGTCCAGGGCTTGCACGGGCGCGGCAGTTACCGAAAAACTCAGAGGTTGCACGATTCCTATCTCGATATCGTTCTGCAGACCTTCCTCGCCTTGCAAAGCTTTGCGAATAAGACCGATCAATTCCGAGCTTCGAACGACTTCAATTAACGGACTGCCTTCGCTGGTCACTGATTGAACATTTAGAATGTCTGAAAACGCGCGATTGCAGAACACCAGCCGTTCTTGCGCATCCACTACGGCCACGCCTTCGACCATGCTGCGGAGGATCGCGCTCGACCGGTTGCGCTCGCTGCTTAGCAAGCGTATCTCACGGTCCAGGTGCGCCGCCGTTTTGTTCATTGAGTCAGCAAGGTCGGAAAGTTCGTCACGTGGTCCCACCGCCAGCCAAGGGTGAAAGTCTCCAGCGGCGATTCGTTGGGAGAAATCTTTCAGGTGTTCGACGCGCGCAACAAAAATACGCGCGAAAATCAGGGATACCCCAATTCCGATCGCTAAAATGATTAGCGAAGCAACCAGTAACCGCTGACGAAGCTCTTTTAGCGACAAATCATTTTGCGCCAGCGGTAATGCCAGGCGAATCACGATAGGCGAACCAGAAGCTGGCTGAAAACGTTGCGCTCGGCACACGAGTTCACGGACACTATCAACCGACCGTCCCACACCATTAGCGAGAGCTTGTTGCACCTCGGGCCAATCGCTCGGTTTTTCGGGGTCGCCTGCGCCATTTGCCGAGTCCGCTAGAACCCCTCCCGAAGCATTGATTACGGTGACACGCGCTCCGCTTTTCGCCATCCAGTCGGTCCAGGCACGCACTGCCACCTCGCTGAATGCGTCCGGTGGGCGCGCCTGCGCAAGATTGAACAGCGAAACGAGCTGATCGTTTGCAGAGCGTATCGAGTGGCTACGAACCACGCGGGCAGAATAGGAATCAACGGCGATTAAAACGCCAAGCAGAAGGACCAGGTACGTCAGTCCCAGCCGCCAGAAAAGCCTAGCTCGCACGGGTGGTTTCGAAGAGGTAACCGGCTCCGCGAATGGTTTTCATGAACCCTGGATGCTGCGGATCCGTTTCGATTTTCTCGCGCAATCGCCGCACGTAGACGTCCACGCTGCGCGGCGTGACAAATCGTTCCGTGCCCCAAACGGCGTCGAGTAACTGGTCGCGCGTAAACACCCGATTGGGACGCGCCGCCAAAAAATAAAGCAGCCGGAACTCGAGGGTGCTCATCTGCACTGGTTTTCCTGCGCGCGTTACACGGTATGCCGCCGGATCGATTTTCAATGCGCCAATCTCAAGCGGTTTCTCCGAGGGTGCTCCAGGTTCGGCTCGTCGCAAGAGCGCCTTCACTCGCGCAACGAGCTCGCGCGGACTGAATGGTTTCGTCACGTAATCGTCCGCGCCAAGCTCCAGTCCCACCACGCGATCCGCTTCTTCGCCTTTGGCCGTGAGAATTAGAATCGGCAGGCGGTTCAGCGTGACATCCTTGCGAACCTCTTTGCAGATCTCCAAGCCCGAAAGCTTGGGCAGCATCAGGTCTAGGATCAGCAGATCGGGCGCGGCTTTTCGAATCTGCGCCAGACCAGTTGAGCCATCCCCACTCGACGCTACCTGATAACCGTCTTTCTCCAGGTTGTAGCGCACTAATTCAACGATGTCTTTGTCGTCTTCGATCACCAGTACGCGTTTCATCGGCTCTCTTTCTAAGAAGTCTCCTCACAATAGGGGAATCATACCTCGGAAGCAAGCAGACGCAGATTGCTGGCCATTTTTTAACACGGTGTTAACATCGTTTCATACCGGCACTGGGCGTCCTTCCTGAAACATTTTCTCCGGTGAATGTTCGCGCAACGAAACTCTCGCAATAGGGTAGTTGACTGATTCTAGGTGCCTTGCCCTCATTTGACGATCATCAGTTTGGCCTCCTGTCTGCTACCTTCCCACCCGTTCCGTTCGCCACCGTGATGGCTACCGAACAAGGCTCCGTTGGCTCAGTCCTCTTGGGAATAAGGAAGGGGGAATGCGCAAGTGCAAGCGTTGGATAGAGAGGATTGAGTCTCTCTCGTGCATCATTTCGCGCGCTCTCGCGCAGATCGCCCTGGTGGGATTTCTGGCCTTACCGGCATGGACGCAACAGGGTTCGACAGACCTGACGACGAAGAGTCTGGAAGATCTGATGAATGTCCAGGTAACCTCGGTCTCGAAAAGCGAGCAGAAGCTTTCGCGCACAGCTTCGGCAATTTTCGTGATCACGGCCGAGGATATCAGCCGCTCCGGCGCAACGAACATTCCTGATCTTCTGAGAATGGTGCCAGGGATGGATGTGGCTCAAATCAACGCCAACACCTGGGCCATTAGCGCTCGCGGACTCAATGGTGAGTTCAGCAACGAATTGCTGGTGATGGTTGACGGGCGCACCGTATACCTTCCCACATTCGGCGGAGTCCTTTGGGACGTACTGGATGTGCCGCTCGATGACATTGAAAGAATCGAAGTGATCCGCGGTCCCGGCGGAACCATTTGGGGAACAAACGCCGTCAATGGTGTTGTCAACATCATCACGAAGAAGGCTGCCGATACGCACGGAGCGTTAATTGTCGCCGGCGGAGGAAACCTCGACCAGGGTTTTGCGACGACGCAATATGGGGGCACACTGGGCAAGGACACCGATTATCGCGTCTACTCTAAGTATTTTAACCAGGCCCAGCTACCAGGCCCGGGCGGTCAACAGGGAGGCGATGGCTGGCACCTTCTTAGCGGTGGTTTTCGGGTGGATAGCACTCCTTCACCGAAGGATATGCTGACCATCCAAGGGAGTCTGTACGCAGGTCGGGAAGGCAATCCAGATCTCAGACTGCAGTCCGTTACGTCGCCAGGTCCCCAAGAGGTTGACCCCGGAGTTGATTTGTCCGGCGGCTTTCTTCAGTTAGCCTGGAATCATACTTTCTCTGCCCGGTCCGACACTTCCCTTCAAATTTCCTATGATGAGTTCAAACGCCCCGACGTTCTGGATGAAGGGCGATACACGCTAAACCTAGATTTCCAACATCACTTCAGTTGGGGCCAGCGGCAAAACATTGTTTGGGGCTTGGGCTATCGCTACTCCTCTTCGCATACCAACGGGGATCTCACCATAACTTTGAATCCCGCGGACCTAAGCACTCAAATAGGCAGTTCATTCATTCAGGATGAAATTGCTATCTCACCGGAGCGGCTCTACCTGACGCTGGGCACAAAGCTGGAGCATGATTACTACACCGGGTTGGTATTGCTGCCGAGCGCGCGCTTAACGTGGCAGCCGAACAGCCACCAAATGTTCTGGGCCGCTATTTCACGAGCTGCTCGCACTCCATCCAGCATAGACACAGCCGAACGCTTAAACTTCGGAGGATTCTTGGGACCTGGTGGCACGCCAGTCCTGATCGGTTTGGTAGGCAATCCTCATTTTAAGAACGAAGATTTGACCGCTTATGAAGCCGGCACCCGAATCACTGCACTGAAAAGCCTATCGATCGATTTGGCCGCTTTTTACGGAGGCTATACACATCAGGGAACAGTTGAACCAGCCCCACCCGTTTTCGAAACGACGCCGGCTCCCCCTCACTTATTCATACCTTCGATTCTCGAAAATCTGATGCACGGCGAATCTCACGGACTCGAGATCGCCGCGAACTGGAAGGTAACGGATCGTTGGACGCTCAGTCCCGGATACGCCTTCGAACAAATTCATATGCACTTAGATCCGTCGAGCCAGGACACCACATCGGTGTCCCCTGCGGAAGGAAGTAGCCCGGTGAATTCAGCTCAGCTTCGATCGCACTTTATTTTTCCTCATAACATGTCGTGGGACACCTCAGCATATTTCGTGGGACGTCTCGACGATCCAAAAATTCCCTCGTACACCAGAGTCGACACGTCTCTCACCTGGCATTGCAGGGAAGGACTGTCAATCAGCCTGGTCGGGCAAAATCTCGTAAGGGATCAGCACCTTGAGTTCATCGAGTCGACCGGAGCTTCCACATCCACCCTGATCAAGCGCAGTGGCTACGCCAAGTTCACGTGGCGATTCTGATGGAGCCGGCAAATTGAACTTGCGTAACACACCCTCGATCCGCTTATCGTCTGATGCTGTCGGCGAGCGCCGCAGAATCTCTAGGCTCGTTTTGGGTTTCCTCTTACAAATATTTTTTTGGTCCTCTGCTTTTAATTTCCCAGCGGTCTTGCCGGCGCAAGTGAGGCCTCCAAGCGAATATGAGCTAAAGGCCGCCTTCCTTTTCAACTTCGCGAAATTCATAGATTGGCCTTCGAATATGTTCGCCGATCCTAAGGCTCCTTTCTTGGTCTGCGTTCTCGGAACTGACCCTTTTGGCGGCGCGCTCGATAACGCGTTGCGAGGGAAGGTGATTGCGGAGCATCCGGCAAGTGTCAGCCGGATAAAGCGCGTTGGTGATATCAATGGCTGCCAGATCTTGTTCGTCGCGGCTTCCGAGAGTCATCTGCTGCCCGAAATCCTGGCCAAGATTCGCGGCCAGTATGTCTTGGTGATCGGCGAAACTGATGATTTCGCATCTTCAGGAGGTGCCATCCAGTTCACTTTGGAGGAAAACCGAGTCCGTTTCTTCATAAATCCAGATGCCGCAGACCGCGCCGGTCTGAAGATCAGTTCGAAACTCTTGGCATTGGCAAAAATTGTGCGTGACGCTCCCGCCGCCGGAAAAAGCTGATATGCATCCCCTGCGCAATTTCTCCCTACGTGGAAAGTTGACGGCCATTATCATGATCACTTCTTCCGTAGCCGTCCTGGTCGCCTGCACCGTATTCGCCCTCTATGATGTGACGACGTTCTGGCGTTCGCTCGAGGGTGAAATGGGAACCGTTGCTGAGATCACCGGCTCGAACATGACCGCCGCTCTGACGTTTGGCGATGTCAAGGCCGCGAATGAAATTCTCAGTTCCCTCGGCATCCAGACGCACATCGTCGAAGCCTGCGTTTTCAGGACGGATGGGACGGTCCTTGCGGAATTTAGACGCGGTGGTTCTAAAGAATCGTTCACGCCCCCGGCGCCGCTTCCCGACCAGACTTTATTCGTTTCGGACTATATGCTCGTGTTCCGTCAAGTTCGGTTAGACGGAGAAGTGATCGGATCAATCTATCTGAAATCAGATCTCGGCGAACTTCACGCTCGCATTGCGCTCTTCTCTGTAATCATATTGGCCGTCTTCATATTGTCTCTCGTGATTTCATTCCTGCTCGCGGCGCGCCTGCAACTATTAATCTCGGAGCCTATCGGACAGCTGGCGCTAACGGCCCACGAGGTCTCCGCCAAGAAGGATTATTCCCTTCGAGTTGCAAAAGGAAATAACGATGAGATCGGATTTCTGGTAGATACATTTAACGAAATGCTCGAACAGATCGAACATCGCGAGGCGGCTCTGCAAAATGCTCACGACGGATTGGAAATGCGCGTGGGTGAACGGACTCGCGAGTTACAAAAAGAGGTTGCCGATCGGACAAGAGCCGAACAGGAACTGGAAGATCGCAAGCAATTCCTTAACTCCCTTATTGAAAATCTCCCCATCGCCATTGCTGCGATCGACAACGATGGCGCAGTGGAAATGTGCAACCCTGCTTTTGAAACTCTATTCCTCTATTCACAGCAAGCCATTCTCGGACGGTCGCTGGCCGAACTGGTGACAAATTCAGAGTCTCGCCCGGAATTGGAGTCGAACAGAAAGATTCTCCTGCAAGGAGAAGGCGTGCACTTAGTCACGCAACGGAGCCGGAGCGACGGGAGCCTGGTGGACGTGGAAGTCCACTCCGTCCCGCTCGGAAGCGAAGGAAAACGCAGGGGCGGCCTATTGCTCTACCAGGACATCACTGAACGCAAATTGGCAGAGGAAGCCATGCGTCATGCGAAGGAAGCGGCGGAAGCCGCAAGCAATGCGAAGAGTGAATTCCTGGCCAATATGAGCCATGAAATCCGCACACCTATGAACGGCATCCTGGGCATGACTGAACTCACACTCGACACGGAATTAAGTTCCGAGCAGCGTGAATATCTCGGCATGGTTAAGACATCCGCCGATTCGCTCTTGATACTGCTGAACGACATCCTGGATTTTTCCAAGATCGAAGCGGGCAAACTCGATCTCGACCTCACGCAATTTCCTCTGCGGGAAAGTCTGGGAGAAACGTTAAAGACTCTAGGCCTTCGCGCCCACCAGAAGTCGTTGGAACTTGCCTGGCAGGTTACGGAAGAAGTCCCCGAATTCTTGGTCGGTGATTTGGGCCGTTTACGTCAGATCTTGGTTAATCTGATTGGTAACGCTCTGAAATTCACAGAACATGGAGAAGTCCTTCTGCTGGTTGAAAAACTCCGGGATTTGCCCAAAGAAGTAGAGTTGCATTTCTCCGTGCGTGACACCGGCATTGGAATCGCGGAGGACAAGCAATCCGAAATTTTCGCCCCCTTCACCCAGGCAGATGGTTCCACCACAAGGCTCTACGGAGGAACGGGGCTCGGACTTGGAATCGCCGCGCGCCTGGTGGAACTCATGGGAGGGAAGATCTGGGTTGACAGCGAATTGGGCCGCGGCAGCACTTTCCATTTCACCATCCATTTCGGAATCTCGGAAGACAAGAATCGAGAGCGCAAAGTTCCCGACCCCGAAGTACTCCACGATTGCGACGTGCTTATAGTCGATGACAATAAAACGAATCGAGTCATTCTGCTCGAAATGCTCACGCAGTGGGGACTTCGTGCGGAGGCAGTCGACGGAGCGCGAGCAGCCCTCGCGGCCCTGGAGCGCAACCGGGCTGCCAACCATCCATTTGATCTCGTAATCACCGATCTCCACATGCCGGAAATGGATGGGTTCGGCCTCGTCGAAGCGATGCGAAAGAATTCCGGCTCAACTCACATTCCCATCCTAATGCTCAGCTCAGGTTCACAGCGTGGCGACCGCGGCCGCTATCGCGATCTCGCGATTGCGACCTGTTTAATGAAACCTGTGCAACCTTCCGAGCTTTTCGATGCACTTTTGGACGAGTTAACAAAAGTTAAACCAAAACGCGCCAAAGAAATCGTTGCCCAGCAGCCCGTTGACGAAAAAAGGCTCGCATTGAAAATTTTGCTTGCCGAGGACAATCCTGTTAATCGGCTTCTCGCTAGGAAGCTGCTTGAAAAACACGGCAACACAGTGAGTGTTGTCGAAAACGGCCAGGAAGCGCTTAAGGCTATCGAGCGCGAAAGACCCGACCTGGTGCTAATGGACGTACAGATGCCGATCATGGACGGGCTGCAAGCCATTCGAGCGGTGCGAGCCAAGGAGCAAATTTCCGGCCTGCACTTGCCGATCATTGCGCTAACCGCGCACGCCATGAAAGGCGATCGCGAGAGATGTTTGGGCGCTGGCGCGGATGAATACCTGACTAAGCCAATCCGCGCGGCCGAATTATTTGCTGCCCTCGGCCGCATGAAGACTGCAAATATTGGACCGGGCTCTTCCTTTGTGCCGGTAGCCGAGCTGCCCCGGCCCCCTTCTTCCCCGATCCTGGACTTGGCCGAAGCCCTCGTCCGAGTCGGGGACCAGGAAACTCTTGAAGAACTGGCAAGACTCTTCATCGAAGAATGCCCGAAACTAATGGTACAAATTCGTCAAGCTCTCGGAACGTCCGACGGCATTGCGCTGGAGCGTTCTGCCCATTCTCTGCAAGGGTCCGCCGCGAGCCTCGGGGCCCCCGCCATATCTCTCGCTTCGGAAGAACTGCAAAAGCTTGCTCGTTCCGGACATTGGATTGCCGCTCGATCGGTATTCGCAAGTCTGGAGAGGGAAGTCGCCTCGCTATACTCCGAACTTTCCACCCTGCTGCGTTCGGTGCCCTCTTGAGACTCTCGTCCCGCGAAGAACCGAGGAGAGAAGCTTCTTCGCTTGGAGGCGCTTGGCGCGCTTTTTTCTCCTGGACCTGTAACCCCCGGCGCGTATTCCTTGGCGTTGTTTTTATTGCGCTCCACCTGTCGCTAGACCGGGCAACCGTGGTCTTTCGCATGTCGGTTGGGACGGACCTTTGGTATCCACCCGCGGGTCTCGCACTGGCCCTCTTGATGGGATTGGGGGTTTCTTACGCTCCGTTAATCTTTGTCTCAGGATTTCTTACTTCAACTATTAATTACCACTTGCCTGTTCTCGGCGGAAATATTTGGTACGTCAACGGTGTGATTGCCGTTTGGTACAGTGGAGTAGCCATCGTCCTACGGCGTTACTTCCAAGTGGACGGCGCATTTCGCTCGCTCCAAGAAGTATCCCGATACATTTTCGTGGTACTCGGTTCAACGCTCGGGTTGGCATTTTGCGGCGCGCTCAGCTTCCTCTGGAGCAAGCAAATCCGAGCCAGTAGCTATGGCAGCTCTGTTTTGAACTGGTGGATCGGCGATTCGGTGGCTCTGTTCTGTTTGACTCCGTTTCTTCTTGTCCATGTAATGCCGTGGCTTCGAGCGCAGACCACGCCCAGTACCCCAGCAATCGTGCGAAGCCCCAAGCCGGAAACAGACCCATGGCCGGGAAGTCCCAATCCGCGCATTCTTTTTGAACTTTTTGCCCAGAGCGCCAGTATCTTAGCGTCGCTTTACATTGCTCTAGGATCGCGTTTCTCTCGCCAGTACCAACTGTTCTATATCTTCTTTTTACCCGTCATTTGGATAGCGGTGCGAAAAGGCGTGCGTGGCGCCACCGCCGCCACACTGCTGCTCAACGTCGGCGCAATACTCATGTTGAACAGTTTCCCTCAGGAACCGAATCGGCTTATCTCCTTGCAAGTCCTCATGCTTGTCGTCTCCGTAACAGGATTATGCCTGGGAACGCTTATTACCGAACGGAATCAGGCGGATCAGGAATTGCGCGAAAGCGAAGGGCGTAGGCAGGCCCTCATCAGCACCATCGACGAAGTGGTATTCGAATTCGACGTGAATGGAACCTACAAAAACATATGGACGGTCGATGAGTCTCTGTTAGCTCGGCCTAAGGCCGAATTACTTGGCCGCCGAGCGGCTGAATTCATGGCCCCGGAAGTGATCGATCCGATTTTAAGAATCTTTAGGAGAGTATTGAAAACCGGCCTCGGAGAAAGTATTGAGTACTCACTGTCACTTCCGGCAAGAAAGTGGTTCCTGGCGCGCGTCACCCCCATTCCTTCCGCGGACGGAAGACCTTCGGCAATTTGCATGACCGCACGCGACATCACCGCGCGCAAGCTTGCGGAAGAACAATTGCGAACAACGAGCGAGGCTGCTGAAGCCGCCAGCCGCGCGAAGAGTCAATTTCTCGCCAACATAAGCCACGAGATTCGAACTCCGATGAACGGCATTCTCGGAATGACAGATCTCGTTCTCGATACCCCCGTAACTCCCGAGCAGAGGGAATATCTGGAAATGGTAAAGGTGTCCGGCGATTCGCTCATGGAGTTGTTGAACGCTATCCTGGACCTGTCCAAAATTGAAGCCGGAAAACTGGATCTCGAGCCGATTGAGTTTCCATTGCCGCTCCGTTTGGCGGAAACGCTGAAAATGATGCATTTTCGCGCGAGGCAAAAAGGGCTGGAGCTAAGTTGGCATTCCGCAACAGATGTCCCCGAGCTCCTGGTTGGAGATCCCATGCGGCTTCGCCAGATCTTGGTAAATCTTGTCGGGAATGCAATCAAGTTCACCGAGCATGGCGAGATCGTCGTAGATGTCCAAGCGCAAAAGATTTCGCCGGAAAGCGTCGAGTTGCATTTCCGTGTTCAGGATAGCGGGATTGGCATCGCGGATGACAAGCAAGCGATGATTTTCGAAGCGTTCACCCAAGCTGATAGCTCCACGACTCGAAAGTACGGCGGCACAGGTCTCGGCTTGGCAATTACCAGCCGCTTGGTGGATTTGATGGGCGGAAGAATCTGGGTCGAAAGTGTGCCGGCTCGGGGCAGCACATTTCATTTCACAGCAACGTTCGGATTGCCCCGCGGCGATGCGGCAGTCGTAACGAGTTGGCAACATAGCGGAGGTGCGTTGTGAAAGAAGAGAAAGACTTGAAAAAGAAAATTTTGATTGCCGAAGACGACCCTATTTCCCGACGATTGCTGGAAGTATTTCTCAACCGGTGGGGATACGATGTCGCTGTTGCCGCAAGCGGAACCGAGGCTTTGGATCTTCTCGATCAAGTCGACGCTCCGCGTCTCGCCGTGCTGGACTGGATGATGCCTGGTCTTGAAGGCGTTCAAGTATGCCGGAAAATTCGCGAGCACAAGGACCGCCCCTATGTCTACATCTTGTTACTTTCCGCTCGCGCGCAGAAGGAAGATTTGTTGCTGGGGTTGGAATCGGGCGCCGATGATTATTTGACTAAGCCCTTTGACGCACCCGAACTTCGCGCGCGTCTCCACGTCGGCCAGCGGATTTTGCAACTACAGGACGGCCTAATGGCAGCGGGCGCCGAGCTCCTCTTCCGCGCCACGCACGACTCGCTGACCGGCACATCCAACCGTGGTGTGATTCTCGATTCCCTGCGCCGGGAGCATTCCCGTCAGCAGCGCGAAGGCGGCTCGTTTGGTATCGTTCTGTTGGACGTCGATCACTTCAAATCGGTAAACGATACCTACGGACACTTGTGTGGAGATACTGTTCTGCAAGAAGTCGTGCGAAGAGTAACTTCAACCGTGCGAGCCTATGACACGGTGGGACGTTACGGCGGCGAGGAATTTCTGATCGTTGCGCCTTCCTCCGGCGCCGAGGGTATTCTCCGACTCTCCGAGAGAGTCCGCTTGGCAATCGAGGCAACGCCGATCAAGATGGATGCTGGAGAAGTTTCGGTTACTGTAAGTTTAGGCCTGGCTGTAAGCAGCGAAGCTGCGCCACTTGATCCCGAGCTCATGCTCAGCACTGCGGACGAAGCCCTCTACCGCGCCAAAGCAGACGGCCGAAACCGGTCCGAAATGGGCATCTTGGATGCTACCCCCTCGGATAGTGAGGCGGGAATTGCGCCGGTCAAAAACGGCTCCCACTAGCTTGCCCTTTCTTGCGTCTCGATAGACCATAGGCTGGAGGCACTGCCTTCGAAGTATGCCGCACGAGATTCAGTTCGTGGCTCAGTCTCGAATTGAGGCGCCCGCCGAGGTCGTCTTTCGCTGGCACGCGCAACCAGACGCGCTTGAACGATTAACACCACCATGGGACCCCGTTGAAGTCGTGCAGCGGGCACCGGGAATCCATGACGGCGATCGTGGAATTCTTCGCGTTCACGTGGGCCCACTCAGGATTCGGTGGGTATTCGAGCACCGCGATTACATCGAAGGGCGCCAGTTCCGGGACGTCCAGATTGAAGGTCCATTCCACCGTTGGGAACACACCCATAGAATGGAGCCGCACGGCGCCGCAGGTTGCATTCTCACAGACTCCATTCAATACGAATTGCCCCTTGGCTTCGCAGGAAAGGCTCTTGGCGGCTGGTTCGTACGCCGAAAGCTTGTTCGTCTTTTCAAATACCGCCATCAAGTGACAGCCGCGGCGATGCTCGCCCACAACGAAGCTTGAAGTACTGAATTTCGCTCGGCATGAAGTAGGGTGCGCTAGTCCGCGGGCAATTTCATTCCCCATACGATAGCGTATGGAAGACTCTCTTGCTGCTCTATACATTCGTGTTGAATCCAATTCCTTGCGCAGCACGCTTTGGTGTACATTGTTACTTTAGAAATCCGCTTTGCCTTGTTTGCTGAGTCTTGAGAGGGGTCAGGCTATGAGCTCGACCAAACCCGAATCCGTCATCAACGATAAAGCTCCCTCCACAACCCGGCGTGACACTCTAAGCATCACCGACAATCGCACCGGACGCCAATACGAGCTTCCCATCAAGAATGAGACGGTTCGCGCTCTCGATCTGCGTCCGATGAAAGTGAACGATGAAGATTTCGGGTTGATGGGTTACGACCCGGCATTCACAAACACGGCTTCCTGTTCGAGCAAAATTACGTTCATCGACGGCGACAAGGGAATCCTGCGTTACCGCGGCTATTCCATCGAGGAGCTGGCGGAGAAAAGTACCTACATCGAGACTGCCTATCTAATTCTCTATGGCGAACTGCCCGACAAATCGCAACTTGCGGATTGGTCCTACCATGTCACGCACCACACCTTTATTCATGAAAGCATTAAAAAATTTCTCGATGGTTTTCATTACGACGCCCATCCCATGGGTATGTTGATTTCGACAGTAGCCGCGCTTTCCACGTTTTATCCGGATGCAAAGGATATATTCAATCCTGAATCGCGGCGCAAACAGACCTATCGCTTGATCGGCAAGATGCCCACCCTAGCCGCCTTCGCCTACCGCCACAGCCTGGGAATGCCGTTCGTATACCCCGACAACGACCTGAGCTACTGCGGAAATTTCTTGAACATGCTATTTCGCACTACGGAACTGAAGTATCGCCCGAACCCGACGCTCGAGCGGGCTCTGGACATCCTCTTCATTCTGCACGCGGATCATGAGCAGAATTGCTCCTCCACCGCAATGCGCTGCGTGGGTAGTTCGCATGTGGATCCGTACTGCGCCACCGCCGCGGCGACCGCGGCGCTCTACGGTCCGCTTCACGGCGGAGCCAACGAAGCCGTGCTCCGCATGCTAGTCGAAATTGGATCGATAAACAACGTGCCCGCCTACATCAAGCGGGTGAAGGCGGGCGAAAAGCTGCTAATGGGGTTCGGCCACCGCGTCTATAAGAATTACGACCCTCGCGCCCGGATTGTGAAGCACATTGCCTATGAAGTTTTCGACGTGATGGGTAAGAATCCTCTAATCGAAATCGCCTTGGAGTGCGAACGCATTGCGCTCGAGGATGATTACTTCGTGTCCCGCCGTCTATATCCCAACGTCGACTTCTACACCGGCCTCATTTACCAATCAATGGGCTTCCCGATGACCATGTTCCCCGTGCTATTTGCCATTCCTCGTACGTCGGGTTGGATTGCGCAGTGGGAAGAGATGCTTCTCGATCCCGAACAGAAGATTTCCCGGCCTCGCCAGGTGTACTTGGGTCATGACCTCCGTAGCTACACACCCCTAGACCGGCGCGGTTAGACCGCCCAACGCCGAATTCTTGCCTGTCCCTCCGGACGGGGTCTCCAGACGTCCTGGTACCACCGAAAGTGATTGCATCTGGACTCAATCTCTGGCAAAACACTCTGACGTCCCGCGGGGGCCAATCTTAAATGGACATCTCTACGCGCCAAGCCGGAGTTGCTACGATTGTTGATGTGGTTGGCGACATTACGCTCTATAACTCGCCGGAGGTTCGCAAGGTGTTGCTGAATCTCTTGAAAGATAAGAAATCTCCTCGCGTTATCGTGAACATGCTCAGCGTAAAATATATTGATAGTGCTGGCGTCGCCTCCTTGGTTGAAGGTTTGAAGGTTTCGCGCGATTTGAAGAGCACCTTTGCTCTGTTCGGGCTCAGTCGGACCGCGCAGGAAGTGTTCGAGCTTACTCGGCTTGTAAGAGTTTTTGAAATTTACACCAATGAAGAGGATGCCTTACGGGGCGGCAGCGCCAACACAAATGTTGCTCCCATCAGGTAAATTCCGGGCGGTCTGCGCGATTTCCCGGGGATTTTAGCCCGTCCGGATTCAAAGATGCCACTCACAGAGACGATCGGCTCAGCCACGATCAATGGACTGTCATATATAGGCGGATTGGCGCGCCTAGCCGGCAGCTCCGTCCGAACGATTTTTATCGAACCAATCCGGGGAAAGAAATTTCACCTTAGCCGTTCCATCCATCAAGCCATGGCCGTTGGAGTCGAAGCGCTCCCTATTGTTTCCCTGATTTCCTTTTTTATCGGCACCATCCTCGCTTTGAACGCCGCGTACGAACTCCGCAAGTTCGGTGCCTTGCAAGTCGTCGCAAGTGCCGTGGCCATTTCCGTCACTCGCGAGTTGGGACCGCTGATGACTGCTGTGGTCGTAATCGGCCGGTCGGGTTCCGCATTCGCCGCCGAGATCGGCACCATGAAGGTGAACGAAGAAATTGACGCGCTGGAAACTATGGCCCTCGAGCCCGTGGATTTTCTGGTCGCGCCCAAGTTCCTTGCCATGCTGCTGATGGTTCCCTGTCTCACAACCTGGGCCGATTTCATGGGTGTGCTTGGCGGCGGCGTTTTCGGCGTGTCGGCAGCGGGCTTCACCTGGGGCAGTTACATTCGCGCGACCCTCGACGCTTTGCAGTCCCGTGATATCGTCACCGGTTTGATCAAAGCCGCCATGTTCGGCCTTGTAATCACTGCCGTCGGATGCCAGGAAGGCTTTTCGACAGGATTGGGATCCGAGCAAGTCGGGCGCTCCACCACTTCTGCCGTGGTCAAATCCATTTTCATGGTCGTCGTCGTCGACCTTATATTTACTGCTATTTTTTACCTCACGGCGCCGAGATAAAGAGAACATGGCACTCAGCACACCATCAAAAGGCGAACAGTCACAAGCTCCGCCCGGCGCGGCTGTCGCCGTGCGCAATCTGCGCGTGAACTACGGCGCCAGAGAAATCCTGCACGGAATTAATTTTGAAGTGCCCGCGGGCGAGACGTTGGTCATCATGGGCGGATCGGGCTCGGGCAAAAGCACGCTGTTACGCACGCTCGTGGGTCTGGAAAAACCAAGCGGCGGCGAAATTTGGATGCGCGGAAAGAATTTTGCTGCGATGTCTGAGGAAGATCGTGATGAACTCCGCAAGAAAATGGGCATGTCCTTTCAAGGCGGAGCGCTCTTCGGCTCGATGACCGTCGGCGAAAATGTTGCGCTGCCCCTCCAGGAACACACCCAACTCGACGAATCCACGATCGAGATTATGGTTCGCCTGAAACTTGACCAGGTTGGTCTCTCCGGTTTTGAGAACTATATGCCTGCGCAATTGAGCGGCGGAATGAAAAAACGCGCTGCGATCGCTCGCGCTCTCTCCATGGACCCTGAGATCTTGTTTTTTGACGAGCCTTCCGCCGGACTCGATCCCATCATCGCCGCAGGAATTGATGACCTGATCTTGAAGTTAAAGAAAGCATTTCGGATTACGATTGTCGTGGTCACCCACGAACTGGCCAGCGCGTTCCTGATTGCCGACCGCATGATTCTGCTCGACAAAGGCGTG
>Ga0187863_10001738_pt1 | contig 17167 bp, 8 predicted proteins | sample June2016WEW_11_1_FD_132975 | JGI IMG/M metagenome (GOLD analysis project Ga0187863, IMG submission 132975) | Peatland microbial communities from SPRUCE experiment site at the Marcell Experimental Forest, Minnesota, USA - June2016WEW_11_10 | ecosystem: Environmental > Terrestrial > Soil >... | reverse complement strand
CTGCGCGCCAGCGCGCAGATGGTCAGCTACGAGATTGCGCTGGGGCTTTCGCTGGTTGGAGTGCTGATGCAGTCGGGCAGCTTCAGCCTGCGCGCGATCGTCGAGGCGCAGGGCGGGCGGTTTTTTCACATCATTCCGCGGTGGAATATTTTTCATGGGCAGTTTATTGGCTTCTTCATCTACTTGATGGCGGCCTATGCGGAAACCAACCGCATTCCGTTTGACCTGCCGGAAGCCGAGACCGAACTGGTAGCGGGATACCACACTGAGTACAGTGCCATGAAATTTGCCATGTTCTTCATGGCCGAGTACGCGAACATGATCACGGTGGCTTGCCTGGCCACACTGTTGTTTTTTGGCGGATGGAACGGGCCGCTGTTCGGGCCTGAGTTGTTGCAGGCGGTGCTGCCGGTGTTTTGGTTTGGCGCGAAGATTTTCTGTTTTCTCTTTCTTTATATCTGGGTGCGTGGGACGTTGCCGCGCTTCCGCTATGACCAACTGATGTCTTTTGGCTGGAAGTTTCTGCTGCCGCTGGCGATTGCCAATCTGGTGGCAACGGCGATTGCCGTGGCTTGGTAGGGAAAAGAAGGTTCTCGGTTTTCAGTTCATGAGTTTTCATCTCATTCTATTTCTGGCGTTTGGTGCGGTTTGCGTGGGTGGGGCGGTCAACCTGCTGGCGCAGCGGCACCCGATCAACAGCGCGCTGTCGCTGATTGCCGTGATGGCTGCGCTGGCCGGCGAATATCTGCTTCTGGGCGCCGAGTTCGTTGCCGCAGTGCAGGTGATCGTTTACGCCGGCGCGATTATGGTGCTGTTCGTGTTTGTCATCATGCTGCTAAACGCGGGCGAAGAAGAAGAGACCAAAGGAAGCCGTGTCGCTCTTCTACTGGGTGTACCGGGGGTGCTGACCGGGAGCGTGCTTACGGCGTGGGTGGTGTTGCGGCACTCCGGGACCGAAGCGGTGCCGATCGGCGCATTGCCAGGGCATCCGACGGACATTGCGCAGCTTCTTTTTCACGATTTCCTTTTGCCATTTGAAGTCACTTCCGTGTTGATCCTGATCGCCATCATGGGCGCTGTGGTTCTGGCCAGCAAGCCGGAGTCTACGGCGAGGAAGGTGGACTGATGGTACCGCTATCTTATTATTTGCTGCTCAGCGGATTTCTGTTTGCCTGTGGCGTGGTGGGATTTCTGATCAAGCGCAACATCATCACTATCTTCATGTCGATTGAGCTGATGTTGAATGGCGTGAATCTCTCGTTCGTGGCGTTCGCGGCGCATTGGCATGCGCTGTCCGGTCAAGTCTTCGTCTTCTTTGTGATGGTAGTAGCTGCGGCGGAAGCGGCGGTGGGACTGGCGATCATTATTGCCGTGTATCGTACGCGCGAGACTTTGAACGTGGATCAGCTGAACCTGCTCAAGCTATGAACCCGATGCTCAATCTCTGGCTGATTCCGGTTCTGCCGCTCGCGGGAGCTGCAATCAACGGCTTTCTCGGCAGGAAGTCGTCAAGGTCCGCCGTAACTACCATCGCGCTGTTTTTCAGCGGAGCTGCTTTTGCGATGGCTTTGTGGGTCGCGATGCGCTTTTCGTCGTTGACGCTTCCCTATCACGAGTATCTGGCGCACTGGATTCGTTCTGGCAACTTCAGCGTTGATTTTGCTTTCTATCTCGATCAGCTTTCGCTGGTCATGTTACTGGTCGTCACTGGAGTCGGATTCCTGATTCACATCTATTCCGTCGGGTACATGTGGGACGATCCCAGCTACTACCGGTTTTTCAGCTATCTAAATCTGTTCATGTTTTTCATGCTGACGCTGGTATTGGCCAGCAACTACCTGATGATGTTTATCGGGTGGGAGGGCGTGGGACTGGCGTCGTATCTGCTGATCGGGTTCTGGTTCGCGAAAGATTCGGCGGCATCGGCGGGCAAGAAAGCATTCATCGTGAATCGCATCGGCGACTTCGGTTTTCTGATCGCGCTGTTCTTGCTGATTAAGCACTTTGGATCGCTGAATTTTGATCAGGTATTCCAGAGTGTTACACCCCTCGGGGCAGAGACGGCTGGTGCGGGACTGCTCACGGCGATTGGAATTCTCCTGATGATAGGAGCTTGCGGAAAATCGGCGCAGATTCCTCTATATATTTGGCTGCCGGATGCGATGGAAGGTCCAACTCCGGTTTCGGCATTGATCCATGCTGCAACCATGGTGACCGCGGGTGTGTATATGGTCGCGCGCTCGCACGTGATTTTTGAACGGGCACCGATGGCGCTAACGGTCGTGGCGATCATCGGAACCCTCACTGCATTTTTCGCGGCAACCATTGGCATCGCGCAAACCGACATCAAGAAAGTTCTCGCCTACTCGACCGTCTCGCAACTCGGCTACATGTTCATGGCATGCGGGGTGGGCGCATTCTCGGCCGGTATCTTCCACCTGATGACGCATGCGTTCTTCAAAGGCCTGCTGTTCCTTGCGGCGGGCTCGGTGATTCACGCTGTCGGCGGCGAGCAGGACATGCGCAAGATGGGCGGGCTCAAGTCGTATATCCCGTGGACGTTCCTGACGATGGGCATCGCGACGCTGGCCATCTCCGGAATCCCGCCACTGGCGGGCTTTTGGAGCAAGGACGAAATTCTCTGGAAGGCTTACCAAGCCAGCTGGGTCTATTGGCTGATCGGACTGATTACCGCCTTCATTACGTCGTTCTACATGTTTCGATTGTTGTACATGACGTTCTTTGGCGACTACCGCGGAGCCCAGGTAGATGCGCACGGACACGGATCACATGGCCACAACGAGCATGGACACGGCGAACCGCACGAGAGCCCGATGGTCATGCTGGTGCCGCTCATGATCCTGGCGCTGCTTTCGCTGGTTGGCGGGCTGGTTGGGATCGGCAATCATTTCGAACATTTCCTGGCTCCGGTGTTTGGCCCGGGGGGTGTGGTGGCCGAAAGTGGAAGCGGGATTACCGAGAAGTTGCTGATGATCGTCTCGGTGCTCGTCGCCGCGTCGGGATGGTGGCTGGCCCACTTGCTGTACTGCGCGCGGCCTGAGCTTCCGCAGAAGATTGCCGATTCGCTCGGCGGGTTCTACGAGGCGGTCGTACATAAATACTACATCGACGAATTGTATGCTGCGCTGTTCGTCAAGCCCCTCATCGACGGTTCGACTCGCATCCTGTGGCAGGGAGTGGACCGCAAGATTATCGACGCGGCGGTGAATGACGCGGGCGATGGTGCGCGACACGTTTCCGACGAAGTGCGCCACATGCAGTCCGGCAACATTCGCTCGTATGCGGGCTGGATCGCGGCCGGATCTGCAGTCGTGATCGCTTTCATGATCTGGATGGGAGTGCGATGAGCACCGACAATCTCAGTTCCATCATCCTGACGCTGGTGACCTTTACTCCGCTGGCGGGTGCATTGCTGCTGATGTTTTTTCCCCGACGCGACCGGGATGTTCGGATTTTTGCGCTTGTTATCTCGCTTCTGACGTTCGTCCTCTCTTTACACCTGCCTGTTCACTTTCATCGCGTACAAACAGATTTTCAGTTTCAGATCGACAGGCAGTGGGTTTCGACTCCGAATATCCACTACCACATGGGGGTGGATGGAATCTCGTTGTGGCTGGTGGTGCTGACTACGTTTCTTACGCCACTGTGTGTGCTGATTTCCTGGAAGTCGATTCATGATCGGGTGAAGGAATTCTTCATCCTGCTGCTGATTCTGGAAACGGCGCTGATCGGTGTGTTCACTTCGCTTGATCTGTTCCTCTTTTACTTCTTCTGGGAAGCCACGCTGATACCGATGGCGCTGCTGATTGGAATTTTCGGCCACGAGCGGAAAGTTTATGCCGCGGTGAAGTTCTTCATGTACACCATGATCGGCTCGGTGTTTATGCTGGCGGCGATTCTGTGGCTTTACGCGCATACCGGCAGTTTTGACTTTGTGGTGATTCGCGACCAGATCATGAGCGGTGCTGTGCCGAAATTCCCGGCGGCTGCGCAGTGGCTCTTCCTCGGATTCTTTTTGGCGTTTGCGGTCAAGGTTCCACTCTTCCCTTTTCACACGTGGTTGCCGGATGCACACGTAGAGGCGCCGACGGCGGGGTCAGTGCTGCTGGCGGGCGTGCTGCTCAAAATGGGCACTTACGGGTTGTTGCGCTTCAACCTTGGATTGTTCCCCGAGCAGTCACGGAGCAACGCTCCGTGGGTGATGACGTTGGCCTTGATAGGGATCATCTATGGCGCGCTGGTAGCCATGGTCCAGCCCAACATGAAGAAGTTGATTGCGTATTCGTCGGTGAGCCATCTCGGATTTGTGGTGCTGGGAATCTTCAGCTTCACGCAGGCCGGACTGAATGGCGCGATGTTTGTGATGCTGGCACACGGAGTTTCTACGGGCGCATTATTCATGTTGGCAGGAATTCTGCACGAACGGCGTCATACCTATGAGATCAGCGAATTCGGCGGACTCGCTTCGCCCATGCCCGTGTATGCTGCGTCGTTTCTGGTGATCGTGCTGGCGTCGGCGGGACTGCCTTTGCTGAATGGATTCATTGGTGAATTTCTGGTGTTGAGCGGGGCATTCCAGGACAAGGCAATTTACGGGATACTCGGCGCCACTGGCATAATCTGGAGCGCGATCTATCTCCTCTGGATGTACCAGCGAGTCTTCTACGGCAAGGTTACGCACGCGGTGAACAATTCCTTGGGTGATCTTTCGGGATTAGAAAAATGGGCGGTGTGGCCGTGCGCCGCGGCAGCTCTGGTGATGGGAGTGGCTCCTATTATGTGGCTGGGAGCGATTGATCCGGCGGTTCAAGCGGCCCTCACACCGTTTGCACGAGTCGCGAGCAGGGTGGTGGGGCAATGATCTGCGGCGCGATGATCGGCGGGACAACGATCGCAAGCCTCGTCCTGGCCTATTCGCAGGCGCTGCCGCAGGGCGCGGATTACGTTCGCATCCTGCCAGAAATTGTTTTGTCGGTTTTTGGCATCATTGTGATGCTGCTGGAACCACTGCTCGACGAGAAAAAAGGGCAGAAGATTCTTGGCTTGATTGCGCTGGTGGGCGCGCTGGCGGGGATTGCAGCGACATGGTTCATGGCCCAGTCTCCAGGCGTGGCTTTCTGGAACATGGTGCAAGTGGACAGATTCAGCGTCTTCTTTCACGCTCTGGTGATTGCGATTACCGGAGTCGTCATCCTTAGTTCCTACGAATATATGGCCGTGCAGCGGATCCGCGCGGGAGAATACTACGCGCTGATTCTTTTCGGTGCTGTCGGCATGGCGCTGATGTCGTCGGCGGTCGAACTCGTTCTGATTTTCATCGCCCTTGAGATTTCGTCCATCTCGTCTTATGTGCTGACGGGATTCCGGCGGCACGAGGCTGCCAGCGCGGAAGCGTCGTTGAAATACTTTCTGCTGGGCTCATTCGCCACAGCGTTTTTTCTGTATGGAGTAGCGATGATGTTTGGCGCTACGGGCTCGACGAATATTGATCCGGTCAGCAGAACGTTACAGACTGCTCCAGTTCCGTTGCTGGCGTTCGTAGCAGTGGCGCTCATGTTTGTGGGTTTGGGTTTCAAAGTGGCAGCGGCGCCGTTCCACGTATGGACCCCCGACGTGTATGAAGGAGCGCCGGCGCCGATTGTGGGGTTGATGTCGACGGCGCCCAAGGCCGCGGCTTTTGCAGTTTTGTTGCGCATCGTTTTCGTGATCAATGTGCCGGGAACAGTCTGGCTAGTTTGGGTTGCGGCGGCGCTCTCCATGACTTTGGGCAACGTGGGTGCGTTGGTGCAAAACAACGTGAAGCGACTGCTGGCCTACTCCTCGATCGCCCACGCAGGCTATTTGCTGGTTGCATTCGCAGCCGCGCCAATCTTAGGGATTTCGGCAGCCATGTTCTACACCGCAGCCTACGCTGCTATGAACCTGGGCGCTTTTGCAGTGGTCGGCCATTTTGCCAACGCGGGCGAACGCTATGTGACCTTAGAGGACTATGAAGGCTTGGGGCGGAGTTCCCCACTGCTGGCGGCGACGCTCACCATTTTCCTTCTGTCTCTGATCGGCATCCCGATGACCGGGGGCTTTTTTGCGAAGTTCTATGTGTTCAGCGCAGCGGTGAAAGCCAACTTGATCTGGCTGACGATCATCGGCGTGCTTAACAGCGGCATCGGCGCTTATTACTACTTGCGCATTATCGTGATGATGTACATGCGCGAGTCCCGGAAGGCGGTTCCGGTAACGCCCGTTCCCTTTGCGCTCCGTCTGGCGCTGGTCTGCTGTATCGGCGCGACTATCTATCTTGGATTATTTCCTGGCCGCGTCCTGCAGTATGCGCAGGACTCAGCGCAGGAACTCGTGCAGCATTCTCGGCCCGAAACTCCCTTATCCGCGCCTGTTTCAGCGCTTCGCGAACCTCTGTAGCGAAAAGTGGATTTTGTGAAAATCGCGAATACTAGTGTTTGACAAGCGTCCCAACCTGCGGCATCATGGGTCCAACGGTTTTCGTTCTTCCCTCGTGGGATAACTTATCGGAGTGGAGGGGAAAGCATGTCCGAGTTTATGCGCAGATTATGGTTGGAAGATTCGGGGCAAGATATCGCCGAATATGCGGTTATGCTGGCGGTGATCCTGGTTCTCGTTGTGGGAACGATACGCCTGATCGGGTCCAACGCTAATAATGTGTTTTCGAACGCGGCCAGTTCGATTCAATAATTAAGGACGGTTGCGCGGCGGCAGCGACGTGGGATAATAATGCGGGAACCTCTCTTTATGGCGCGATTTACCTCGTTTACCGGGCAGTTTCGCTACGACTGGTTTACCAGAGTGGCGGCTGCGGCGGAACTTGCGGGGAGATCGAATCAGCCGTGATCGACTAGATTCAAGCAAGTTCAGTCAAAGGCCGCGATCCAAGATCGCGGCCTTTGCGTTTGCAACGGGAACTCAGGAGGGTTGGCAATGATCGTCAATATGTCGGAGAAAGCGACCGAGCAGGAGATCGGACACGTGATCGAGCGCATTCGTGAAGCGGGCTACCAGCCTCACGTTACGCGTGGAGTGGAGCGGACCATCGTGGCCGCGGTCGGAAATGGACGGCGACACGAAATCGAAGCCCTGCAGGTGGCGCCGGGCGTGGAGAATGTGGTGGCCATTGCGCAGCCGTTCAAGTTGGTCAGCCGGCAGGTTAAGCCGGAGCGATCGGTAGTGAATGTGGGTGGGGTCGCCATTGGTGGACCCGGAGTTGTGATCATTGCCGGACCATGCTCGGTGGAATCTCGCGAACAGTTGCTGGACACGGCGCATGCCGTAAAGCGCGCCGGCGCCACGATGCTGCGTGGCGGAGCTTACAAACCGCGGACCTCTCCCTATGACTTTCAGGGGCTCGGACTGGAGGCGCTGAAGATCCTGCGAGAAGCCCGCGAGCAGTCCGGGCTGCCGGTGGTCACGGAAGTGATGAGCACAGAAGATGTAGAAATCATCTGCGAACATGTCGACATGCTGCAGGTGGGAGCCCGCAACATGCAAAACTTCGCGCTCTTGCGGCGGCTGGCAACCGTCAACAAGCCGGTGCTGCTGAAGCGTGGGCCATCGGCAACCGTAAAAGAATGGTTGTTAGCCGCAGAGTACTTATTGTCGGGAGGAAACAGTCAAGTGGTGCTTTGCGAGCGTGGCATCAAAACTTTCGAAACGGAGATGCGCAATACGTTTGATCTCGCCGCCGTGGCGCTGGCGCGTGATCTTTCTCATTTGCCGGTGATCGCCGATCCTTCTCACGGCACTGGTAAGCAAAGTTTAATTGCAGCGGTCTCGCGCGCGGCGGTCGCGGTAGGAGCCGATGGATTGATCATTGAAGTACATCCGTGTCCGGAGCGGGCGCTGTCGGATGGGGCGCAGTCCCTCGATTTTGCTGGATTCGAGAAGGTGATGAAGGCCATCGCAGAGCCACTGCGTCGAGCCGCAGTGGTCGCGGATATGGCTCGGGCATAAGCAGAAACGTCAGTGCGCGGGATTAGCTTTTGGAAGTTTGATTCGCATGGCGGGATCGCCAAGCAAATTATACGTTTTGCGCACGGCGAGATTGGAGATGCCTGACTTCGCCTTGAGGATCGCGTCTCCCAGAGCCGGATGCGACGAACTCATCGCGCCTTGCACGATCAGTTTGTCGAGAATGGTCTGCGGCGGGGCTTGGTTCAGGCCGCTCGAGGCCAGGACGGCCACAGCGCCTCCGTTGGGGGCCAGCATCAGCGCAACGGCCAACGGTTCTTCGTAAACATCCTGGAAGAATCCATTGAGGCAGTCCATGATGAGGAATACCGGCAATGAAGTCCCGTTGGTCAGAGAGCTCGCGGCGGTGCTGTCGAAAAGGTCGTCGCCGGACCACTCGTCCTCGGAGCCGTGTCCCGCATAATTCACCAGCAATTGCCCTGAATTGATGGCGGTAAGAATTGCTTGCCGCGCATCCGGCGGGCTCGTCGAGGTGGCGAAGACATCCGTTACCTGCATGGTTGAAGGCAGCTGAGCCTGGACCACCTGACTGTCCTTTGTAAAGTTCTCGGTATCGTTTACATCAGCTACCATCAGCGCCTGCGAGGTCCACGCGCCGTTCGTGGATTGGCCCTCATAAGCGGCTATCCTTTCCGCCACGAGTTTGGCTTCGGCTGCCGTGCTCACGGGCAAACGTCCGGTTGCAATGGTCGGCATGCCACTGTCGTTGAAGTCAGAGAACCAGTCATCGGATGCCGTCATGAGGCCCGTCGTTGGAATGATTTTCGTGGGCACGAAGTCCAAGTGGCCGAAGCCGAGATAATTGCGGGGATCAAGCGAGGCTCGACCGTTCAGCAAGAGATATCGCGGCGCGGTGTGCCACGCTTTGACCGCCGTTTGCAAAAAGTCGCGGATGGCCTGAGGACTGTGCTCGCCGAAGTTAAACTCGTCATAGAGATCATCGACCAACACAACTGCGGATGATTTTCCCTGCGCCTTGTGAGCGCGCAGCAGCGGCTCCAGAGCGCCTGCGAAGGCCTCCGCTGACACCATCACAATTTCGCTGCCGGGTTGCGCGATGTGCCACTGCGAGGGATGGTTCTTACGAATCCCTGCCGCCGACGCGATGCGGTCATCGGCCACAGCCATAAGCGTGTGCAGCGCGGGGGCCGAGGGATTGGTTGTGGACCATGGCACTTGAACTTCGACCGCGTAGTCTGTCTTCGAGGCCGCATCCGGCGTGACTTGACCACTAAGTTCCACCGGCTGATCCGGATTTGTGATGTCGAGGACGACCACTGTACCTTGAGTGAAACCCGTCACTTTCAGTTCATCCCCGGGGCGGCCGGTGAACGTCAAGGCATTAGAGTCGGCCGCGTAGGAGTGCGGATAAGTAATCTGGATCGACTGCAGCAGGCTGACATCGTATTCCCCATCTTGCGCCGTCAGCGTGACGGTGTTCGCACCGTTCTGCAAAAGGCCGGGCGGAACGTCAACAGTGAATTTTCCTTTGGCTTGACCGGTGAAGGTCAGATCGCCCAGCGTGGTGCCGTTCAGAGCAATGGTAACGTCGTGTGGGATCGCGAGAATTATGCCCTGCAGAATCAATTGCAAACGCACCTGCTGGGTCGAGGTGGTGTCGAGGTGGTTCACCTGAATCGTCTCGTCGATCGCAGTGGAAGAAACGAGCGGCCCGAAGAAATTGTTGCCCTGAGAGGTAGTCAACGCCGAAAAGTATGTTGTACGCGGCGTCAGTTCAACCGTGAACGGAAAGCTTGCGGGAGGCTGATTCGAACCGACGGAGAGCGGTAAACGGGGAATCCGCGCGCCGTGCGATTCTTCCGCCGCGAGCCAGTAGACTCTGGTGCCGGAGTATTGCGTATCGATTCCGGTGCCGTAGAAATAAATTGCAGCCTGAGGACCGAAACCTCCAGGGCCGGCGGAGGCGCCGGTGATCTGTATCGGCTGCTCGATGGCCTCGGCGTAAAGGTGCAGGAATGCTGGATCCACATTCGCGTCCAACCCAGCTTGGATCAGTTGCGGCTGCGTTACGCAGTACCAGCCTTCGTGCTTCACGAATATTCTTACGGCGGGATGTCCGGCGAGTTCGAACTGCTTCTGCTGCTGGGCAACTGTCGGAAGAGTATCGGGCAAAACATTCTCAACGGGGTGGCTCACGCCGGGCTGTGCCTGGTTCAGTTGATTCACAGTGACCGCTGAAGTGGGGTCGCTGGCAAGCTGAGCGTTGGTGGAGGCCGCGGGAGAAACTGGGCCGTGGAGTATGCGAGTACCGTTCACATCCACATCTTCCAGCCAGTAAGGGCCGCTGCCGGCGTTTGCGGACGAATCGATCCAGCTATAAGTCTTGCCAGAATGTTTGGGCAGCGCCCCGCTCATCAGCAGGGCCGATCCCGCGATCAGTGAAGAATTCAAAGAAATGCGCTCGCCGCCCTGTTCGCGGTAGACGTTGAATCCGAGGTTGCGCGCTTCGGCACCTGTCTTCCAGAGAAGTACAACACGGTCTGCCCCAGTCTTGTCCTTGCCGCGCTGGGCTGAGAAAAACTCCAATTTGATATTTGTCGGAGCCGTGATGGTTTCAACCTGAGTGGAGGTGTTGGGTGTAGTCATCTGGTCCGCAGTCACGCTGGCTGTGTTGGACGCGATCCCCGGCGCTCCCGCGAGCGTGAGAATGGTGACTGTGGCCGTGCCGGGGTTGGCCATCGTTCCCAGCAAGCATGTAACGGTGCCGCCCGCTTCCGAACATGTGCCCGCCGTGGTATTGACGGCGAGATAGGTAACGTTCGTTGGCAACGGGTCGGTTACGGTCACGTTCGTCGCGTTGGCGGGACCGTTATTCGTCACCAGGAGGGTGTATGTCAGGGTGTCGCCGTCGGCCACGGTGGGACTCGGTGTGGCTGTCTTCACGATGGTCACATTCGCGCTGTTGGCGTTGGCCACAACAACCATAGCGGTCGCGGTGTTGCTGGTGAGGTTTGGAACGATGTTGGTGGCGGTGGCCGTGGCGGTTTCGGCAATGTTTGTTCCGGAAGCGGTGCTGGCATTCACTTGCAGCACGAGAGTGAAGTTGGCTGTGGCATTTAGAGCGAGAGTGGTGGCTGTGCAGGTGATCGTACCTGCGGCTCCGACAGCGGGATTGGTGCACGTCCAGCCCGCCGGAACCGTGATGGACTGGAAGTTAGTATTCGGCGGAGTGGTTTGAGTAAAGCTGGGAGATGCTGCAGCCAATGGTCCATTGTTGGTGACGCTCTGCGTATAAGTGACGATGCTACCCGCGGCAACGGAAGTTGGCACCGCAGAGTTCGTGGTGATCAGATCGGCTTGAGTCGCGGTCGCAACGACGTCCGCTGCAATCGCGCTGTTGTTGGCTGGGTTCGGATCGGTCGTTGAGGAATTCGCAGTTGCGATGTCATTGATTGCCGTCCCGGCCGCAGTCCCCGCATCTACCTTCACAACAACCGGGAAACTGGCTGTTCCTGGCGCGAAGCTGGGATTCGTGCAGGTGATTGTGCCTGTGGTGCCGGCCATCGGAAGGATGCAAGACCATCCGCTCGGGAGCGGCGTTAACTGCACGAACGTCGTATTGGGCGGCGTGCTTTCGGTGAACCTCGCAGCAGTCGCTGTGCTTGGCCCGCCATTAGTTACAACTTGTGTGTAGCTAATGTCGGCGCCGGCCAGCACTGGAACCGGGCTGGCAGCATTAGTGACCGATAAGTCAGCCGAGTCCGCAACCTGCACGCTGGCTGACGCGCTGTTGTTGCCGGGGTTAGGGTCGCTGGTGGTTGAGGAGACTGAGTCGGTTTGAGTGATAGTGGATCCGGAAGTGACGTTCGTGCTTACCGTCACCGCGAATGTGAAGTTCGCGGTGGAGACAGCGAAGGTTGCGATGGTGCAGGTGAGCGTCCCTACCGAGCAGGTCCAGCCGGCGGGACCGCTTAGCGACACCGCTGTTGTATTAGCCGGAAGGGTTTCCGTGAACGTAACGGTGCTCGCGCTGGCGGGACCACCGTTGGTTACGGTCTGCGTGTAGGTGATGTTGCTACCGGCCGACACCGGGTTCGGGCTGGCTGTGTTTGTAACACTCAAATCTGCTTGCCCCGCCCCCGCTACCCCAATTGTGACCGTGGCTGAATTGTTGTTGTTATTCGTGTCACTGGTAGAGGTGGCAACTGTCGCTGTGTCGGTGATGATGGTTCCCGCCGCCGTGCCTGCAGTCACAGTCACCACCACGGGGAAGGTACTGGTCGAGCCCGGCGCCACGCTGGGATTCGTACAACTGATGGATCCGGTGGTGGTACAAGTCCATCCCGCAGGTACGGGGGCAAGAGAGAAGAATGTCGTGTTGGCCGGAATCGCTTCCGTGAACGTGTCTGTGCTGCAGTTGCTGGGGCCAGTGTTGGTCACAACCTGGGTGTAAGTGATATGGCTGCCCGCCGCTACCGGGCTGGGTGTGCCACTGTTGGTTACGGCCAGGTCGCAAGCTGTGGTGACGGGAGTATTGATGGTCGTGCTGTTGTTAGCCGAGTTGGGATCGCTTGTCGTGGAAGAAACCGAGGAGTTTGCCGTGATCGAAGCGACGGTGACACTTGGAGCCAGGTTCACAACGACGATGATGTTCGCCGACGCACCCAAGGCCAAGGTCGGGTCGCTGCAGGTGACGTTGCCCGTCCCGCCTACGGCCGGGGCTGTGCAGGTCCAACCAGTGGGAGCAGAGGCGGAGACGAACGTAGTATTGTTGGGCACCGCTTCCAGAAAGCTGACGGCAGAAGCTGGCCCGGGACCATTGTTCGTCACCGTTTGTAAGTAGGTGATGTTATTCCCGGGGTAGACGGTGAGAGGCGTGGCCGATGTGCTCAGCGCAACGTCGGCCTGCGCTGAGGAAGATGCGACTACGTCGGTGGCCGTGGCGGAATTGGCGCCGAAGGCTTGGTTCGTGGCAGTCACGGTCGCTGTATCGGTGATGATTGTGCCGCTTGCCAGGCCGGTGTTCGCCTTGTAGACCACGGTGAAGGTGCCGGAGGAACCCGCTGCCACGCTGGCGTTGGTGCAGACCGTGGGGAAACCTGTGCAGGTCCAACCCGTCGCACCCGTGATCGAAACAAATGTAGTATTCAGCGGCGTTGCTTCGGTAAAGGTTGCAGCGGTAGCTGCTGCCGTCCCGGTGTTGGTGACGACCTGCGTGTAAGCAATATTGTTACCGGTCACGACTGGATTCGGTGAGGCAACGTTGGTGACGGATAACTGCGCTCCCGTAGTCGTCCCAACGACGGTGGAAGCGGAGGCTGTGTTGTTCGCAGAATTCGGATCAGTCACTGAGGAGCTAACGGTGACGGTATCCGTTATCACGGTGCCATTCGCCGTCCCGGCCGTGACCTTCGTGATCAGGCTAAAAGTGGCGGCGGTGCTGCCGGCCATATTCAAGTCGTTACAAACGACGTTGCCGGTCCCACCAACGGGCGGCGTAGTGCAGCTCCAGTTGGCGGGCGCGGCAATGGAAACAAATGTGGTGTTCGCGGGAATAGCCTCAACCAACGACGCGTTGTCCGCGGCGCTGGGACCGTTATTGGTGACGATTTGGGTGTAAGCGATGTTGCTGCCGGCTGCGACTGGATCCGGAGCGGCGGTGTTGGTCACGCTGAGATCTGCGCTGGAGGACACATTGGCTACATCGGTATAGCTGTCGTTCGACAGATTGATTTCGCCGCCGCCACCCACGATGGCAGTGTTCGTTTCGGTGGAGGGAGCGGTCTGCGCGACATTGGCGTTGATAGTAATCGATGGGTAAAAACTATTCGCCGCCAAGACCATCGAATTGACGCAGCTGACGGTTTGCGATGCGATGGAGCAAGTCCATCCGGTCCCGGTGGCACTCGTGGGAGTAAGACCCAAGGGCAGCGTATCGTTCACCGTTACCGTGCCGCTGGTGGAACCGTACGGACTCAGGTTCTCGACAGGGATGGTGTAGGTGGCGGTTGAACCGCGAGTGAGTGTACCCGGGGCATGGCTCTTGGTGAGCGTCATGTCGGGAGTGCACTGTGCGCCAGACTGCGTACCGGAAGTTTGAGATATTGACGCGTTCGTAACGCTGGTGCCCGCGGCGCCGGGGGTTGATCCGTAGGACACTCCGGGATCTTCGGTCAGGCCGTTCGTTCCGCCACTTACGCTGATACTCGCCGGACTGCCGGAAACCAGAACCACTCCACCGCCACCGCCACCGCCGGGGCCGTGACGGTTTCCGAGAGTGAAGGGTTCCGAAGCCCAGGCGTCGCCACCGTTGCCACCGTTCGCTTGCAGCGTTAGGCCGCTCTCCCCGCCGTTTGCCGAAAGAACAACGATGCTGCCACCTGCTCCGCCGCCGCCGCCCGCATCGTTGGCCGTGCCGTTGTAAGCGTTTATTCCGTTGGCGGTGAGGATTGCCGCGCCGCTGAGCGCGTAGGTGCGAATGATGATGATGCCGCCACCGGTAGCGCCCCCACTGGCCTGATTGTCGCCATCAGAATTGTTGCGCGTTCCCGCACCACCTCCGCCACCCATCGCGACGCGATTGATGGTCGCGGGGAAAGCAGTGCCACCTTCGCCGCCTACGCTCAGATTAGTATTCCACGAGTCGCCGCCAAAACCTCCAGCGCCACCGTTAGCGCCGCCACCGCCGCCGGCGTTTTGGTCATTAGCCGCGGGGTCAGCATCGGTGCCTCCTCCGCCGGCGTTGCCCGGAGCTCCGCGGGCCATGCTGCCGTCAGTTCCCGCGGTACCACTCGGATAACTGCTATTCCCAGCCGCAAAACTGGCACCGGACTCAACCCAAAACGGAGTACCCGCGATTCCTTCGCCCTTCGCAGCGTCATAACCGGCCTCCCCGCCCACGGCTCCGGTGTACGTGGCCGGAGCGGGTTGACGATAATCTGTGTTGGCGCCGCCTCCGCCCGTTAATTGCATTCCCGCTCCGCCGCGGAAGCCTAGACCACTTACCGAGACGGTGGCTCCGTTTAGAGTCAGCGTACTCGAAGTATCTAAGGCCAAAACCCCGCCCGTGGAACCATTCCAGGCTAGCGCCGTGGGTGGCGAACCCGAACTGAAGGAAGCAGTCGTGTATTGCGGCACCACAATCACCTGGTAAGTGCTCTGGCCCGCAGTTGCTGAGGCCGTGGCGTGGTGATAAGCGAAAACCAATCCGCCGCCCAGGCCTGCTCCGGAAATGATTACTGAGCCACCTGTTGTACCCACTGCGCTTTGCGCGGTAACGAACTCGTACTCGCCGGCGCTATTCAGAGAGGTAAATCCCTGGCCTGTGTATCCATTCCCATACGCGACGGTGTTCGAGTCGTTGATGCTGGCATCCTGCATCTGGATGACCAGCAAAAGATTTCCGGCGGCGATTGCGTTACCAGCGCCGGTCGCGGCACCCACAGTGATGGAGGTGGCTCCCGCGGCCACGTTGGCTGCCCCCGGGTAGTACGTGTTTAAGACGCCAGTGAGATTATTTCCGGCCGCAGCCTGCGAGGTGGTACCGCAGGCAATTGACTGCACTGTAGCAACCGCTACGTAGGTGTTGTTGCCGGTGTTCGGATCTGGCGGTGTTCCGGAATCTGTTACGGTCGCGGTGTTGGTATATGACCCTGAGGCGGTGGCGGTTTCAACGACTGTTACAGTAGCGTTTGTCCCACTCGCCAGCGTGCCTATGGTACACGTGATGGGGTTGGTAGTGGTGACGCACGTGCCCACGCTTGGAATGGCTGAGACCAGTGTCATGCCCGCGGCGAGAGTGTCGTTCAGCGTGACGGCGTTGGCTGCGGATGTTCCATTATTGAAGACTGTGATGTTGTAGGTTGTATTCGATCCCAGAAAAACCGCGCTGCCGACGCTGGTCGTGACTCCGATATCGGCCGCTGTGGGATTGATGGATACGGCTCCCAACGACCAATTGGAAGTGCCGCTGAATGTCTCCGAGAGTGGAACGCTGGGTGCGCCGGTGCGGCTGCTACCCGTGGCTCGCACGCCAGGATTTGTGCTGTTCTGACTTAACACATTCCACCGCTGCGTCTGAGGACCAGGTACGGTGACCGTCTGGGTTCCATCTGTGGCCAGCGTGTCCAGAATCATGCCGTTGACCACGCTGGGCACATTCAGTTGCGAGTAGGTACCCGCAGCGCCATCGGCTGACACGAAGGTTCCGAGGGGCGCGGTCTGATCCACTCCCGTGAATGTGGTCGCGCCAGCAACTACACCCTCGGTCACTGCCGTGGGGATGTCCACCGACACCACAATTGGAAGATTCGTGCCGGACGCTGGGGCCAGCAGGTACCACATCTCCACTCGGCGCGTGCCACCGGCATCGTTCTGCGCCCCGACGAAACTCAGCGCCGTGCCGCTGTAGGTCACACCCGTGACGTCAGTTGTGGGTGCATTCGTAATGTTGATCGAAACGCCCACAATGAGGACACGGTTCGCCGTGGCGGTAGTGGTGTGGGTAAAGGTAAGGGTTTCGGTGCCGGCTCCCGCCAAGTTTGCCGAACTGGAGCTAGCAGAATCGACTGCGACCTGGCCTCTGGCATATGACGTTGCCAGCATAAGGAACAAGACGATCAGTGCACCGAGAGTGGGCCGCACCTGCTTGCGCACCGCAGCTTGGGAAGTCGCTCGCGCCGGCGGGGCGACGCCTGCCATCTCCAAGAGTTTTCCGAGAACACGCTGTCCCTCCGCCGCTGCTTGCAGCAATTTGCCGCTGATTCCTTTTAGTTTCGTGCGCACAAGTTTTCTGCCCAACCTCACCTCTTTGGCGACGACAACGCCAAGAATCTGGTCGCCGCGCAAAGGAGGGTCGTTTTGCTGTCCGCAGTCACCTCGGGTAATAAACAAATTCTTAGAATGATTGGTAACAATCAGGCGGTGGACGCGGAAGCCGCTATGGCCTTTTGTAAGTACAATATCGCCCTTTCGTAATTTGTTCACCATTACGGGAGTAACGTAGACAATCTGGCCGTCGCGAATGATTGGGGACATACTCGCGCCGCGCGCTTCGAACCGCATGCTCAATCCGTTATTCAGTAGTTCGCGGCTGAGAGCCTCGAACCTTTCTGAATCCGACTCGCTGTTAGTCATTGAAGTGAAGAATTCTGTCTACGGCGCGTTCGTCGGGCTCGAAAGAATAGCG
>Ga0187863_10001735_pt1 | contig 17180 bp, 15 predicted proteins | sample June2016WEW_11_1_FD_132975 | JGI IMG/M metagenome (GOLD analysis project Ga0187863, IMG submission 132975) | Peatland microbial communities from SPRUCE experiment site at the Marcell Experimental Forest, Minnesota, USA - June2016WEW_11_10 | ecosystem: Environmental > Terrestrial > Soil >... | reverse complement strand
TGCGGCGATTATCGCGCCACCCGACTCGAAGAACTGAAACTCTCAGCGCGCGTTGCCGCGCAACGGGTGCGCGAAACCGGCGAGCCTTTTCACTTCAATCCCATGTCTTCCCGGGAACGGCGCATCGTGCATCTCGAACTCCATGGAGCACAGGGTGTCCGAACGGTGAGTGAGGGGGCCGGCGACCGGCGTCAGCTGGTTGTTTATCCCGCGCAAAAGAACGATCCGGGTGAGCGGCCGCGCTAGATATCGATCGTGACGCCTTGTTTGCCCACATTGACGCACTGTGTTGTGCCAACCGAGTCCCTCCGGCCCGCCGCTTCGTGGATATGGCCGCAAAAAAGATACGCGGGCTGTTCCCGCTCCACCCATTCGCGTACTGCCGCGCTGCCCGCATGTTTGCCAGGGGCGTATTCGTCAAGCTTTGTGCCCGCTGGCGGGCAATGCACCACCAGATAGAGCGGCTTGATTCCGCTCACCGCCGACAGAGCCTCCGCAATCTCCGGTTCGGAATATTCACCGGGTGTGTTGAAGGGGGTGATGTTGCTGTAGCCCAGGCCAGCCCACTGCACCACGCCGGTGCTTGATTCAAGCGGCCGGACCTGCCGATGGAAATCAACAAAGCCCAACCGCTCGGAAAGTTCGCGCGTGGATTTGTGCGTTTCGTGGTTTCCAGGAAGCACCCAGAGCCGTTCACCGAGCGGCTTAAGAACCTGGCCGCAGCGCTCCAATCCTTTGCCAAAGGTGGCCAGATCGCCGGCATCAATGTAGATATCCGCCGGCTGCGCAACGATTCGCGCGAGCGCATCCAGATCACCATGGATGTCGCTGAAAATTAGCACCTTCATGGATTCCCCAGCGCAGGTGACACCTGCCTTCGCCTCATCAGCTCCATGAACATTCCGTTCTGCAACCAACCTTCGGCGGCGACGGCTCCAGCATCATCGAAAATCACGCGGTACGAGAATGGCTGTGGCGCGCGCCGGTTCCCGTTTGTGAAGCGGTGTTCGCTGAAGTCCACAACATGATCTCGATTCATGACCGAGGAATGGATCGTGGGAAAGCGCGCGAATTGCCAGTAAAGCCGCACCTCAGGAAGCTGCAGCGCGCGCGCTATGAAGGCATCGGGAGGGGAATCGGCCACATAGGAAAAGGGGGGATACTCCGCGTGTCGCAAGTCGAAGCGAGACTGATACACCCCGTCCGGAGTGCGGATGAGGTCTCCCCAATCCAGCAAGGAGGGCGGAATGGGGAGCGCACCTAGGCGAACGACAGCGATATGATTCCGCTCAGCGAAACTGTGCACGCGGGTCATCGCCGCATGATGCGCCGCGGCGCACAGAAACACGTAGGCGAGTGTCGCGCAAATTCCCGCCTGGCACCATCTCGACCGCCGGATTTGAAATCCCCAGCCGTTCACTCCCGGCAGAAAAAACAGCGCCGCAAGCAAACTACTCGCCAGCGCAACGATCCACAGGTGAAAGGGATATCCTGTAAGAGACGCGATGGCCCAGATCAACAATGAGGCCGCGCTCGAAAGCGCCCACATTTTCTTCGCCCGCGACCCGCCGAGCGCCTGCTCGCGCGCTTGGTTGTCGTAGATCCACGCCACAACCTGCGGCAACAAAACACTGGCGCTCAACACAAAATCGATGATGAACATCAGATCCCAGGCCACGCGCTTTTGGGAGAAGGGCGTCCACATCCGCGTGCCGAAAGACGTTGTGCCGTCAAGCAGGATGTGGCTCGCAATTCCCACGCCGTAGATGACCGTGAGCATTCCCCACGAAGGTGTTTCGATGCCGCGACGCCGCCCCACGTAGCGCGTCAGCCACGCAAGGAGCGCTGCGAAAAGAGGGAGGGCCACGAAGGAGTGCGTGATTCCCCGGTGGTAGTTGACGATGGCCATCGGGTCGCGCGAGGCAATCTCGGCAACGAGATCGATGTCGGGGAATAGGGCACCGAGAGTCGCCGCGAAGGTTGCGACGCGTCCTTGCCGGTCTGAAAAGAAGCCCTTCCCGAGAAGTGCTCCAGTGATGCCGTGCGTTAGGGGGTCCATTCAGATTTGGAAAAAGGGAAGTTTACACGATTCCTTCGGGGTCAAGCGATCCAGATTAAGGGAGATTCCTTCGCAACCACCGCGCCAATCATTCGCGCGGGAATCTTTCGCTTCTGCAACGCGGCGAGTGCTTGGGGGGCCCGTTCGGGCGCGAGCGCCGCCAGAAGGCCTCCGGAGGTCTGCGGGTCATAGAGCAAGGCGCGCATGTGTTCCGGCACGCTGGCGTCAAAACCAACGCAGCCGTTCAGAAACGCGCGGTTGTTCGCCAGGCCGGCAGAAAAAAATCGGTTGCGCGCGGCATCCACGGCGCCCGCAAGATACCCAATCGCGGTGTGGTCGATCCGCATCGAAACGCCGCTGCCAATACTCATTTCGCGAGCATGTCCCAGCAGTCCAAATCCAGTTACATCGGTGACGGCGTGCACGCAGCCGCTACCGTCTTCGGCAGCTTCGATTTCACGCAAAGCCTCGGCTGCCTCACGATTGAGGCAGGTCATCGAAGCCGTCGAAGCCGCAACCGAGGTTTCATCGGCGCTGCCGCTTTTGAGCGCACTGGAGATAACGCCGGTGCCTAGCGGTTTTGTAAGGAGCAGGCTATCTCCTCGGCGCGCACCGATATTGCGCCATACGGTGGCTGGATGGATCAGACCGGTCACCGCATATCCAAATTTCAGTTCTTCGTCCCGAATCGAATGACCGCCCAGCACGGTGCAATTCGCCTCGGACATCTTAGAGAGACCGCCGCGCATAATCTGTTCTAGAATGTCCGTGGGGCTTGAAGACGGAAATGCAACGATCGTGAGAGCCGAAATAGGGCGTCCCCCCATCGCGTAGACATCGCTCAGGGAATTTGCGGCGGCTACCTGGCCAAAAAGAAACGGATCGTCGACGATCGGTGTAAAGAAATCGACCGTCTGCACCAAGGCTAAGCCGTCTGAGATGCGATAGATGGCGGCGTCGTCGTTGGTGTCAAACCCGACGATCACGTTCGGGTCGGATACCTCCGGGAGCCGCTTCAGCACCGATTCAAGGATGCTCGGGCTCAGCTTCGCAGCGCACCCGGCTGACCTCGCCATGGTGGTCAAACGCACCGATTCTGTCAAAACAGCTGCCCCTCCCCAGATTGTTGCACCGGATTATAACCTATGGATGCTGATGAAGCGGCGGAACCAGGAATCAGTTGGAACTGGCCGCCGAGCGCATAGCGATGACAATCGTTCTGACATCGTCACCCGGGGGAACGACGTGGCACTGGCCTTCAAACACCGCTCCCGGTTCCACGATTATACAGGGAGAATAGACATCCCCGGTTATGATGCCGGTTGGCTGGATCTGAACTCTTCTTGTTGCCCGGAGCGTGCCGTCGAATCGACCGGATACGATGACCTGATTACCGACAATCTCACCTTCGACGGCGGCCTTTTCTCCAAGGATCAGCGTTTGTTGAGAGACGAGGGTGCCCTTCATTTCGGAATTAATGCGGAAGGTTCCCTGGGTTTCCAATCTTCCGTCAACCTTTACTCCCTGCTCAAGAAAGCCAGTCCATTCGCCTGATTCTTCGTGTTTGTGATCGAACCAACCCCAAGGCATTACACCCCCCTTGATGACGCTTCATTCTCTCATCAGCTGATCGTAGAGACGAGCAAGATCACTATCATTATAGTACTCAAAGATCAACTGACCCGCTCCGCCAGGCTTCACGGAGTGGAGCAGGACTCGCGTTCCGAACCTTCTCTGGAGGTCCTCCAAGGCGGCTTTCGTATTGGGATCGGCACTGCGTGAGGTGGGAACAGGGGCCACGCGCGGGCCTCGTGCCGCAAGGCGCTCGACCTGCCGCACAGTCATGCCGCCCTTGGCTACGCGCCGCGCAACATCGAGGCGGGCCGCAGCGTCTGGCAGGGCCAGGAGCGCTCGGCCATGCCCAGCCGTGAGCAATCCCGCCGCGAGCATGTCCTGGATCGGCTGCTCGAGTTTGAGCAGGCGTACAGCGTTGGCAATAGTCGCGCGATCTTTCCCGGTTTTTTCAGCCACCTGCTCCTGCGTCAGATGGAAATCGTCGGTCAGCTTTTGAAAGGCGTGCGCCTGCTCGATGGGATTGAGGTCCTCGCGCTGGAGATTTTCGACCAGCGTCATCTCGAGCGCGGTTTCTTCGGTCACGTCGCGGACAACGATCGGTACGCGGCTCATCTGCGCTCGTTGTGCCGCTCTCCAACGGCGCTCGCCCGCAATCAGCTGATAGCGACCAGCTATTCTTCGCACCACGAGTGGTTGCACGATTCCGCTGGCCCGGATGGATTGGGCGAGCTCGTTTAGGGCTTCCTCGCGGAAATAAGTCCTAGGTTGGTAGGGGCTGGGATCGATTAAGTCGATGTCGGCGTGCAGGAGCCCTTCACTCAGAAGAGATGCCGGTGCGAGCGCTGTCGCTACCGCTGTCCCCGCTCCCGGCGCGGTCGCCCCTGGTGCCGCTACTGCCTGTCCCTGCGGCGGCTGCGGCTGCTGCTGGGCCCCCTCCGGCTCCCGTATCAGCGCGCTCAATCCCCTGCCCAACGCGTTTCTGGGCATTCGCAATTACCTCCTTGGCTAATTGAATATAACTTTCCGCACCTTTACTATGTATGTCGTAGAACATTACTGGCATCCCGTGGCTTGGAGCCTCCGCGAGTCGCACATTTCTTGGTATGACGGTCTCAAATACCTGCGCTCCAAAGAAGCTTCTAAGATCAGCCGCAACTTGCTTGGATAGCGTTGTTCGGTCATCGTACATCGTCAAAAGGATGCCCTCGATGCCCAATGCCGGATTAATGGTGCGGCGCAGCCGCATCAGCGTGTCGAGGAGTTCTGATACGCCTTCTAGGGCCAGATATTCACACTGAATGGGAACCAAGACAGCGTCACTTGCGGCAAGGGCGTTGAGAGTTAGGAGGTCTAGAGAAGGGGGGCAATCGATCAGTATGTAAGAGTACTTGTCGCGCACCTCTCGGATGGCTTCCCTAAGACGATATTCACGATTCTCCATGGAGACAAGCTCGACGGCTGCACCAACCAGGTTTTTGTCAGACGGAATCAGATCTAGCCCATCGACCTGTGCGTCAATCGTTATTCTATCGATGGGTTCATCCAGGATGAGCGCCTGATACAGGGTGTGTCGTGCCGGATCTTTCGGAAATCCCAACGAGCTCGTGGTGTTTCCTTGGGGATCGCAATCGATGATGAGGGTGCGCTGCTCGGATGCAGCTAGCGAGGCCCCTAAGTTTACTGTTGTGGTCGTCTTTCCGACGCCACCCTTCTGATTCGCAATCGAGATGATGCGTGCCAAAATTTCTCCGCGTGAGCGGAGAATGTAACAGAATGTTTTCGATGCTTGCAAGTTGTTTCACGTGGAACAAATATAACGAACGGATCACGTTTTGTTCCACGTGAAACATTTCAAGGGATGGTTCCAGATATCAGATAGCGGTGGTCTGAATTTGGTATACGCAGCGGAATAGACCATTCCCAGTCACGAGAATAATTTCTTGCAATTTTACTTGCATCGTCGCACCCGACCCAGAGGACGAGTTTTCCAGCAATATTCATATTTCCCTTCGCGAAAGAGAGAATATCCTCCCATCTACCAACCGCCCTGCTCGAAATGCGATCAAATTTCGATCGACCCAGGTCAGACGCATAGCCATCCATTCGACCGTGCCATACTTGAACACCATTTTCGACGCCCATCTGCCGCACGATCTCTTGCAGGAATACACACTTCCTCCTATTCGACTCGAGCATCGTCAATTCGATCGATGGGCATACCAAGTACAAGGGCAGCCCCGGGAACCCGGCGCCGGAGCCAACGTCGGCGAGCCGACCATCGGTAATAAGCCCGGATGTAAAGGCAAAGATACTTTCTCCGAAATGAAACCGTACAATCTCAATAGGCTCGGTTACTGCCGTCAACGAGATCATCGCATTCCATCGCAGAAGGGTGTGGATATACAGATGAATCCTGGAACACAGCTCCTCGCTCGCTGCAAGACCATACGCTGAAAGCTCCTTGGCAATCCGGTCGGTTGAAATCGTTTCCATTACTATTTATGTAGTTTGTATGAAACTCTTTTGCATTTCCGTCTGAAACCTTCGCGGGGCGAGAATGCCTGCGGCCATATCTGCCGCAAAGTGTGAAATCATCGGTGGGAGCAAGCTGCCGGTCCACCACCGTATGGTCGAAAAGCAAAGCCCCACGACGAATGTGGACAGAATTCCGCGCCATCCTTGATAGAGGTGCGCAACGGCGAACAGTGCGCTTGGGGCCGCAATGGCCAGGACAGCAAAGTGGCCCCACTGTTTGAAAACCGTCTGGACGAAGCCGCGGTAGATCAACTCCTCGCAAACTGCGACAGTGGCCACGACCACAGAGAAGGCCACGCGCTCGGCAGCGTCCTGGGGGAAGATTCGAGTGGCTAGTTGGGCCATGGTGCCGTGGATCGCGTGAGGAGGCGAGGCCAATTGCCCGAGGGTCAGCAGTTGGTTTGTCAAAATTAGGCCAGCAAAAACTACAGTCACCACGATGACCAGCCAGATATGAGGAACTGCCAAGCCAAGCTGCGCCCCTCGAATTCCGTGAACGTGCGCGCGCCACAGAATTATTGCCGCTGCGACCCATTGTGACAACACGGTGGAGGCGTACAATCGGAGCCGGTCGCGCTTGCTTGTCTGTTCTGTGGCCAGCAGGCGCTGCATGCGGCGCCTTCCCACAAACGGCACAACAGCAGCGAGAAAAACTAGAATGACGGCGAAATCCCAAGGCATCGCCTCCGATCAAATCACTTTCGCAGCCCATCGGCAAGCGAAAGTGCGGCCCACCTTGGCATCATGGCCCACCTTGGCATCATGGCCCACCTTGGCATCATGGCGCACCATGGCATCATGGCGCACCATGGCATCATGGCGCACCATGGCATCATGGCGCACCATGTTGACAGAAACCAAGGTGGGGCCTTATCGTTCTTGATTCCTATTGCCGGAGCCTTATGAAGATTCTCGTAATCGGAAGCGGCGGCCGCGAGCATGCAATGGTCTGGAAGCTGAGGCAAAGTCCCTCGGTCGAAAAGGTCTGGTGCGCGCCCGGGAATGGGGGAATCGCCCAGCATGCCGAATGCTTGCCGCTCGATCTGAAAGACGTCCGGTCGGCTGCCGATCTTGCGAGATCGCTTGGAGCCGACCTTACAATCGTCGGCCCGGAGCTGCCGCTGGCGCTTGGCATCGTGAATGAGTTTTCGCGGCGCGGTTTGGCGATTCTGGGCCCTACGCGTGAAGCGGCGCAGCTTGAGGGCAGCAAGATTTTTTCGAAGCAGTTTATGGAACGCCATCACATTCCGACCGCCTCCATCTACGGCATCTGCGATTCGCCTGCCGATGCGCACAAGGCTCTTGACAAGGCGAATTGGCCGGTTGTCATCAAGGCGGACGGTCTCTGCGCCGGCAAAGGCGTGCTGGTCACGTCTTCGCGCGACCAGGCCGCTCAATTTATAACCCGCGTGATGGACAAGCGCGAGTTTGGCGATGCCGGCAAGCGCGTCCTGATAGAAGAAGGGCTCTGCGGACAGGAGCTCTCCTATATTGTCTTGACCGACGGTGAGCATTTTATGGCGATGGCCCCGACCCGAGATCACAAGCGTGCGTTCGATCATGACGAGGGCCCCAATACGGGCGGGATGGGCGCGTATTCGACCGATGGCATTCTCACGGTCGGGCTGGAGAAGACGATCGTCGACACGATCGTTCGTCCTACGCTCGACGGTCTCAAGAAGGATGGACTTCCATACTGCGGTTTTCTCTACTTCGGATTGATGCTCACCGCGCAAGGGCCCAAAATTCTTGAATACAATTGTCGCCTCGGGGACCCTGAAACCGAGGTGATTTTGCTCCGGGCTGACTTTGATTTCGCTCAGGCATGCCTCCAGGTAATTCAAGGTAACTTGAATGCTTTCAGACCGAAATGGGCTCCGGGGGCCGGCGTCTGCGTCGTGATTGCGTCGGAAGGCTACCCAGCCAATCCCACAATCGGTCGCCTGATCCTTGGGCTGAACACAGCTGCCACGAACACGAGCGGGGTCGTATTCCACGCGGGAACGCGGGCAGAGAGCGGTTTGTACTACTCAAGTGGTGGAAGAGTTCTGGTCGTCGCGGCTAGTGGCGCGGATCTGGAACAAGCGCGGAAAAGGGCTTATGAGTCCGTCCGTTCCATACGATGTGAAGGGTGCTTCTACCGCACAGATATCGGCGTCGCTCAACAGCAAGGGGTGCTTCACCACGCCACGGTAAGGTCGTTGGGGTAAAATCCATTGGGGAGAGGTTGAGTTGAGCACATCTGCGGCAAACCAGGTACTGGTCGGAATATTGATCGGTTCCGATACCGATTATCCGGTCATGAGCGAGGCAGCAACGACGCTCGATAAATTTGGCATCGTGTATGAGATGGAAGTTGTTTCAGCGCATCGCACGCCGGCGCGTGCCCACCAGTACGCTACAGCCGCTGCCAGCCGCGGGCTAAAAGTATTGATCGCGGCGGCTGGTGTCGCGGCTCACCTGGCGGGCGTAATCGCGGCCAACACCACGCTTCCAGTAATCGGTGTTCCCATGGGTGCCGGCGGCCTCAACGGTCTTGACGCACTGTTAGCCACCGTCCAAATGCCGGGAGGAATTCCCGTCGCGACGATGGCCATTGGAAAGGCCGGCGCGGTCAATGCGGCCATATTTGCGGCGGAGATTTTGGGGGCCTTCGACCCGGCCATTGCGCGCAAGCTGATTGCGCACAAGGAGGATCTGGCCCGCGCGGTAACCGAGAAAAATCAGCGATTGCAAGAGCAGCTGGCGGCGAAGCATCCGATAAAGGTTTAGGAAAACGGGTCATCTAGAACCGGTTGAATCGCGCCCAACCGATCGATATCGTGAAATCCGATGTCACGAGGCCGGGGCGAACGCCCATCCGATAGCTAAGCAAAAGCGAGCGATAACACGGGTGCTGGCTTCGATGTCAGGCCGCGATCCGGGCTGAAGTCGTTTGCGGCAAAAGAATCGCAGAATCAGTGTTTGAACAGAGACGGTGCATCGGCGGGGCGTTCGCCTTGTGGCGCCGCTCGTGATTGTTCCACTTGGGGAGGCACGGGTTCGGCAGAGGGTGGAAGTATCCACGCGAAGCCCTTTTCAATCCCGATCATCGCCATGGTTTGCCGGGACTTCGGGCCCGCAATCGCTGCGAGCGCGGCACGAAGGAACTGCGTCGCGTCCGCCGCATACAGTTTTGTGCTTTCACCCTGCAGGAGCCCGGTCGCTACGAGCGCCATCTGCGGATCCGAATTGCGGATCTTCTCCAGCCGTGGATCTTTTTGCCGCAGCAATTCCAGCAGCGACGGTGGCGCGGTCTCGGGCGGGTAATCGAATTCGACGAGCGTCCGGGGCTTCCCCTTCTCCGGCGGCCAGAATTGCAAGTAGGAGGGGGGCAGAACACGCGTATCCCAGTAATCGCTTTTTTCCTCTTGTTGTTTCATCCCATATGTTAGCTGCCATACTTCGGGGCCGTAGCCGCCCAGATAATCTGCAACGATCAATTCCGCAAGCGGCTCATTGGCTGGGAGGTCCACCCTGGCATGCAGGCCCTTGACGATGTCATTCAACCGCCGCTGCAATCCTTGGCCCGTGGCTTCGATGTCGGCGGCCTCATCCCCTCCCTGGGATGGCGCCAGATGCGGCGCGATGCTCACATGGTAGGCTTTTAGATGGGGCAGCTCTCTGTCGAGCCGCGCTACGTCCTGCTGCGAAGAGGGTGAAAACCAGTCGATCGCTCCCAGGATGATCCCTACGCGGGAAGTTTCGATTTCAACCGGAACCGGCGGTCGGGTTTGCGCTTCGATGGGGTTTTCGATCGAACCAATGAGGATCGCGTCCTTGACGACCGCAATCACGACGCGCCCTGCTGCCAGGTTCGCCACGAGCTCCTGGCCGGTTTTTTGAGAGGCCTCTTGCGCGACCGTATAGTGTGCGAAAATCCAGCCGGCAGCAAGCAGATGCGCGGCAATAAGCCCGAAACCTCCTGCGCCATGGAGCCGTCTTCCCGTCACGGGTTTACCATATCACACCGCCCCCGCTTCGCCAGGTAAGTGCATCCCGGCGCCATCTTTAGTAAAATACGGCGCACCAGACAGAACCATTCTAGCGGATCGTTACAACCGCAGCTTCAAAAGGAGCGGATCTGAGATCTCCCAACAGCATTCGTCACAATGGCAAGCGCCTATCCGATATTCTGGAGTCGCATTGCAAGTTTATACGAGGAGACGAAACAGGAACGCGCGCTGACCTGAGCGGGGCTGATCTCTCGCGAGCGAATCTGGAGAAGTCCAACCTTGCCTACGTGAATTTTCACGGGGCCAATCTGGAGGGTGCGAGCCTCCGGGAAGCCCGGCTTTCATCGGCTGATCTCGAAAAGTGCCGGTTATGCCGCGCGGACTTGCGGAAAGCCGATCTCACGGAGGCAAATCTGGCAGGGGCCGATTTGACCGAAGCCCAGGTAGGCGGGGCCGAACTCTTTCGGGCCAATCTCCGCCATGCCGTGCTTCGCCGCGCGGATTTCGGAGCTACGAACTTCCGGGATGCCGATATTACCGGGGCTGATTTTCAGGGCGCTGGCATGAGGACGGCGATCTTGCGGGAAACGAAACTGGAAGGCGTCGATCTTTCGGGTCTGGATCTTTCGACCGCGCTGCTCCCGCGAGGCTACGCGCCGCCCAAGTCCACCAAGAATTAGCCCGGCCGACAGCAGCTCTCGTGTCGGGCCGGATGTAAGCCGTCCCCTAGGCGCATAGGCTTTTGCTCGCATCGGGGCCTGGAAGCGAGAAACCAATGCCCGAGTCGCACTGGATTGAAGTAGAAGACTATAGGAGCCCTCAAGGCTGGACGCACCCTGATCAGGGCTCCGCGCGTGCGCGCGACTATTGCGCGGCCCTGGAACGCGGCGGAATTCTTTTTTTCCCTCGGCCGCCTTTTGATTTCCCGGAAGCAGACGGTGAGTTTCTGCTCTCGCAGCACTGGGCCGAGTTGCGCATGCACAAGAACGTTTCCTACCGGCCGGCCGACGGCCTGCTGCGGGGTGTTTCCGGAAACAGCGCCACGACCGATCGCATTCATTCCGCTCTGCGGACCTACAGCACGCAAGTGATCGAGTTCGCTTCGAAGTTCCTTTCGCCTTACGCGAATCGGTGGATTCTGGATTTTGCGAGTTTTCGTCCCTTCGAGGAGGATGGCCGGGACTTGCCTCTTCACAAGCGCAACGATCTGCTTCACGTGGATGCTTTTCCCAGCCGTCCCACGCGCGGCGGACGGATTCTGCGCGTATTTACGAATTTGAACCCGGCGAAGCCGCGGGTCTGGCAGACCACTGGGCCTTTTGAATCCTTCGCGCGCCAGTTCGCGGAGGACGCCGGCCTTCGCAGGATTGCCGAAAATGACTCGGTTCTCACTCGCTTGGTCCAGGATTGGGGACGCAAGCTGGGTGTCCGCGGCATGGGAAGAACTCCCTATGACGTTTTCATGCTGCGGTTTCACGATTTTCTGAAGGAAAATTCACGCTTTCAGGCCGGTTGTCCGAAGGATCGCCTCGAATTTCCGCCGCGTGCTACGTGGATGGTTTTCACCGACGGAGTCGCACACGCCGTCCTGTCGGGACAATACGCGCTGGAGCAGACGTTTCTCATACCGGCCAGCGCGCTGGTGGCCCCCGAGCAGGCCCCGTATCGCATCCTCGAAAACATCGCCGGCCGCTCGCTTGTCCACTCGTGCAAAAAGCGGGGTTACTTGCCGGGTGAATAGTCGGCGGGATTGGCTCCGTATGTCAGGCTGCGGGGAGGGCTCGGGCGCCGCCGCGTCTCGATACCCAGGCGTTTGATTTTCTGATTCAGCGTGGAAAGAGGAATCTGGAATCGCTCGGCGGCTTCTGTCTGGTTCCAATGCGTGCGTTCCAGCATGTCCATGATAATGCGGCGTTCCACCTCTTCCAGGATTTCAAACAGCGAGGGAGTTGTGGCCGTCTGACGCTCTCCGGATTCTCCCGGCAGCGGAGGCAGAAAATCGGATAAGTGTACCCGTACGCCCTTGGCAATCTCGCGCGTTCGCACGCTCTCTGGCAATAAATCACCATCCATAATGTCGTGTGTCGAAAGCACGACGGCGCGTTCCACGGCGTTTTCGAGTTCGCGCACGTTTCCCGGCCAGTCATAATCCATCAGCAGTTTCATCGCCTCGTATGTGAATGCGCGCGCCGGCTTGCCGTTTTCTTTCGAGAACTGATCGAGAAAGCGGGTGACCAGCAGTGGAATATCTTCCTTGCGTTCGCGCAACGGCGGCAATTGAACGGAGATGACATTGAGGCGATGAAACAAATCCTCCCGAAAGCGGCCTTCGCTCACGAGTTTCTTGAGAGCTTCGTTCGAAGCGGCTAGGATGCGGACGTCAACCTTGATCGTTTCCGTGCTTCCGAGGCGCATGAACTCGCGTTCCTGGATGACGCGCAGAAGCTTGGCCTGCGTTTCCGGGCTGATCGTGGATATCTCGTCGAAGAAAATTGTGCCCTGATCGGCGACCTCGAACAAACCTTTCTTCGATGCGATCGCGCTCGTAAATGCACCCTTCACGTGTCCAAAGAGCTGTGATTCGAGAAGATCGACGGGGATCGAGCCCGTATTGATCGGAATGAACGCTTTATCCGCGCGGGTGGATGCCGAATGGATGGCTTTGGCGATCAGCTCCTTTCCCGTGCCGCTTTCGCCATAAATCAGAACGGTCGACCGTGACGGCGCCACCTGCGTTACCAGGTCGAATACCTTGAGCATCTTTTCGCTCTTCCCCACGATGTTCGGGAAGTTGTAGCGTTGCTTGAGAGCGCGCTTGAGCTGGACATTCTCTTCGCGAAGCCGTCGGCCCTCGATGGCCAGCGAGATTTGAGAGATCAGTTCGTCGTTCGACCACGGCTTGGTGATGTAGTCCTGCGCCCCGCTTTTGAACGCCGCGCGCGCCATATCGATGGATCCGAACGCGGTGATCAGGATCACGGAAATCTGCGGATCGCGCCGCCGGATTTCGGGCAGCATCTCGATGCCGTTTCGATCCGGGAGACTCACGTCCAGGAGCATCAAGTCGAAAGGATGATCTTCCAGCTGCTCAAGACCTGCCGCGCCGGTTTCGGCCAGGGTCACTTCGAAGCTTTCCGAGGTGAGCAGGGCTTCGAGGCCGTCGCGGATTTCGGCTTCGTCGTCTACGACGAGAATGGAACCTTTAGACATGCACTGCTTTTTTGGCGGCAGGAAATTCCAGCCGGAACGAAGTGCCTTTGCCGGGGGTCGAGCGCACATCCACCTTTCCCGCGTGCTCCTTGATAATACCGTAGCTTACCGAGAGGCCAAGCCCGGTGCCCTTGCCGGTGGACTTCGTCGTGAAGAAGGGATCAAAAATGCGATGAAGATGCTCAGGCGGGATTCCCGATCCTGTGTCTGTGACTTCGACCTCGATCGAGCCATTATAGGCCGCCGTGCGCACCTCGATCATGCCCCCCCCGGGCATCGCATCGCGCGCGTTAAGGAACAGATTGAGAAAGACTTGCTGCAGGCGTGTGGTCGACCCCAACACGGGCGGCAATTTCGACGCATAATTTTTGAGTACATTCACCCGCGCCGTCTTGAAGGGGTGCTGCACGAGGGTAAGCGTTTCCTCGAGCACGGAGTTCAGATCGACTTCCACTGCTTCGGCGGACCCGGTGCGCGAGAAATTCAGCAGATTGTTGACGATCTCACTGGCCCGGAATGTCTGCTTCACGATTCGCTCGATGGTCTTTTGCTTCGGGTCGTCGATGGGAATCTGCTTGCCGAGCATCTGAATGTAATTGGAGATCACCGCGAGCGGTGTGTTTACTTCGTGGGCGACGCCCGCCGCGAGCAAGCCCAGAGACGTGAGCTTCTCGTTTTGCAGCATCTGGTCTTCCATGCGGACGCGCTGGGTGATGTCGTCGAGTAAAATCAACCGGCCCAGGTGTGCGCCGTCCTTGCCCAAAAGCGGCGCGATCGAAGCGTTGATCACCGATTCCCGGCCGCTGCGTGTTTTCATCCGGAACTTGTAGATTCCCGAAACGTGGTCGGCCTTGGCGCGGGATGCAATTTCAACAGCGAGATCGGACGGAATAACCTCCTCGAGCTTTCGGCCGAGAGCCTCGGTGCGCGAAATCTCGAGCAGCTCTTCAATCTGCGGGTTCCACGATTCAATCCGATTCTCCAGGTCCGTGGTGAGTATGCCGATCTTGAGAGATTCGACGATATTTTCGCTGAAATCCTTTAACCGCTCGATCTGTAGCGCCTTCTGTTCGAGCGATTCGTAGAGGCGCGCATTTTCAATGGCAATGGCCACATAACCAGCAATGGTAGAGAGCAGTTCCAAATCGTCGCTGGAAAGATAATCGCCGTCCACGGTCTTCCCTAGGCCGAGCATGGCAACTGTCCGGTCCCGAAAGCGGCAAGCGATGAAATAATTGAGGTCCAGCTTTTCGAGTGTCTGGCGAACCGCTTCGGTCTCTTCGGTTGCCGATCTGGCCGACTCGAAGAACATCACCCCGCGTTCAAAAGAGGGGCGCGCCGGATCGAGGAAACTCAAATCGAGGGAACTGTTCGCTTGTAGCCCCATCGATCTGGAGAGCAGAAAGTGCCCCGGCTCGCTGCTATCTTCGAGAAAAACAGCCAGGCGGTCCACCAGCAAGGTTTGCGAGATTCGATCCAGCGCAGAGCTCAGCAGCGGTTCCAATCGCACCTCATTGGTGAGCGCGCGGCCGAATTCGATCAGCGTGCGCCGGTAATCGAGCCGGTCGCGATAGAAGAAATGATCCAAGCGGGCCTGCACCCATTCGCGCAGGGGTTGGAACAGAAACGCCGCTACGACCACGGCGAGGATCGCTCCGGCAGGTCCGGAAGGCCAAGCCTCATGCGATAATTCGCCAATCAACGCTATGGCCGCGAAATATACCGCCACCGCGCCGGCGGTGGCGAAGGTATACGCCAAGCCCCGCTTGAAGATAATGTCCACATCCATCAGGCGGTAGCGAATGATGGCATATCCAAACGAGAGCGGGATGAGCACCAGCGAAAAGACCGAGAGCTTCATCCACGGCTGTGGCACCGCCGTTACCAGGCGCGGCACTACGTAGAGCAGAAAGAAGGGCAAAATCCCCGAGAACGTTCCCGCCGTCACCCACTTCAGTTGCTGCTTGAGCACACCGCTCGACGCACGTAGGTAGCTCGCCAGAAAAATGGCTGCGGCGAGAAGGAAGTAGACGCCCACGTAAAATAGATCGAGGGTAGCCAGAAAGTCGCGGCTGCTCATCGACGGAAGGAAGTCGAGCATCGCGGTAGCTACAAATATGTGCAGTGCGAGTAAAGCCGCCGGGACGCCGTAAACACCCAGCAGTGGGGGCCAAAACCTGGCGCGGCGCTCGGGGAAGACGAGCGCGAAGTGAACGAGCAGCGCGGGCTGCAGCAACAGCGCCGCGACGTTGCTCCAGTACACCGTCCAGTCAAACGAATTCAATTTTCCCGAGTAATGAAAGCTGTAGAGAACAAACGACGCCAGGCAGAAAATGTAGAAATGGATGGCCCGCGGCGCATTCCAACGCCGGACGAAAATGAACAATCCGATAAAAAGATAGAGCAGCGCCGTTAGGCGAAGGTAATTTTCGATGGAGGAAGGATTCGCCAGAGGTTCGGTGACCAGGGGAATTTGAAGCACGCCACCATTGCGCCGAATTCCGTAGCGGACGTCTGACCAAGGTCCCACCCGCCACAACACTCGAGTGGCATCGGTCGCCCGGTGAATGGCAACGCCGCGGATCGAGGCGAGATAATCGCCCTGCCGAATCCCCGCGCGGTCAGCCGGCGATCCTGGGACAACATGCCAGGCAGTGACACCGCCATTGATATCGACCCAGGTGACTCCGTCGTCTGGAACGATGAACCGAGACCGCTGCTGAAAGTTCAGCGCGGCAAAAACAACTGCCGCCACTGTCAGCAGGGCAAGAACCACGGCCCCGAGTCGTATGCGCAGACTGTTGTTCATCCAGGGAACTCTACCTCGGAGCGTTCAACACATCTTAGCACGTTCGCTTCCAGTTAATTGTCGATCCATCTATTTGTAACCACCTTTTTCTTGAATGGCTTACAGATAGAGGGGGCGCCCACGATACCTACCCTCCACTTTGTGGAAGCCCCATTTCTGATTTCAATAGAATGAAGACGGGCGCTTCTAGAACTGGAAGCTTAGGCCGCCCCGGAAATATCGGTAGGAAGGAACGAGAATGACCCTGCCACTGCTTGTCGATATGGGGACGTATCCCTGTGCCAGCAGATTCCCTGCGTCGGCCTCAATTTCCATGTGTCCAGCGAAAAGTCCCGGAAGGGGCTGATGGAGTTGCAGGCTGAGGTAAGGGTCAATGTGGTTGAAGGATTCGCCGTAGATATCTTGTTGCGAGACGGTTGGCCCGCTGATCCATTTATATCCGGCTGTGAGCCGGGTGCCCAGGGCGGGTATGGTCATCGACGCGCGAGTCGCCAGGCTGTGCCGCGATTCGGTAGAGAGTTGGGAGCGCATAGGACCAGCAGAGGGTTTGCCGTCCGGAGCAAGCGCGCCGCCGTAGGCGTAGACCAGGATCGTGTCGATGTCGTCTGAAATCTTCTGCTCGTAGGATACCCGCGCTCCCGAGGAGCGGGAGGCACCCCCGTCATAAGCAAAAGCCTGCGAAAAGTAGTCCTGCAGAAAATCGGGGGCGTTCGAGGCTCCGCCGATCCCCATCACTGACGTGTGGCTTGACGCGTCGTGAAAAAAGGCTGCGCTCAGGTGCGCCTTTTCTCCCAACCGATGTTCGAGCGCTATCTCTTCGTGCAGATCGTCTTCGGTGAGCGGTCGCCCACGCCGCAAAAGCACTGTTGGAAAAGCATCGAGAGCTCTTAGCGCCGAACCTGTTTCTGTCGAGGCGAAGTCTCCGCTTCCCCAGGGGCTGGCCGCCAACATGGCTGCCAGCTGCCATCCCTGCGCCAACTGCACATCCACCTCGCCT
>Ga0187863_10001734_pt1 | contig 17181 bp, 13 predicted proteins | sample June2016WEW_11_1_FD_132975 | JGI IMG/M metagenome (GOLD analysis project Ga0187863, IMG submission 132975) | Peatland microbial communities from SPRUCE experiment site at the Marcell Experimental Forest, Minnesota, USA - June2016WEW_11_10 | ecosystem: Environmental > Terrestrial > Soil >... | reverse complement strand
TCTGGTTCATATCGTCGGTGCCCACGTTGTCGGTGTAGCCGCCGACTTCAACGTTGAGTCCAGGGTAGGCCAGCAGAATGCCGGCAACTTTCGCCAGCTTCTCTCGCGCACCCGGCTTCAGAGAAAACTTTCCCGTGTCAAACAGAACGTCGGACATGCTGACGATGAGTCCCCGCGCGGTCTCGCGAGTCTGGAGAATGGCATTCAACTGTAATGACAATCGTGTGCGCATGGCCGCTTTATCGGCTTCCGCCTGTTGCGTGGCCTGCTGCGCCGTCAGAGTGTCGCGACGCGACTGGTCGGCATCGGCCTGGGCCGCGGAAAGTGCGGTCGCCGAGGAAGCCTGGTTGGCCGCATTATCCGATTGAGCCCTGGCGGTCGCTGCCTGGGCATCGGCAGTGTCGTTCCGGGCGTTGGCCGCATCGGACTCAGCTTGCGCCTTTGCAGCTTGAGCGTTTGCGGTATCAGATTGTGCTTGAGCCGCAGCGTCTTGGGCGTTTGCCGCGTCGCGCTGGGCCCGGTTTTTCTGCCGATTTGCTTCATCTGCCCGAGCCTGCGAGTGTGCCTGTGCATCTGCGGAATCCTGGCGTTCGTTGGCCAGACGGACTTCATCCATTTTCCTGACTGCGATGGCGCGCGCATCTTCAGCAGTCTGCACGGCTTCGCGGGAAACTGCGATCAGCTGTTTTTTGGGGGCGCCCTTTTCCGTGGCAAAACTATCGGCGCTATCCATCAACTTGACGGCACGCTGATAACTTTCGCTGGCGTACTGGTCGGCTCCCTCGGATTGAGCGATGCGCAACGCATTGCGCGCTTCGAAGAATTCGAGCGGCAAGCGCGCATTCAAAACTACCGGATCGAACTTGTATCCGGTTGGAATGTATCCGCCGCGCTCCATGAGTTCATACTTTGCGTTCACCGCTTCGATCGTTCCCTTGGTGTCTTCCCGAACCACATTCTCGAGCACGACCACATTGCTGGGCTGGCGCACTGCGTAATACGGCTCTGCAGTCACGATCATGGCAAAGGCCTGGAGGTCTGTGGTCACGCGCAGCTTGCTGCGATGGTTGTCGCCAACCAACACTTCTCCCAGATTCACAGCACGACCTTCGGGTGAAATCGCCCACAAAACGTAAGTGAGATACTCGTTGCCGAAGCTGGTTGGCCTGTCCAGGCCGCCGAATTCTGCTTCGATCTCGATGGACCCGCGTTTGCTGTTCACCTGGGCTACACCGTCCGCTGAGCGCATTAAATCGGTACCTGCGAAATCCATTTTGGTGGACCCGCTGCGATGCCGGTAATTGACCGCCTGCACACTACGGCTGACAACGCTTACCCGGAAGACAGGCATCGGGCCATTCGACTCAACCACAACAGTTGATTGCGAGTCGGTTTGAGCAAACGCGCTCAAACCGAGGGTGATTCCGGCTGCTAACAAAAGCTTGGTTTTCAAAGGATCTCCTTGGGGCAGATTTCTGCCCTGGTGCGCAATCTAGAGGCTGGAATTTCGCGGGGCCTGGTCTTTCAGGGAACCTCGCTCCCACGTCATCCTTTGCCGATCCGGATGCCGGAAAAGGCGTGGAACAGACCAAAAACATTCAGAATCCATAGAACCAGCGCAATCACCACGACGCCGTTCAAGATTGACTTAACGGTTGACTGCATAGGGATGAAGCGATTCACCAGCCACAGGAGAATCCCCACCACAATGAGAACTTCCAGGAGTTGAATTAGAGGCATGATCGTTGACCTTCCTTGTGTTCCGAGTAAGTCTTGAGAGTAAGTGTTGCTACTAAGTTTCGTGGGCTAACCCCTCTCATCCGCTGGAGGTGTGGCCCCGATCTCGAGTTGTAGAGAGTGCTTAGGGTCGAATCGTGTTCACCGCATGGTTTGGCGGCACACACGGATGAAGATTTCTGACTGGTTGCGCTACCGTGAGCGGATCTTTTTGACCCGACCATGTCCCAACCCCGGCAACCTTGAACAATTTCGAACAATGCGAGCTGCGAATCAACGTTCGCGGCCCGTACTTAGGGTCAGTAGAAAAAGAATGACAGGTCCTGGCTTCTGCGTCTGAGCAAGATAGCTCACATGGAAAGAATCAAAGTTTGGGAGGGTACAAAATCGGCGCGCGGAGGCATCAGTACAGAATGGGGATTCGTCCCCAAACGGTAATCAGAGAAGCGTCGAACCGTAGCGGCGCATGTGGATCCGCATCGGGCAAGTCGAATTCCCGACCGCAGTCGAAACACACCCGGTAGGTGCGGTGCTTGATGGTGAACACACGACTCATGTGCTTATGCCGGCAGCGAAAGAGAAATTGGAAGATCCCGACCAGGCGGTTCATAAATCCAGCGCGCGTTGGCGGCGTTCACAACTTCCGTTGATATCGAGCCATGCGAGCAGCGAGCGAACGCTGGCGCGAGCCAGGGCAATGGCGCAATCCGCGGCTCCGTAGTAAATGTTGAGAGTGTCGCCATCGGCGTCCACGGTGTATCCGCAGGGAAACACAACGTCGTCCACATCGCCGTGGACTTCGTACTCCGCCTCGGGACCAAAGATCCACGAATCGCCGCGCAGCAGGCACTTTTCCGGATTCTCCAGATCGAAAAGCGCCAATCCCAAACGATACAGGCAACCGGATGGCGTCTGCCTGACGCCGTGGTAGAGAACCAGCCACCCCGTGGAAGTTTCGATGGGCGGCGGCGAGAGCCCGATTTTGTTGGCATCCCACCAGGCGCCGCGGCGCGCTTCCAGCATGAGCCGGTGCCTACCCCAATAACGCAGATCGGGAGAATAGGAAATCCACATGTGCGCTCCGAGATTGGTTGCGGGACGATGAATCAGCGCCCAGTAGCCATCGATTCTCCGCGGCAGAAGCGCGGAATCTTTGTCATCCGGCGGCATGATTACGCCATAGCGCTCAAAGGTGTGGAAGTCTTTGGTCAGAGCCAGCGACACGCCGGGCCCGCCGCGCGAATAGGACGTGTAAGTGACGGCGTATTGCTGCAGTTCGGGAACGAAGGTGATGCGCGGATCTTCAATGCCCCAGACTTCCTCGGGATAGTCCTTAGGGCTGGGCATTAACGTGGGTTCTTTGTCGATCTCCCATCCATCGACGCCGTTGCGGGAGCGAGCCGCGCAAAGGTGAGACAAGCCGCGGCGATCCTCCACGCGGCAAAGCAGCAGGGTGGTGCCATCGGCGAGCCGCGTTACGCCCGCGTTGAATACGCTGTTGATCGGGTACGGCCAATCTTTGTTCGTCAGGATTGGGTTCGCGGGATGGCGATGAAGTAATGGCTCGAAATTCGTACTGAGCAGGCTGACAGGCTTTGCTACGGGCATGGTCATGAATTGATATCCGTCGGTTGAGACTCTGGTGGTGCAAACTCCGGTGGTTCAAAGTCTGGTAAAGAACGCATTTCGACGAGCGCCATCAGGAACGAAAGCGTGGATTCTGCTCCCTGGTTTTCATTGGCGCGGTCGGGATGCAAGCCGTCCCGGCAACCACCCGTGACCGAATCGTAGAGCGGAAGTTGCAGATCGTTGTTGCCGAGGAACCAGTTGAACGCCGACCAGGCCTGGTTGCGCCAGCGGCCGTCCCCGGTTACGCGGTACGCTTGCAGACACGCAGAAACCGCCCCTGCGGCCTCGATGGGCTGCTGATCGAAGCGGGCTTTTTCTCCACCCTTCTGATAAAACCCTTGTGAGCCGATGGGCACAAAGTGGCCGTTGGTTTCGCAGCGCTGGGTTTGCGAAAGCCAATCCAGCGACTCGAGACCGGCGGAAACCATCCGGTGATCGGAGCAAGCGGAGCCCACTAAGAGCAGGGCCTGAGGCAATCTCGCGTTTCCATACGCCAGGACGTTCTCGAACCACTTCCAGTCGGGGGTTCGGACTGATTCATACATTTCGAGCAGCCGGTGGCTGAGAACAGATCGCACTTTCTGCGCGTCGCGATCTCCGGGATACGAAGTGAGATATTCCTGAATGCCGAGCAGAGTGTAGGCCCACGCCCGCGGACTACTGAATTCCACCGCCGCCGGCAGTGAGAATTCGAACAAGCGCCCAGCCGCACCCCGGAATCCCTGATCACGGGATCGACCCAGGACTGTTCCCAGTGCCCACAACGCCCGCCCGTGAGAGTCTTCGGAGCCCACGGGCTCGTTCCACCGGCGATCATAACGAAGAAAATTTCTGAATCTGCCTCTTGCGAAACTGAAAGCGTGCTCCAGGAATGAAAGATAAAGGCCCGCGGAATTTGTTGAAAACGACGCTATGCTTCCAAATCGTCCTTCATATTGTCCTTCATCTTGTCTTCCAGAGAGACTCTCCGTAAGACGTTCGGGAGCCAGCTGCTCCAGTTGCACTGCCAGTATCAGGGCGCGGGCGTTGTCGTCGGTGGCATAGCCCTCTTTGCGGTTCGGGATGGTAAAGATGGAATGCTGTAGCATTCCGGTGTCATCAGTCATCCGGCTCAGATGGTTCAGTTTGAGCGGAGGCAGCTCATCTTCAATCAACGATTTGTGAGCGATGCGGGCCGAGGACTGCACTTTCGGATTCGCCGTGCGGTCGCCGCGCACCCGCGCGAAACTCTCCATGTAACCCTGCGCCACTCGCTTCCAGATCATTTCCCGCGCGAACAGATAAGCGCGTTTGCGCATGGCGTGGCGAATTGCGGGAGTGTCCAGGAGTTCGATGGTTTTTTGCGCGATCGCATCGGGGTTCTCGAACGGGACCAGCGCGCCTCGGCGGTCGTCCAACAATTCGATCGCGTGCCAGTAGGGAGTGGAGATGATCGCTTTGCCCGCCCCCAGGGCATAGGCCAGCGTGCCGGAAACCACTTGCGCTTCGTGCCGGTAAGGTGTGATGTAAATATCTGCGGCGCCAATGAATTCAACCATTTCTTCGGGGCTGACGAAACGGTTGTGGAAGATCACCTGCGATTCCACCCCCATTTTTTTCGCCAATGCCTGCAGGGACTCGCGGTACCGATCTCCCTCACGGCGAAAAATGTGAGGATGAGTTGCGCCGGCAACCATATAGACCACATGCTTGTGCCTGGACAAAATCTGCGGCAGCGCCTGGATGACGTTTTCAATTCCCTTGTTCGGCGAGAGCAGTCCGAACGTAAGCAGAACCGCCTTCCCTTCCACTCCGAACCTGTCCTTGTAGAAATTGGGATCGAGGAATGGCAGATCTGGAACGCCATGCGGCACCATATCGATCTTGCTGCCCGGAACTTTGAAAATTTCCTGCAAGAACTGGGACGACAGCTGGCTCATCACGATAAGGCGGTCGGAGAGCTCGGCAATCTCTTCCATGACCTTCAACTGGCTGGGATCGGGCTCGCGCAGAACCGTGTGCAGCGTCGTCACCAGCGGCATTTTCAAGCCGCGCAGCAGGTGCAAAATATGGCTCCCGGCGGGGCCACCGAAAATTCCATATTCGTGCTGCAGGCAAACCATGTCGACATTGTTGAAGTTCAGGAATTCGGCCGCATCCTCGTACGACTTCACATCGTCCTGGGCAAGCGACCATCGCACCCGCGCAGGATAGTCGTATCCCTCTTCGGTGTCGTTGACCGGAAGCGCCATCAGCCGGGCGGTTCCGTACTCGTCGGCAATGGCGCTGCACAGATCGGTGGTGAACGTGGCGATTCCACAATGCCGCGGAAGGTAGTTTCCGATTACAGCGATCCGGCTGGGCAGAGACGGTTTCGATTGCCATCGCCCCATTGCGGCTGAACTGATCTCTCGCACCAGCGGGCGAGGACCGACGACTTCCAGGGTCAGATTTGGAAACACAGTGATGGGTAGCGCCATTTTTCCTATTTCTTCCCTGTTTCTGATGAGAACAGTTCTCTATTAGAAGCCCTTGCAAGCTTCACAGAATGAACACCGGAGTCGGATCGAGGTTAGCCTCTTCTCAGTATTCGACAAAAAGGGATTGCGTACTGGTCACAATTGACCAGAATTTTGGCGTAGGACGGCTCAAGGTGCTTCTATGATGGTCTCGTCGAAAAAAGCATTAGCGGTTCGTTGCCCCACTTGCGGCGCAAAACCCGGCGAGAAATGTGAACTGAGCACTGGCCAGCCCCGGACCGACCCACATAAAGAACGGCGAGTCGCAGTCGAGGAAAAGTGAGCGGTAGAGGATCTTCAGCCCAGGCGCGGGCTCGACCAGAGCTGGTCTGACGCGCGATGAACCGGGGCTATGAACCGACACGCGGGCACCGTGATCGAAGCGGGAATTAGCCTTTAGCCCATTCCGCGTTGTGCTGGGAAGTGTGCCGTACTGCCGCGCCATCCAGGAAGCAACTCTGCTGCATGTGGCGCGAGTGCGCGGAAACGGTCACGTACGGCACTCCCAGAAAGCGCCTGGCGACGATCCCCGTGACCTCAAGTCCATTGAAGTGTTGCGGCTTCACTTTCTCTAGAATGCGCGCCAGTGCCTTTTGGATTTTCCCGGCGCCAATTGTGCCAAAGAACGATGCCTTGAATTCCGGGGCCATGAAAAAGAAATTCCATCCTGCGGCATGGATCTTGCGGTCGACAGTGAAGCCATCCATAATCTTGAGCAGACTCCACTCCCCGGAACAAGGTTCACTTTCCAAACCCAGAAGTTGAGGCTTCCCGGGCCATTCTTTCATCAGGATCGAGCCGACTTGAAGTTTGCTTGGCATAGTCGTTTTCACCGGCAGTGAGAATGAATTTCTGTTCTTCGCACCACCCATATTGGGCCGAGCGACAAAAATAAAATGCCCAAAAATGATCATCTTGCTGAAATTTGTCGATGTTAAGAATCAGGATGTTAAGAATAGGAAGGTAACAATTAGCACGTGACAATTCAGGTATTCGCGACTCGTCAAAGGCCCTCTGCGGGCTATCATTGAAGCCGGAAGTGAGTCTCAGGTGGCAACAAAAAAGAAAAACGGATTCGACCCCAAAACCTTCCTCGCGACCATGGGCGTGGGCAGGAAGATATTGGTTGTTCCGAAAAAACTAGCGATATTTGCGCAAGGAGACGCCGCGGACGCCGTCTTCTACGTGCAAAAAGGTAAAGTGCGTCTCACCGTGGTATCGAAGGTCGGCAAGGAAGCCACGATCGGGATCGTGAGTGAAGGAAACTTCTTTGGAGAGGGTGCGCTGGCGGGTCAGCTCTTGCGGATGGGCTCCGCGGCAGCGATGACGGATTGCGAGATTCTTCGGGTGGAGAAGAACGCGATGATCGAAGCACTTCGCCGCGAACCCGCGCTTTCTGAAATGTTCGTGGCTTATTTACTGGCGCGGAATATCCGTTACGAAGAGGATCTGGTCGACCAACTCTTCAACTCCAGCGAAAAACGCCTGGCCCGGGTTCTTCTATTGCTCGCCCACTTCGGCAAGGAGGGCATCCCGGAAACCGTGCTGCCCAAAATCAGTCAGGAAACCTTGGCCGAGATGGTTGGAACAACGCGCTCGCGGGTCAGCTTCTTCATGAACCGCTTCCGGAAGCTAGGCTTCATTCATTACGCGGGCGGTACCGAGGGAGCGCTGCAGGTCCACAGTTCGCTGCTCAATGTAGTTCTGCACGACTGAAGCAGCGCTGCAAGGAGCGCCTCTCGCGAACCGCTGCTTCGCCCTCTTTCAAAAAACTTCAGACTGCGCTGCGGCCGCTCAACAGATTAATGACCACAACAATCAGAGCAACGACCAGCAGTATGTGAATCAGACCACCGGCCACGTGCAGGCTAAAGCCCAAAACCCACAGAATCAGAAGTACGGCAACAATTGTCCAAAGCATGTCAGTCTCCTCAATTCAAGCATCTACGTTCAACCTTCCGCGTTCAACCTTGCGGTGCATCCTTCCGCCCGGCAGGAACCGCTCTTAGCGGCTTTCCGCACTCCAGGCAGAATCTTTTGGCTCGTGGCGTGATCAGCCCGCAAAACGGGCACATCCTCTGGGATCGAACTTCCTGCGGTTTAAATGTCGCGACCAGCTTCTGGAGTGAATCAGGCACGGCAGCGAGCCATCTGCGAACCCTATTGCGGAGCGGAGGATGATAGGGTTCCATCAACGTACCTTTGAGTCTTTCTCCCAGAAGCCTGGGACGGTTTCATCACGGGGCAGGAAACGGAGTGAGCCAGCGTCTCGCGAATCACACTCCCGACATCGAATCGTGACATTTCAACGCTGAGAATTCTGAGCAGGATTGCTCACCTGCCGAAAAAACCTTCGGCTACGACTGGGCTACTCAAGATGAGAATTGGTTCTTCTGCCCCGAGTGCGAAACCGTTGTGAAAAGCGAAGTGAGCAATTCAGATCAGCTATTCTCAGAGGCCTGCGCCATCATCGTTCTAGAGGCGGGCACTTCTGCTCTCTCATTCAGGTCCTCTGAACTAAGTCAGCCATCTGAAGTTCTCTCCCCTTAGTTCTACAATCCGAAAGGAACAATTTCATGAAGAAGACAATTTCACTGCTGTTGATGAGCATGATGGGCATGGTCGGCACGTACGCCTTCGCCGGATCGGACCGGGAAGACACGGTCGATCGCATGCAAAGATCCGTAGAAGTTCTGCAGTCGATCATGGTGGCCCCCGACAAAGGCATCCCGGAGGATGTGTTGAACGGCGCCAAGTGCATCGTCGTAGTGCCGAACCTGCTTAAAGGCGGCTTCATCATTGGCGGCAAACACGGCCGCGGAGTGGCCTCATGCCGCACGCCGGAGGGCTGGAGCGCACCTGCATTCGTTTCCGTTGGCGGCGGCAGTTGGGGATTGCAGATCGGCGTTGAAGGCGTGGACCTGGTCATGCTGGTCATGAACGATCGTGGCCTGCAGCATCTGCTTTCGGCCAAGTTCGAACTTACCGGTGAAGGATCCGTGGCAGCAGGCCCAGTCGGCCGTCACACCTCCGTCGGAACTGACATTTTGCTCAACACGGAAGTGTTGACCTATTCCCGCTCGAAGGGCGTATTCGCCGGCCTCACGCTGGAAGGCGCGGTAATCGAGCAGGACAACGACTCAACCCGCGCGATTTACGGCCACAACATGATGTTCCGCAACATTCTTTCGGGCCGTGTGACGACTCCCGACAGCGGAGTAGCGTTTGTGCAGGCTGTATCTGAAGCCGGCCACCAGGCCCACGTCGCGGAAATGAAGTAACAGCAAGCAATTATTTGCATTGGAACGCAGTCAGCAAGCAAGCTTTGCGGCGTGACCGGAACCACAGACCAGTTCCGGTCACGTCACAAAGACACTAACAACGACCTCTCGAAACAGAGGGGCTAATCTCCCAGAAGGCGGACAACATGAACGTGAGTCTACGGAAGTGTCTTTGTCTTTGGGCACCGGTAGCCTGTCTCTATCTTTGTCTCTGGCCGGTTCTGGCGTTTACTCAATCCTCCGATCTTGCGCAAGACGCGGGCGGGCAAAATCTGGAAGCCTGCAAGGCTGGCCGCGTGGCGTGCGATCAGTCCAAGCTAAGCGCAGCGCAGTTGACGGAAGTGGCTGTCGCCAGCCACGGGCGCAACGTCGCAAACTGCAGAAATGGCTACGATTCCTGCGACCATTCGAAACTCTCCGACGCCGAAGCTGTGGCGTTGGCGGTAGCCGATCACAAGCGTAATGTCTCCGACTGCGAAGAGGGAATGCAGTCCTGCGACCCTTCGAAATTGACTCCCGCCGAAGCGCGTGATTCGTCCGCGGCGGCCGGTCGGCGCAACCTCGCCGACTGCAAGGACGGATCGGGTGCATGCGACCGCTCGAAGCTGACCTCAGCGGAAGTCGCGACCGTGGACGGTTCCAGGCAGCAACTCAACGCATCCGATTGCAAAAACGGTACCGGGCTCTGCGATCATTCTCACCTGACGGTTTCGGAAACGAAGGCAGCGGCCACTGCGCGACACCAGCGCAACGCGCAAAACTGCGCGAATGGCTGGGATGACTGCGATCACTCCCTGCTCGCCCCCTCCGAAGCGAAACAAACTGCCCTCTTGGAACACCAGCGCAACCTCTCCGCCTGCAAAGACGGACAGGAAACCTGTGACTACTCGAGACTTAGTTCTTCCGAAACCAAGGCGCTGGCCGACGCCGAACACAAACGCAACTACATGGCTTGTCTGAAGGGATATGGCTACTGCGACCCTTCCCGGCTCACGGCGGAAGAGACCGCTTCCGTCCAACCGAAAAGCCATTGATTCCGGGAGATGATTCGGGGGAGACGATTCGCGGGTATTGATTTCTGGAGGCCGCGGAAATTTCGGCGGCGCATAAAACTTATGATTCAACGACAATGTCCGGAATGTACCAGCGAGTTGGTCCGGGCCCGCCGTGCCGACTCTCAAAGCGTGACCGGGATGGCGGGATTTTCCTCTCCTGGCTGGCGCTGCAGCGTTTGTGGGCGGGAATTTACCACAGAACAGGTCCGCGAAAGCAAACGGTCAAAATCCATCGCAGTCGAGCCCGCGTAATCCCCCTCGGCCGTCAGGAAGCAAATCTCACCCTTGAGCCCTCCACCCGCCAGTTGCGAACTCCGTTCTTGTGGCTTATGATCACGGACCTTCACTTCTAAGAATCTTGCTGGGCCGGCGTCCTCCGCTAATATAATTCAATTATTGACCCACGCTGGCCAAGATGTGATCGTGGTCAGTCTGGGGAGGGCGGCAAATGGCGGCGTCAAATCCTGCGGTTCCCGGCATTCATCATGCTGCGCCCCGCGCGAACGCAGGGTTCTACGAGAAACTCAATACTAGCTGGCATGAGCGGGGTCTGCAGCTCTTTATGCTGGTGGTGCTGGCGCACTGGGGCGAGCATCTTTTCCAGGCTTACCAGATATATGTCATGGGATGGCCTCGTCCTCAGGCGAATGGGCTGCTGGGTTTGTGGTATCCCTGGCTGATCAAGTCAGAAACTTTGCATTACGGCTACGCCCTGGTCATGCTGATCGGCCTGTGGATATTTCGCAAAGGCTTCACTGGCGTTTCGCACGCTTGGTGGATGGTGGCGTTCTGGATTCAGTTCTGGCATCACATCGAGCATTTCCTGCTGATCTACCAAGCCACCACGCATCACAATTTCTGGGGCAAACCAGTGCCCTGCAGCATATTGCAGCTGATTTTCCCGCGCGTGGAGCTCCATCTTTTCTACAACTCGATCGTGTTCATCCCGATGGTCGTCGCCATGTACTACCACATGTTTCCTCCGGTGGGTGAGCAGGGCAACATGGCCTGCACGTGCGAGTGGGGTCGCGACGATTCCGCGAAAGCTGCCTGACCAAGCAGTGTCGAACAGCTCTCTAAATCCGGAGCGGGCACGGTGGCTCGCCGGTTTCGTCTGCACGGCAACTTTGCTAGCAGTCGCCTGTTCCCGGCCGGTCGAGTCGTCAACTTTTGTCGCGATTGATCACAATATCTCGCCAGAACCGGCACGGGTCGGCCCCGCCAGGCTCACTCTCCGGTTGGCAGATTCCGCCGCCAAGCCAATTACCGGCGCGCACGTTGCGATTGAGGCTGACATGTCGCATGCGGGCATGAGCCCGCGGTTCGCGGATGCGAAAGAAACAGACCCAGGGCGCTACCAGGCGGGCCTCGAGTTTCCGATGGCAGGTGATTGGGTTATCCTCCTCCACATCACGCTGCCCGACGGGAAGAAAATGGAACGGCAGTTCGATGTGAGGGGCGTCCGACCCAACTAGGCAAGCTGTTGAATTCATCCTCCATCCCGGCCCCGGAAACTTCAGACTCGCTTCCGTTTGATCTGATGCGTGTGCCCGGCCTGGGTGGTTTATTCCGCTGGCGTTATGCACGTCCGTTGCTCCAGACCCCGCTTCTCGTACTCAGCGTGGTAATGATCCTCCACGGATTGTTCGGGCCCTCGCTGGCGCCGAAGAATCTGGCCACAACCCTCAGCTGGCTTCACTTTCGCGGCGTGCTGGTGCTGGTCCTGCTCTGCGCAGGAAATTTTTTCTGTCTGGCCTGTCCTTTCATGCTGGTGCGGCAATGGGCGCGCAGGATCTTTAAACCGCGGCTCAACTGGCCTCGAGCCTTGCGCAATAAGTGGCTTTCGATTGGTCTTTTTGTCCTGATCCTTTTTACTTACGAACTGTTCGATCTGTGGGCTTCGCCGTGGTGGACGGCCTGGCTGATTGTTAGCTACTTTCTGACCGTGCTGGTGGTCGACGGATTTTTCAAGCACGCTTCGTTCTGCAAATTCGTTTGCCCGATCGGACAATTCAACTTTGTGGCTTCCACACTTTCGCCGTTCGAAGTGAAGGTCCGCGAGCAGGATGTCTGCACGCGCTGCCATACTAAGGACTGCATACGTGGCCGGCGTGAGCCGGTCTCCGATCTCGTGACCATCCGCGGCTGTGAACTGGCCCTGTTTCAGCCCAGCAAAGTCGGCAACATGGATTGCACTTTCTGTCTCGACTGCGTCCATGCCTGTCCCCACGACAACATCGGCATCTTGAGCCGGCTGCCGGCGAGTGAACTGATGGTCGATCCGCTCCGCTCAGGAATCGGCTATTTTTCACGTCGCAAAGATATCGCAGCGCTGGCAATCGTATTTACGATGGGCGCACTGTTGAATGCTTTTGGCATGGTCAGTCCCGTCTATGCGGTCGAACGCTGGTTGGGACGATTGCTGCATGTGAATCATGAAGCTCCTGTGCTCGGCGTGATCTTCGCGTTCTTCCTGATCGTGGAGCCGGTCCTTCTGCTGGGGCTGGCCGCGTGGTTGACTCGGGCATGGATTGGAGACGCAAACGCTAAAAGCACACGCGCCCTGTTGCCCCTGGCCGTGAGATATGCGTATGGCCTGGTTCCTCTGGGCTTCGGGATGTGGCTGGCCCATTACTGCTTTCATTTCCTGACGGGACTCTGCACGCTGATACCGGTTACTCAGAATGCGATCGCAAAGCTGGGCTGGCCCCTATTGGGAGAGCCCCGATGGGCCCTAACGGGCCTGCCAGCCAACGTCGTGCAAGTGATTGAGATCGGATTCCTGCTGCTCGGATTTGCGGGTTCCCTGGCGGTGACTTACGGATTGGCGGAAGACGATTCTCCGGACCGGCCGTTGCGGGCATTCCTGCCGTGGGCCGCGGTTTGCGTCATGCTCTGGTGCGCCTCGATGTGGCTGATGTTTCAGCCGATGGAAATGCGTGCCACGCTGATGAGTGGATAAGTTGAGTGGATAAGATCAGCCGATAACTTGCGTTTTAATGAACATGCTGGATCGCCCTAGAGATGGATCGCCCTCGACACGCGGAAAAAGATTGGGTTGGGCTTCTGTTGGTGCTTTCGCTGCTGTTGCCGACGGCGGCGGTCGCACACAACGGCCCGCCGTTTCCTATTATTGAGAATAAGAAAATTGGGCCTTGTATAGTTGCTCTCTGGACTCATCCCGATGTCGGCACCGGAGCCTTCTACGTATTTGTGGAACCGGTGACGGGCGGCGCGATTCCAAACGATTTGAAGATCGAAATCGGGGTGCAGCCGCTAACCGGACGGCTCCCCGAAGTGCTGTATGCCGCCGAGCGCGTCAAATCGCGTGGCCCGGTGCAATACAACGCGCAGGCCGAGTTCGATCGGCAGGAATTGTGGCGTGTGCGCCTTGTGATTCAGAGCTCGCAGGGCGGCGGCGAAGCGACAACTCAGGTAGAAGTGACTCCTCCGGGTTTCGGCCGGTGGGACCTTTTGCTGTACCTTTTGCCGTTTCTTCTCGTGGCATTCTTGTGGTTCCGCGGGGTTTCGCGCGTGCGTCGGCGCAGAGGCGAGCTGGCACGGAAAGCGGCTGGAGCACCTGATCCGGCTTAACACCGCAGAGAATGCGGACTGAGCAAATGGACGTGCGATCACCAAACTTCTGATGGAGACCGTTTTCTCAATGCGTGCTGGCTGGTTCCGTTCTTGCGCGTCGGAAGTCCGAAGGTCGGAAGCGCACCTCGATCCACGTGGCGACAGCCGCCCCGGCTGTCCAAGCCAGGGCGAAGCCCGGCGCCGCATCTCGTCTCCCGGAGTCCAGCGTTGGTCCAACCAGGTTCTCGCCCCGGCCGACGAGCGATCTTTCGGTTTCCAACGCGTGGCCTCGTTGCTGCTTCTCGCGAGCTTCGCCATCATGCTTTCCGGTTGCCACTCCGGCCCCAGGCTGCCTGAGAAGGGATCAAAAGCCTACGCCGACGTTGTCTCGGCATTCTATGTGGGTCTGGCGGCACTCCAGGTGGGCGATGACGTACACGCCGAAAGCAAACTCTCTGAAGTAACCCAGCTCGTGCCCGCCGAGCCCGCGGGATGGGCAAACTGGGGAGTGTTGGCGTTGCGCCAGCGGAACTATGATGTGGCGGCGTACCGGCTCGAGCGGGCGCGCGGTCTGGCGCCACACAACGATCAAATCTACGATCTGCTGGGAATTCTTGAAAGCGATCGCGGCCATTCCGGGCAAGCGATTGCCAGCCTGCGGAAAGCGGTGGACCTGAATCCGAAGAACCTGCGCGCCGCTTATGCGCTTGCCGAAGAAATCGAACGTCAAGACGACGCCAACAGCGAAGCAGAATTTGAGAAAGTGATGCAGAACATTCTGGCCGCGCAGCCAGACAATCTCGCGGTCCAGCTCGAGCTTGCCCGCGTGGCGGCGAAGCGCGGTGATGCTGGCACGCTGAAATCGACTGTCGCCCAGATCACCGCGCAATCCTCCACATGGCCTGCGGAAGTGAAGCAGCAGCTTGCGGCAGTGCAAGCTGCGGAGGCGGGCACCGACCTACGCGCGGCCGCCACGCGCACAACTTTTCTGCGCAACGTGCTCATGCGCGTTCCCGAGTATCGCCAGAGTCTCTCCCTTATCAAGGCGCCGGCGGGAGAAGAAGCGCAACCCTTCACTCATTTTGTGCGGCTGGAATCGCCTGAGTTCAAGCCAGCTCCGGCGGACACAGCCATCCAATTCGCCTCTCAGCCAGTGGTGGATGCAGGCAATCGCCGCTGGACTTGGATTGGAGCGATTCAACTCGGCAGTGCAGGTGCGCCTGTAATCGCTGAAGCCGATGGTCGCGAAGTGCATTTGTCCACTGGAGCAACCCTTCTTTTCCCCGGCGGACCATCCCACGTTCCACCGACGCCCGAAGGAATTCTGCAAGTCGATTTCAACTATGACTTCAAAACCGATCTGGTGCTGGCGGGCGCCGGCGGCGTTCGTTTATTTCGCCAGGACAGTCTGAGCGCATTCACCGATATAACCGCGCAGACCAAGTTGCCGAACTCCGTGACCAATGCCCGCTATACCGGAGCCTGGGCCGTCGACATAGAAGCGGACGGCGATCTCGATATTGTTCTCGGCGCGGACGAGGGATTGCCAGTCGTGCTGCGAAATAACGGCGACGACACATTTCTGCCGATTCATCCATTTACCGGAATCTCGGGCGTGCGCGGATTTGCCTGGGCCGATTTTGACGGTGACGGCAATCCCGACGCCGCCATCATCGACGGTGCGGGCCGCCTGCACGTCTTTATGAATGAGCGTCAGGGCCAGTTCCGCGAGCGCGTCCTGCCCGCGGGATTGCCCGTCGTAAAAACGATTGCGGTTGCCGATGCCAACAACAATGGTGTGTTGGATTTGTTGGCCGTGCAGGCGGACGGCGCCATCGTACGAGTCTCTGACAAGAATGATGGAGAAAGCTGGGAGACGGCAGTGATTGCAAGTGTCCCAGATCCGAGTGCAAATCTCGCGAGCGATGTACGCTTGCATGTCGCTGATCTTGATAATAATGGAGCACTCGATCTGTTTCTGGCTCCCACGACCAAGCCTTCTAATCCCAGCTCGGCCGGCGCTTTGATTTGGCTTGGCAATGACAACGGTAAGTTCGTGCTGCTCGACCACCCTGCGGGGCCGGCGATGGTGTTTGACGCCGCGGACTTGCGCGGAAATGGCAAGCTCGACCTGCTGGGTCTCTCCGCCGATGGACAGCCGGTGCGGGCCGTGAACCAAGGGTCGAAAAATTATCACTGGCAAGTGGTTCGGCCGCACGCCGTGCAAGCCGTGGGCGATCAGCGCATCAATCCGTTTGGTGTTGGAGGTGAAATTGAAGTTCGCTCCGGCTTACTGGTGCAGAAACAACCCATCACCGGCCCGCAACTTCATTTCGGATTGGGCGACCAAACCGAAGCCGAGGTCGTGCGCGTTGTCTGGCCGAATGGAACTGTGCGCGCCGAGTTCGGAGTAAAAGCGGACATGGAGATTGTGACCGAACAGCGCCTTAAGGCGTCGTGCCCGTTCCTCTTCGCTTACAACGGAAAACAAATGGAGTTCGTGAAAGACGCCGTGCCCTGGGGCTCCGCCATTGGCTTGCGCATCAATACTCTCGGCTCCGCGCAGATCGCGGCGACCGGCGAGTGGTACAAGATTGGCCGCGACCAACTCGTGCCGCACGACGGTTATTACGACCTGCGCATCACGGCCGAGTTGTGGGAAGTTTATTACTACGACTATCTGGCGCTGATGGCGGTTGATCATCCGATAGGCACAGAGATTTTCGTCGATGAGCGTTTCGTGATTCCGCCGCTGAAGCTTGGCCTCACTACCGTACACACTCCGCACAAGATTGCTCGGGCCATCGACGATACCGGCCAGGATGTTACCGACATCGTCAGCACACTCGACGGCAAAGCGCTCGCGAGCTTTGGCCGGGGCCAGTATCAGGGCATCACGCGCGACCACTATCTTGAAGTGGACCTTGGCGACGACGCGCCGAAAAGCGGTCCGCTGTATCTGATTGCGCAGGGATCGATACATGACACCGAGTCGTCGGTGAACGTAGCGATTACTCAGGGCACACGCTGGCGCGCGCACGGGTTGAGCGTGGAAGTTCCTGACGGGCGTGGTGGTTGGGTTACCGCTCAGGACAATCTCGGCTTCCCGGCCGGGCGTAAGAAGACGATTCTTTTCAATCTAACCAATGTCTTTCGGCCCGGAACTCCGCGCCGCGTGCGTATTCGAACCAACCTGGAAATCTATTGGGATGCGATTCACTGGGCGCAGGGCGCACCGGAGACTCCATTGAAGAAAGTGACACTCAACCCCACCGTCGCCGATCTGCATTACCGCGGATATTCGGTAATGCACATGCCCGGGGCCGCACGCGCGCCGGAGGTTCCCGATTACAACCAGCTTGAAGGGACCAAACAGCACTGGCGCGACTTGATCGGCTACTACAC
>Ga0187863_10001733_pt1 | contig 17187 bp, 14 predicted proteins | sample June2016WEW_11_1_FD_132975 | JGI IMG/M metagenome (GOLD analysis project Ga0187863, IMG submission 132975) | Peatland microbial communities from SPRUCE experiment site at the Marcell Experimental Forest, Minnesota, USA - June2016WEW_11_10 | ecosystem: Environmental > Terrestrial > Soil >... | reverse complement strand
TTGGTTCGTTGAGCGGGTGCACCGTGGGCCCCCGATACGATCCGCCCGTCTTTCCCGCCCCGCCGGCCTTCAAGGAGGCCTCGGCCGGAGCGTACGAGGCGGCCCGCCCGGGAGCCTGGAAGCCCGCGCAGCCGCAGGATGCCGTGCTCAAGGGCAAATGGTGGGAGGTATTCAACGAACCGGAGCTCAGCGCGCTCGAGGATCAGTTGAATATCAATAACCAAAATATCGCACAATATTTTCAAAACTTCATGGCGGCCCGGGCCCAGGTGAATCAGGCGCGTGCTGGCCTCCTTCCCGTGGTCGCCGTGGCTCCCGCGTACACCAATTCGGGTGCAGGCACGGCCGCCGCTGGCGGAGCCACCGTCCCGGCGACGGGCGCGGCGGCGGGCGTTTCCTCGACCCGAGGGGGCGTGACGATCACCAACTTCTTCTCGTTACCGATCGACGTGTCGTGGGAGCCGGACCTCTGGGGCCGTATCCGCAACACGGTCCATGAGGCTCAATACGCCGCGCAGGTGAGTGCGGCGGATCTCGAGAACGAACGTCTTACCGAGCAGGCCGATCTCGCGGCGTATTTCTTCGATCTCCGGGGGCAAGACGCACTGCAAGACCTGCTTGACCGCACCGTCGAGGTGGATCGGCAGGCGCTCGACTTCACGCGCGCCCTGGTCGAGGCGGGCATCGACGGCGAAGAGGCGGTCGCCGAAGCCGAAGTGACGCTCGAGAACGCGGAGGTGGCACGAATCGGCGTGGCCACCAACCGCGCCCTCTACGAGCATGGGATCGCAACGTTGATTGGTAAGCCCGCTTCGACGTTTTCGATGCCCGTGAAAATGTTGACTACGCCGGTCCCGCGGATCCCCGTGGTCGTCCCGTCGCAGCTGCTGCAACGTCGGCCCGACATCGCTGCGGCCGAGCGCACCATGGCCCAGGCCAATGCGGCGATCGGCGTTGCGACCGCGGCGTATTACCCGACGCTGAGCCTCACGGGCACGGGTGGCCTTCAGTCGCCGAGCCTCGCCAGCCTGTTTTCCCTTCCGGCTCTCTTCTGGTCGCTTGGGGCTTCGGCCACCGAGACGATCTTCGATGGCGGTCTGCGTGGCGCGACGGTCGCTCAGTATGCCGCGACCTACAAAGCGGACGTCGCCGCCTACAAGCAGACCGTGCTCACCGCGTTTCAACAGGTGGAAGACTCCATCGCCACGCTGCGGGTACTCTCGCAGCAAATCGATCGAGAAGGCGCGGCCGTGCACGCCGCACGGGCATTCGTGGACATCGCCATGGGCCGGTACGAGACCGGTCTCGATCCGTATCTTAACGTGATCACCGCCCAGACGATCTTGCTGAGCGACCAGCAGACGGAAGTGACTCTGCGCGTGAGCGAGATGACGGCGGCGGTACAGCTGATCCAGGCCCTCGGTGGCGGATGGGACGTGAAGGATCTCCCGTCTGCCTCACAGGTCACGTCCAAAGACGCGTCCCGCTGGGGCTCCAACACGCCATAGCACCACGGGCCCGGTCTTCCCGGGTTTCGTATCCCGTCTACTGTGACTGGGAGCAGGGGCAGCGTCGTGCCGGACCATCGGCACGAGAGCGCTTCGGTGTCAGCCGTTTACACGATTCGTGTCACCAGGGTTCGCGGCAGACGAGGCCCCCCGACGAGGAGAGCGAGATCGCCGTCAATCCCAAGTCGGCTCGGGTGAGCTCCTGCCCTCGCGCCGGGCACAGGCTGAGCGAGTACGGCGGTAGGATCGGCCCGCTCGGCGGCGGCGTCCAAACGGTGACGGGTGCACGCACTTCGCTCGGGCTGCATGGCGGAACCTGGCCTCGCAAGACCTGCCCTTGCGGGAAGCTAGTGCGTTCGCACGCGTCGTGGCCATTGGCAATCACGTCGTGCACGCGCGACTCCGGGGTCGCGCCGCCAAGAACAGGGGCGTTGGCCAGCCCGACTTGAAGGTTTGAGCTGCAGCCGACGAGGCACGCACACGCGACAAGGCAATAACGGATCGATCCACCCATGGCGAACGCTCCTTCGACGCAAGGCGCGCCTTGAAACGAGCCTGTTGCGACCTAAGCCCTAGTGTAAGACTGAAATGGTCGAGTGCCCGTTAACCCGATCGAAATAAGCCCGTTAGGATGGCTGAGCTGAAGCCCTCGCGGCTCGAGCGGGGGAGGACACCTACATGCGGTCGCCGTGATGGCGGCAGGCTCGGCCGCGAGGGTGCGACGGGCACGGCTTATGCTGCCGAGGCCCAGGATCGAACCAGCCTACGAGGAGTTTCAACGTGAAATACATGAACCGGTTCCGAGTGGCGCCAGGGCACAAGGTACGACTGAAGGACGTCGATCCGGGGTTCACAGACCACCACGAGAGCCACAAAGAGGCGAACGCGGCGATTGAGCACGATGAGAACAAGCTGCGAAAACTTCAGGAATTGTTCTACGCCGACGGGCGGCGCTCCCTGCTGATTTGCCTGCAAGGCATGGATACGGGCGGCAAGGACGGCACGATCAGTCACTTTTTGGGCGCCATGAACCCGCAAGGCTGTCGCGTTGTGGGATTTCGGCAGCCCTCGGCCGAGGAGCTGGCTCACGATTTTTTGTGGCGAATTCACCAGGCCGCGCCCGCCAAGGGCCAAGTCGCTATTTTCAACCGCTCTCACTATGAGGACGTGCTCGTCGTTCGCGTCCACAACCTCGTCCCGCGAGCGGTCTGGTCGGGTCGATACGACGAGATCAACGCGTTCGAGGAGGAACTCGTCGCGGCCGGCGCGCTGATTCTCAAGTTTTACCTGCACATCTCCAAAAAGGAACAACTGAGTCGCTTCAAGGAGCGGCTCGATGATCCGACCAAGCAATGGAAGATCAGCGAGTCGGACTATAAGGAGCGAAATTTCTGGGACGACTATATGGAGGCTTACGAGGACGCCGTGTCGCGCTGCAGTACGGCGCACGCGCCCTGGTTCGTCATTCCGTCCGACCACAAGTGGTTCCGCAACCTCGCGATCGCGCGGATCGTCGTGGAAACCTTGGAAGAGGCGGACATTCAACTGCCCCGACCCTCGGTGGATCTGGACCACATTCGCCGCGAGTATCATTCGGCAAAACAAGCCTAAAAGTGACGTGGAAGCCGAATGAAGGAAACGGGCAGTGACGCCCTTTCAAGCACGGAACGACGACTCGTCCTTCTGCTCGGCGTTCCGAGTGCCGGGCTGTCGGCGTGCCTCACGGTCCTCTCCACGTACGTTCCGGTGCTGGCGCGCCGGTTTACCGCGTCGACCGCGGTCATTGGCGTGCTCGTCGGGGGCGAGGGGCTCATCGCGGTGCTTCTCCCCGTGTGGGTGGGCCGATTCTCGGACCATGCCGACACCCGGTTCGGTCGCCGCCTCCCGTTCCTGTTGGTGACCGCGCCGGTCGCGGCACTGGCGCTCGCCTTGGTGCCCTTCGCGCCGTCGCTTTCCGTCATGGCGGTGGAGGTGTTCTTCTTCTATCTCGCGTACTTCACGTACTTCGCGCCGTACCAAGCGCTCTACCCCGACCTCGTCTCGGAGGCTGCGAGTGGCCGAGCGCAGGGAATCCAGGGCGTCTTCAGTGAGGTCGGCCTCGGCTTGGCGCTCGTCGGTGGAGGGCTTCTGCTCGAGCTTTGGCGGCCGCTGCCTTACCTGGGCGCGGCGGCCATCCTGCTTGGGTCGACGGCGGTCCTCGTGCGGGGGCTCGGGGTCGGCGGGGGCGCTGAGCGGGGTCCTGCTTCCAAGCGCGATCCACGCTCGCCGGCTGCGGAGGTCTGGGCGCTGCTCTGCGGCCATCGCGAGATCCGAATTTTCGTGCTCGGCAACGCACTTCTGACGCTCGGCCTCGGTGGCCTCAAAAGCTTCGTCGTGCTTTGGCTGACGGAGGGGCTCGGCAAGAGCATGAATTTCACCGCGGGCGCGATGACCGTGGTCGCTCTCGGAGCCGTCATCGGCTCGTTGGTGTCCGGCAAGCTCGCGGACCGATACGGCACGGGCGCTATCCTCTCCATCGCTCTCGCCGTATTTGGCATCGGAACCGCCCTCGGTACGGGGTCGAGGTCCACGATCCTGCTCGGCGCCGCGTTTCCGATCATTGCGGTCTCTGCGGGGGCGGCGGTTGCCTTGCCGTACGCGCTTCTCATGCAGCTGATGGAGTCACGTCACCACGGCACGATGGCGGGTCTCTACGACGTGAGCAGCGGCGTCGGGACACTCCTCGGGCCGACAATCACCGGTGTGGCCATCGATCTCTGGCGGGCCCAATTCGCGTCTACGCACGGATATGCGGCGATGTGGCCGGTGCTCAGCGTGTCGATCCTCGCCAGCGCCGTGATGCTTTGGCGTGCCGCGGCGCTCGGGCGTTCCCGGGGCCGATCCCACCTTCTGTCGCAGCCTACCGCTCGCTAGGCGTGCGATCGACGACAGGGCCCGCTACCACTTTTTTACGGCCTCTTTGACGGCCTGCTTGACGTCCTCCAAGGCGCCTTTTGCGTTGCCCTTGGCTTCGTCGACCTTGCCCTCGCGCTCGAGCTGCGGGTCACTGGCTAGAACGCCAGCGGCTTGCTTGATCTTGCCTTTGACCTTGTCGATGATTTCGCCCATGTGTTTTTCTCGCTCGGTACTTGGTAATGGATGCGATCAGGAATGCCCCGAGGCGGATTCGCTCGGACGCCGCTAGGTGGTACTGGTTGCAATTTCGAGGCCGCGAGTCAGGATGGCGGGGCCAAGAGGTCCGAGGCCTGCCGCCTGGAGTGGGGCGGATCCGTTTCGTGCATCGCCGGCGGCCGATCGCCGTGGGGTACCGCTGCCTAGGGATGAAAGGCCGTCCGTGCGAGGTCTTTGCGGTTTGCGAAGAGTCGGCAATGCGCGAAGCGCGATGCACAAAGCAGCTCACGCAGCGGGCGTGCATGAGGTTGGTCAGCCGAGTGGCTCAGTCGGTTCACATGCGTCGAGTTCCAAGGCCGAACTCACACCCGCCGCATGCCGTTCATCCCCGCACGTGAAGAAGGCACCCTCGGCACGTGGATCGCGCCGGTCCTGCAGGCGACTTGTCCGGCAGGTATGCCAATTGCAGTGAAGCGCTCCATGCGACAAACGTTAACCTGGACGGCCATGGTATTCGCCATCTCCACCTCGGCATGCTGGCACGAAGACCGGCCCGGCGCGGCGTACTACGATCACCGCCACGACGGCGACCACCACGACCAAGGCGATCACCACGATGAAGGCGACCATCACGACGACCATCACGACCAGCACTGAGGCTGGCCGGACCCGTCGAACCGAAACGCGATCGGGTCAACTTTGCGATGTCAACGAATGAGGGTGCGACGATCGTGCGCTGCAAGCTAAGAGGCGCCGCGCGCAGAGCGGCCCCCTCCTTGCTGAGTGCTTCGTCACGAAAGGCTGGACCATGACCCTCTTGGAATTCATCATCTACCTCGTTATCGCCGGTGTCTGCGGAGCCATTGCGCGCGCCGTTGCGGGGGGTAGCGGGGGCGGGTTCGTCATCTCCCTCCTGGTCGGCTTCCTCGGCGCCTTCGTCGGGACCTGGCTCGCGCGTCAGTTCCATCTGCCCGCGTTCGTCGTCGTGAGCATCGGCGGCCATCCGTTTCCGATCGTATGGTCCATCGTCGGCGGCATTCTGCTCGTAGCGCTTGCGCACATGTTCGTGCGACCGCGCTACATGGATCGCTACGGGGAGTGACGGGCGGCCGTACTCGGCTTTTCCCTTTGCCGCTAGCGATCCCGCAGGGTGAGCCTTCTAGCCGACTCGACCTGCGACGCACTTCTCGATGCGCGCCAAGCGAGTCAGAAGGCCCGCTTCCAAGTCTTCGAGCTTGCAATGCAGCGTCGCGACCTCGAGCTCTGCCTTGAGGTTCACGCGGTATTCGATGTCGTTGCGGGCCCGGTCGCGCGCGACCTGGCGGTTTTGCGACAAAAGCACGAAGACCGAGAGGATGATGGCCTCCAAAGAGACCGCCATCGTGAGCAGCCCGAACGGATACGGGTCCCAACCCCCAAAAGGGGTACGCGATAAGGGGCCGACGTTGTCGGCAATCCACAAGAGGAAGAGTAGGCAGTGAATGAGAAGAAACGCAATGCTGCCGGAGAACTCGCTAATCGTGTCGGCCACCTTCATCACTCGAGTCCGACGGTCCTGCTCCTCTTCGTTGAAATTTCGTGACGCCGGGTGGCGCAGCAGCCGCGCGGACTCGCGCAGCCGCTTTCCGGTCGCGGCCAAGAGGTCGAGTGCAGCGGGGGGATGCACCCTCAGGAATTCGTCGAGATCGCCTCGGTCGACGACGAGTGCCTCGGCGTCCTCGGTCGCAATCGCCGACGCGGTGCGCGGGCCGCCGTCGAGGAGCGACAGCTCACCAAAGAAATCACCCGCCCGTACCGTTTCGATGACGATGCGGTCGCCGACATCGTTGGTGAGCGACATCTCGACTTCGCCCGATCGCAGGACGAACAGGGCATCGCCCGGCTCGCCGATGCGGAAGATGAGCGTCCCTCGCGGGAACGTCACGACGTCCAGACGCTCGGCAAGTGTCGAGCGCTCGTTGTCGTCGAGCAGAGCGAAGAGCGGGATGTCGGCGAGAAGATCGACGGGTGTGACCATGGGTGCGCCCATGTTGAGTCCAATCTCGCGCAAGCGGCCAGTCCTTCCATCGATCCGCCACCTCTTCGCGATTGCGCATGATCTGCGCCGCTCGACGACGCTTCCGCGACGGCGGTCGGCCGTCGTCTCCGAGGCAGGAGGCAGCCGCCGTAGCTAAAACGGCGCGCGCCTAGCCGCACTCCGACCCGTGCGACGACGATCCATCTGCGTCCTTGGGAGGTCGCGGTCGGGGTCGCGGTCGGGGTTGTCGGGGTCGCTCGCGGTCGGGGTCGCGGTCGGGGTCGGGGTCGGGGTCGGGTTTGTCGGGGTCGCGGTCGGGGTTGTCGGTCATGCGCGTCCGCGAGCGACCGGCTGCTGCTCGCGGCGATCGCCGACGCGCAAGATTGTTAGGCGCCGCGCGCACGAAACCTGCTTTCCTTGAACAAAGGAGGTCATCCCCAGTGCAAGTCCCCCTTCAGGTCACGTTTCGAGGCATGGCGCAGTCGGACGCGCTGGCCGCCCATGTCCGGCTTCGCGCCGAGAAGCTCGAGCACCTCTTCGACCGCATCGTCTCCTGTCATGTCGTCGTCGAGCTGGCGGGCCATCATCACCGCCATGGGGACCGCTTCCACGCTTCCATCAACCTCGGTCTTCCCGGACATGAGATCCTCGTCGGACACGCCCCGTCGGGCGATCGCGGGCCGGAGACGGCCTACGGGGCAGTCGACCGGGCGTTTGATGACGCCGGGCGGGAGCTCGAGGACTGGGTGAAGCACCAGCGCACGCAACGCCACGACGAATCGGCGAACCGGAGGACTCCGTGAAAAACTTCGGCGTTCCGGTGTGCGACACCGCGAAGATCGGAACCGCCTAATCGACCGATCGAGCAGAATCGATCCTTCGATGAACCGTGTGCCGCAAGCGGCGCCGCAGATTCAGAATTGGCGCGAGGACCGCCTCGATCGGTCGAGGTCGAGGTCGGGGTTGAGGTCGGGGTCGCGGTCGTCGGGGTCGGGGTCGGGGTCGAGGTCGAGGTCGGGGTAGTCGGGGTCGCGGTCAGGGGGTCGTGGGTCCTTGATTTCAGGTACTCCCGGGCATCATCGGTTTCCCGGATGGGTACGAACCGGGGCCGGTGCGTAGGCTAAGTCGCGTCATGACCCTCGCGCACAACGACGGCGATTGGGAGAGGGTCGCTCGAAGCGGTCGAACGCGCGGCAGAGAAGATGCGGCGACCCGTCCGCGCGTCCTCGTGGTCGACGACGACGAGGACGGGCGCGCGGCGCTCGAAAAACTGCTTCGCGCGGACGGATTCGCAACCTCAACGGCACCCGATGGCGAGACCGCTATCGCCGAAGCCAGCCGTGCGCGGCCCCACGTCGTTCTCGCGGACTTGCAAATGCAGCCGCTCGACGGCGTCGAGCTGTGCCGGCGCCTGCACGAGATCGATCGCGATCTGCCGGTCATCGTGATGACCGCGCACTCCGACATGCAGTCGGTGATCGAGAGTTTGCGGGTTGGGGCCGAGGACTACCTGCTCAAGCCCTTGGAGTACGAGGCGGTCCGCTGGTGCGTGGAGCGCGCCGTCACGCGCCGCACCGAGAGACTCGAGGTCGAGCGCCAGCGCGCCCAGATCGGCGCGCTGCTCGGCAACCTGAGCGAAGGTGTCGTCATCGCCGACGCGAGCGGCAGCATCTTGATGATCAACGATGCGGCGCGCGCCATCCTCGGCCTCGGGGACGAGGATCGGCCCACCCTCGATGCACTGGACTCACTGGCCGTTCACGATCTGAAGGGGCAGCCGCTCACCAGCGCGGAGCGACCTCTCGTGCGAGCGTTGCGTAGCGAGCCGTACGTGGACTACGAAGTGGTGCTGCGAAAGAGGTCGAACGGCGAGTCGCGTCGCGTCGTGTCGACGGGCACGAGCACGAGAGACGCCGCGGGCAACGTTTCCTTGGCGATCGTCTTGTTTCGCGATGTCACCGATCTGAGACGTCTGGAGCAACAGCGCGACGAGTACGTGGAGCTCATTTCCCACGACCTTCGCAATCCCCTGAGCAGCACCCTGATGTTCCTCTCGACGCTCAAGCGGGCCATCACGAAGAAGGGCACGACCGAGCACATGCACCTGGTCGAACGCGCGGAGCGCAACCTCTGGCGAATGAACGCGATGCTCGAGGAGATCACGCAAGCGGCAAGCCTCGAGTCGGACGCCCTCGCCCTGCGCCCGGTGACGTGCGATTTGCGCGAGATCGTCGACCGGGTGGTCGATCCCATGGACGACGCTCGCGCGCGTCGAATCACGATCGAGGCCGACGACGCATCGCCCTACCTCGTCTTCGGCGACCCTTCGCAGCTCGAGCGTGTCGTTGCCAACCTTCTCACGAACGCGCTCAAATACTCCGCCGAGGAGGCTCCCGTGAGCGTGTGGCTCGCGCGCACGGGCGGCGATGTCGATCTTTGCGTGATCGATCGCGGCATCGGCATCGCGCCCGAGAGCCTGGTGACGCTCTTCGACCGGTACCAGAGGACCACGGCGGGTAAGGCGCATGCGAGCGGTCTCGGCCTCGGCCTGTACATTGCACGCCAAATTGTCGAGGCGCATCACGGCCAAATCCAGGTTTTCAGCGAGGTCGGAAAGGGCAGTACGTTCAGACTCACGTTGCCGGCCGACACCCGGTCGGCCTAAATCCGATGCTGCGTTGGATGAGGGTGCCGCATGGCTCTTGAAGCGCAGGCAAGGAGCTCGACAGGCGCGAGCCGCGCGACGCCGGACTTCCGCTTCCTGTTCCAGTCGGCACCCGGTTGCTACCTGGTCCTTGCGCCCGACCTGACGATCGTCGCGGTGAGCGACGCCTATGTGCGTGCGACCATGACCCAGCGGGACGAGATCGTGGGCCGCGGCATTTTTGACGTGTTCCCCGACAACCCGGGCGATCCTGCGGCAACGGGTGTTGCCAATCTGCGCGCGTCGCTCAACCGCGTGCTGACCCAAAGGCGGCCCGACAGGATGGCCGTGCAGAAGTACGACATTCGACGCCCTGAATCCGAAGGCGGTGGCTTCGAAGAGCGGCACTGGAGCCCGGTGAACTCTCCGTTGATTGGCGACGGCGGACGGGTCGCCTACATCCTCCATCATGTGGAAGACGTAACCGATAAGGTTCGTTTGCAGCGCAAGGAAGGGGAACAGGACAGGGCGATCCGCGAGCTCTCCATTCGGTCCGAAAGGCGCTTTGGCCAGCTGCTCGATGCGGCGCCGGACGCCATGGTGGTCGTTGGAGACGACGGACGCATCGACTTCGTCAACGTGCAGACCGAGAAAGTCTTCGGTTACACGCGGGCCGAGCTTGTCGGCCAAACCCTCGCGCTCCTGGTCCCCGAACGCTTCCAGACGGCGCACGCGGCGCACGAGGCTCGATTCTTCACGAGCCCGAGCGCGCGGACGATGGGCTCGGGGTTGGAGCTTTTCGGTCGGCGCAAGGATGGCACCGAGCTCCCCATCGAGGTGAGCCTCAGCCCCCTACGCGACGAACACGGTACGACGGTTTCGGCGTCGATTCGCGACATCAGCGAGCGCAAGCGCATGGAGGCCGCCGCGAAGCTGACGGCCGACCGGTTGGCGAGCGCCGTCGAAAGCATCCAAGATGCCTTTGCGCTTTTCGACGACGGCGATGGGCTGGTTCTATGCAATAGCGCCTATCGGCGCCTTGTCGGTGAGTCGCTCCCAGGCCCGCTTGTCGGCAGGTCGTATCTCGATCTTCTCGAGGCGTGGACCCACGACATCGACTTTCCCACGGAGGCCGCGCGTGTGCACTTCGTCGACGAGCGCATCGCGCGACGACGCCAAGACCTGACCACGACATTCGACGTTCGCATGCGCGACGGGCGCAGCCTACGTGTCATCGATCGACGCACCGCGGAAGGGGGGATCGTCAAGACGATCTGGGATCTCACCGACGACGAGCGCCGGGCCGAAGAGCTCCGCCAGGCGCGCGCCGCGGCGGAAGCAGGCAGCGCAGCCAAGAGCGACTTTCTCTCTTCGATGAGCCATGAGCTCCGGACGCCCTTGAACGCGATCCTCGGTTTCGCGCAGCTCCTTCAGAGAGACAAGAGGGATCCGCTCGCCGAGCGTCACAGGGAGCGGGTCGATCAGATCCTCAGGGGGGGCGAACACCTCTTGCGCCTCATCGACGACATCTTGGACCTGTCGCGCATCGAGGCCGGCGCCGTCTCGATCTCCACCGAGCCGATCGGCGTCATCGACGTGCTCGACGAGGTGAAGCGCACGCTCGCGACAATGGCGGCTCGCCAGGACATTCACGTCACGCTCGAAGCGGTGCCCCCCGACCTTCCCTTGGTGGCCGCGGACAGGACTCGGTTCGCGCAGATCCTCATGAACTTTGGGTCCAACGCGATCAAGTACAATCGCCCGGCGGGGAAAGTGGCGTTTAGGGTGTCGTTGTCTGGGCCCGATCGAGTGCGTGTCGCGGTCCGCGACACCGGCGTCGGGATCCCCGCCGACAAGCAGGCCAAGCTCTTTCAGCCGTTCCAGAGGGCAGGACAAGAGACTGGACCGATCGAGGGAACGGGAATCGGACTCGTCATCACCAAACGTCTTGCGCAGCTGATGGGCGGAGAAGTCGGCTTTCGAAGCGTTTCGGGAGAAGGGTCCGAGTTCTGGGTGGACATGCCGTTGCACGCGCCCGTCGTGCGCTCGGTCGCACCGCCTGCGCGAAGCGACGAGGCCGACGTGAGACCGTTCGCACTCGAGGGCCGCCGGCTGGTGCTCTACGTGGAAGATCACCCGGCGAACGTCTCGTTCATGAAGGACCTTGTCAGCACGTTCGACAATATCGATCTTCTCGCGGTGCCAACGGCGGAGATGGGGCTCGAGGTCGCACGCAAACGCCATCCGGAAGTCATCATCATGGACATCAACTTGCCTGGAATGAGCGGGGTCGACGCGCTCCGCGCTCTGCGCGGCTCGCCCGAGACGAAGGACATTCCAATCATTGCGCTCACGGCAGCGGCTTCCGAGCGCGACCGACAGCGGGGCATCCAGACCGGCTTTTTCCGGTATTTGACCAAGCCCGTGAAGGTGGACGAACTCGTCACCGCGCTCTCGGCCCTGTTCGCTTCACCCCGCTGACGCGTCCGGCGGGTACAGCCCTTGATGGAGTGCGTCGAGAGCCGAGGTGCGAGCGAGCTCGTCGAGGTGCGCGTCCGACCACCGATACAAGAGCCGATCCTCGCCAACCGCGTGCGCGTGCAGCTCGTCGACGAAGTCTCGAACGGCGTCCCGTCGCAGCCGGTGGGAGTCGACTGCGGCGCCGATCTCGGTCAGACGCGCGCGGATATGGCGGTGCTCTTCGACGAGAACCCACGCATCGCGCTCGCGCGCCCGAACGAGCGCAGGGATCAAGTGCCTTTCCACCGTCTCGAGATGCGCGATCAGTCGGCTTTGGCACTCCGCCCAGAGCCTCGGACCGTCGTGCCCGTCGTCCCTTGCAAAGGCGGCGAATAGCTGCCCGAGACGCGTTTCGATGGCGTCGTAGTCGGCGAGGAAGCGGTCGTGAATGGGCGTCGTCACCCCGATGCCGCCTCTGCTTCAGGGCCCGGCGGGGACACGCCTTTTGCGCGGGCAGCCCGTTCGGCTTTGGGTGCCAGCGAGCGGTACAGCGTCGAAAGGCCGATTCCCAGAATCTCGGCGGCTCGCGGCTTGTTTCCCCGCGTTTCGGAGAGCACCCAATCCATATAGACTCGGTTCAATTGCCGGATCGTCCACGGCGCTTGGCTCGGAAAGGGCCATGGGCAGGTCGGCGAAGCGCTCGGAAGCAACGAGAGGTGCTTCGGGTCGATCGTCTCATCGACACCGAATACGACGGCGCGCTCGATCGAGCTCGCGAGCTCGCGGACGTTGCCGGGCCACGACGACTCCATCAGCGCGCGAAGAGCTTCTGGCTCTTCTTCGGGCTTGCGGGGCGTGACTTCGCTCATGGCCGAATCTCCTCGTTTCGGATGGCACAGCACGGGGCATGCCCGAGTCGATGGGTACATTTGTCGCGATGGGGCGGGCATGTCGCGCACTTCGTGCGCGAGCCGGAATTCCACGCGCCCGCCAAGCACGCCCGCGAAGAGGGTCAGTCGGTCGTCGCAGCCTGCGAGGCGCTCTTTTGCGAATGCGGGCAATACCTCGAACACCGACTTGGCGCTGTCGTTCTTCTCTGGGCACGAGGCGGTGCTTTCCTCGCTGACCGGAACCGCAACGTATCTCGCATTCATCCATTCGCCGGATTCGCCGCGTCCCTGGCTCACGCTCGCGGGGGGTACGCTGCTCACCGCGTGGGTCGGTTACGAGCGCGTCCGGGCCGGAGCGCACTTTCCGACGGACGTCATCATGGGAGCGCTTGCAGGCGCCTCGATCGGCGTGCTCGTCGCGCACTTGCACAGACGGGGAACCCGCGCCGTATGGATCGATCTCGCGCCGGCTCCCGGCGGCAGGGGTGCAACCGCCGGCATACACGGCTCTTTCTGAGCGAGGCGTTCGTGCGGCACCTGTTTCCGTGGAGCCGATTGAATCTCTTCCCGCCCGCGAGGATCGACCGACCGCTTCTCCTCACTCCTCGGTTCGCTTCACCCACGGTTGGCTTGCCGCGTGATCGGCCGTTCGCCCGCTTCTCACACGATCCCAACGTCATTCCATGCGACGAGCACCTGCGATGAACGCCGGCCCCGCCGGCATGGCTTGGAAGGTGGCTGGCATGGGTCGTGCTCTCCCGACCTGGTATGAACACACTTCACATGATGGCAATGGCTTCGTGGGCAAGCGCGGGCATGTTCGCCCTGGGCTGCGAGCATACCGATGACCGCAACGGGGCCGCGTCGGCGCCGCAACCGACGACCGCACAAGCACGTTCGGTCGATGGGGCCACCGTCGACCGACTCTCGAGTGCGCGGTGTGACCGCGAACAGGACTGCAACAACATCGGGGACGGCAAGAAGTACGCGTCGCGGCAAGTCTGCACGGACCAGTTCCATGGCAGCATCGCCAATGACCTCAATTCCTACAAGTGTCCCGGTGGGTTGGACCCCGCCGCGGTCCAACGGTGCTTGGCTGCAATCGGCAACGAAGAGTGCGGCGTACACCCGTTGGAATCGCTCACGCGCATCGACGACTGCCGTAGCGGCGCGATGTGCCTGAAGTAGCGCCGAGAGGATCTCGTGTCAAAGACGACGGTCGCTGCGCGGACCTTGGTGATGGCGTTCGGAGTGCCGCCGCCTCGTAAATGGGAGCCCGTCGAATTGCCTTCGCATTTCGCCTCGTGGATAGCGTAGATTGGCGAGTGAGCGGGGGGAGTGAGCCGCCACCGTGCAGCCCATGGACGCGAGCGATGTGCAGGAAGAGGCCCGGCGCCGCTCGTTCCCGATCGTTGCGGTCGGTGCTTCGGCTGGCGGGCTTGCGCCGACCGTCGAGGTGACCCGCGAGCTCGGCGCGGAGCCGGGCATCGCGATCGTGGTCATTCACCATCTCGACCCGACGCACGAGAGCGGCCTGGTCGAAATCCTGTCCCGGGCGACCGCGATGCCGGTCGCGGCCGCGATGGACGGCGTCCCGGTCGAGGCGAACCACGTCTACGTCGTTCCGCCCAACGCCGGATTGCTCGTGAGCCAAGGCGTCCTGAAGGTCGTCCCCCGCCTGGAGGAGGGCGCTCAGCACCTGCCCATCAATCGGTTCTTCAAGTCTCTTGCGTTGGACCGAGAGGGCTTGGCCGTGGGAGTCGTGCTGAGCGGCAGCGGCTCCGACGGGAGCGAAGGGATCCAGGCCATCAAGACCGAGGGCGGGATCACGTTGGTGCAAGACGCGACCGCCTCTTTCGGGAGCATGCCCCAGAGCGCGATCGCCACCGGGTGCGTCGACTTCATTTTGCCTCCAGCAGCGATCGGTCGAGAGCTCGTGCGGATCGGAGCGCACGCACCGTCGCTCGTGGCGTTACCGCCGCAGGGGTTCGAGCAGCGCGAATACCTTCCGATCTTGGCGGTCATGCGGAAGTCCAGCGGCGTCGACTTCGCGAGCTACAAGCACTCGACCCTCCAGCGTCGCATCCAGCGGCGCCTCTTTCTCCGAGGGTTGACCGACCTGGCGGCTTACCTCGAACTCTTGAAGCGCGAACCATCCGAGATCAGCACGCTCTGCGAGGAGGTTCTGATCCATGTGACCGGCTTTTTTCGCGAGCCCGAGGTCTTCGACGCACTGCGCACGCGAGTTTTTCCGAAGGTGTGCGAGAACAAGCGGCCCGACGATGTCATTCGGGTCTGGGTCCCCGGCTGCGCCACGGGCGAGGAGGTCTACTCGATGGCCATCGGCCTGCTCGAGTTTCTGGAAGGGGCGCACAAGGACCTGCCCATCAAGATCTTCGGGACGGACCTGAGCCTTGTCAGCATCGAGAAGGCGCGCGCCGGGACGTACCCTCACAGCATCGCGCGAGACGTCTCGCCGGAGCGACTTCACCGCTTCTTCGCGAATGACGATCACGGGTGGCGAATTCGGCGAGATTTGCGAGACATGTGCGTTTTCGCCAAGCACGACCTCACGAACGATCCCCCCTTTTCGTCGATGGACGTTGTGAGTTGCCGTAACCTGATGATCTATCTCGGACCGGAGCTCCAGGACCGGGTCATCGCGCTGCTCCACTACGCCCTGAAGGACCCGGGGTTCCTGGTGCTCGGGAACTCGGAAACCGTCCGCACCTTCACGGGATTTACCGCCATGGACGGCAAGAGCCGGATTTACGCGCGAACCCCGGTGGCAAGACGGCTCACGTTCGATTTCGCGACGCCGACCTTCCCGCGCGAGTCCACGCGGCCCCATCCCTCCTCGGCGAGGGCCCCGGACCGCCCCGCGGGGAAACCGCCCGGCTTGTCCGATCTCGATGCCGAAGCCGATCGCCTCGTCCTGGCCGAGTTTGCCCCGCCGGGGGTCATCGTCACGAGCGATCTGGTCATTGTCCAATGCCGGGGTCAGACCGGCCCTTTCTTGGAGCTTGCGCCGGGCGCCGCGAGCCTCGATTTGATCCGCATGGCACGCGAAGAGCTGAGACTCCCACTCCGGCGCTTGATCGACCAAGCCCGGACTGGGCAGAGGCCCGCAAGGGAGACGAACGTGACACTCGTTGTAGGCAACCAGCGTCGCACCGTTGCGCTGGACGTCATCCCGTTTACCGTCCATTCGGCGGATCACCGCTTTTTCCTCGTGCTCTTTCAGGACGTCACGCAGAAAGAATCGGTGAAGCCAATCCGCGGTGAGGCAGAGGGGAGTGAGGCCGATCCGGTCCGCGAAGACGCGCTCGCGAAGGAGCTCGCGTCGACGCGTCAATACCTCGCGTCGGTCATCGAACAATCCGAGGCGACCCACGAGGAACTCAAGGTGGCCAACGAGGAGATCGTCTCGAGCAACGAGGAGCTCCGGAGCACGAACGAAGAACTTCAGAGTGCGAAAGAGGAGCTTCAGGCGACCAATGACGAGTTGCGTACGATCAATGACGAGCTCGGCCAACGCAACGTCGAGGCGACCCGCCTGAGTAACGATCTGACGAACGTGCTCAGCAGCGCCGGGATCCCGATCCTCATCGTGGGACGGGACTCGCGCTTGCGGAGGTTTACACCGGCCGCGGGCAAGGTGTTCGACCTTCTGGCCACCGACGTGGATCGTCCCCTGAACGAGGCGCGAGGGCTCGTAGCGGTCGCGCCGGGACTCACGGGCTTGATCGCCGAGGTTCTCGAACGCCTCGGTCCAGCGGAGTGCACCATCCAAGACGCCGCCGGTCGCTGGGTTCAGCTTGCGGTTCGTCCGTACGTCACGCTCGACGGTCGGATCGACGGAACGGTCGTCGCGGCGCGCGACATCGATGCCGAGACGAAAGCGACACAAGGTCTCGTGGCTGCCCGAAAGTATGCCGAGAACATCGTCGAGACCGTCCGCGAGGGCCTAGTCGTGCTCGATCGCGATCTGCGGGTCCGATCGGCGAACCCGGCTTTCCAGCGGACGGTTGCCCGACCGCTGAAGGACATCGAGGGCCGGCGTCTCGACGAGCTCGAACGTCCCGAGCTGGCGACTCCGGCTCTTCGGAAGGTCCTCGCGGATCTCGGGGACGGCGGGACCGTCGAAGGGTTCCGAATCGAGCACAGCGACGGAGCGGGCGGCCTGCGCGTGTTTCTGCTCAACGCTCACCACATCGAGGGCACCGAGCTCTTCCTGGTTGCTCTCGAGGATGTCACGGAGGCCGAGCGAGCAAGGAGCCAGCGCGCCGAGATCGGCTTTCGCGATGCCCTGACGGGGGCGTCCGAGAGCATCCTCATGGTCGACCCCGCCGGGCGGATTGTTTTCGCGAACCTCGCGGCGGCCGGGCTCTTTGGCTACGATCGCGAGGAGTTCGCGAACCTTTCGGTCGATGGGCTCGTTCCCGACCGCCTTCGCGAGATTCACGCAAGGCACCGCGCGAACTATCTGGCGGCCCCTTTGCCGCGTGCGATGGCGCCTGACCGAGATCCCGTCGGTCGGCGCAAGGACGGAACGGA
>Ga0187863_10001731_pt1 | contig 17194 bp, 16 predicted proteins | sample June2016WEW_11_1_FD_132975 | JGI IMG/M metagenome (GOLD analysis project Ga0187863, IMG submission 132975) | Peatland microbial communities from SPRUCE experiment site at the Marcell Experimental Forest, Minnesota, USA - June2016WEW_11_10 | ecosystem: Environmental > Terrestrial > Soil >... | reverse complement strand
TACCGCTATCGCGGCCATTCCATGGCCGATCCCGGCACGTATCGGCCGGCGGTCGAGCTCAAGGCTTATCAGAATTGGGATCCGATCGCAGCGGCGATCCGAGAGGTAGAATTCCAGTACCCGACGCCCGACGAACTGGCGGAAATCGGGCCGGACAACATCAAGCTGTTCGCCGACCACTTGATCGACGGCGAGCATCTTGCCGAAGCCGAGGTCGAGGAACTCAAGCACGACGTCCAGAAGATCGTCGACGACGCCGTCGCGTTCGCTTTGCAGAGCGCGCAGCCGACCATGGACGCTGCCTGGGGCCATCTCAACGTCAACCGGCATCACGAGGTGCTGATGTAGGAGACGCTCATGTCGCAGGAATTGCTCTATTGGCAGGCGCTCAACCGCGCCATGGACCACGAAATGGCGGCCGATGAGTCGGTCTTCACGCTTGGTGAAGACGTCGGCCTCTACGGCGGCAGCTACCGCGTGACCGAGGGTCTCTTTGCCAAATACGGTGAGTGGCGCGTCCGCGATACGCCGATCTCGGAAAACAGTTTCACCGGCCTCGGCGTCGGCGCCGCACTGGTCGGCATGCGGCCGGTGGTCGAGATCATGACCATCAATTTCATGCTGCTGGCGCTCGATTCGATCATCAACGGCGCCGCCAAGATTCCCTTCATGTCGGGCGGCCAGTTCAAAATGCCGCTGGTCGTGCGTGTTCCCGGCGGAATTGCGCGGCAACTTGCGGCCCAACATGCGCAGCGGCTGGAACACACGCTAATGAACGTCCCCGGTCTGCGCATTGCCGTCCCGGCGACGCCGCAGGACGCTTATTGGCAGCTGCGGCAGGCGATCGCCAGCGACGATCCGATCATCGTCTTGGAGCACGAGCTGCTTTATTTCACCAAGGGTCAGGTGGACCTCGTCGCCGAAGCGCCGCCGATGCACCGCGCCGCAGTGCGTCGCGAAGGCCGCGATCTGACCATCGTGAGTTATTCGCGCCATGCCGTCCTCGCGCAGGAAGCGGCGAACGAGCTCGCCAAGGAGAATATCGAAGCGGAAATCATCGATCTGCGCAGTCTCAAGCCGATCGACTGGGACACCTGCGCGAAGTCGCTGGAGAAGACTCATCGCCTCCTGGTCGTTGAAGAAGACTGCCGGTTCGCCGGCGCCGGCGCCGAGATCGTGGCGACGCTGACCGAGCGCTGCTTCTATTCGCTCGATGCCCCTGCGCAACGCTTGGCGGGTCTCGACATTCCTACGCCCTATAACGGCGCACTCGAGGCGGCGACGATTCCGCAAATCCCCGACATCGTGGCCGCGGCGCGAGAACTGTGCCGGCCGACGCCTGAAACCAAAGCGGCGTGACCATGAGTCAGGCGATCACGATGCCGGCGCTCTCCGACACGATGAGCAACGGCCGCTTGGTAAAGTGGGTCAAAAAGTCCGGCGATAAGATCAAGAAGGGGGACGTGATCGCCGAAGTCGAAACCGATAAGGCGGTCATGGAAGTCGAGGCGTTCCAGGACGGCTATTTGAGCGGCCCCCTCACGGCGGAAGGCACCGAAGCGCCGGTCGGCCAAACCATCGGCTATATTGCCGACAATTTGGCGGAGATTTCGAGCGCTGCGGCCGCGGCGGTCCGAGCGCCGGGCCCGAATGCCGGCAATGGAAATGCCACCGCGACGCCCGCGGTCGAGCTATCGGCCGTCTCTCCGGTTTTGGCCGCTTCGATGGCGGCGCTGCGACCCTCGCCGCGGCCTGGTCCACCTCCGTCGACCCTGCGGACGAGCGCCGGACCCGCCGCCGCTAGAATGCCTGTCCGCAATCCGGCTTTGTCCGCGCTCGAGGCGGGGCCGCCCTATCGGGTAGAGCGCGCCTCCAGCCTGCGCGAGGCGGTCGCCCGCAATATGATTGCGAGCGCGGCAACGCCGAGTTTCCGGGTGACGGCGCAGTTGCCGTTGGAAGCGTTGACGGAAGCCGCGAAGGAGCGGCAACAATCGCTGACGCTGCTGTTGGCGCGTGCCTGCGCGCTCACGATAGCGGCGCATCCCCTCTTCAACGCGGCTTATACGCCAGATGGTCTTGCGCGACGTGACCGAATCGACGTCGGCATTGCGGTCGATAGTGGCGATGGGCTCATCACGCCGGTTTTGCGGGATGCGGCCGGCAGGTCCTGGGCGGCGCTTGCGCAGGACTGGAACAGCTTGCGTGACAAGGTCAAAAGCCGCCGATTGATGCCAGCCGACTACAGCGGCGCGACGTTCTATCTGAGCGACCTCGGCGTATTTTCCGTTGTTTACGCCTTCGACTCGATCATTCCGCTCGGCGCGTCGGCGATCCTGTCGGTGGCAGCCTCTCGACGGCAGGGCGCTTTCTTCACGCTAACATGCGATCATCGCGTCGTGTTCGGCGCTGATGCTGCGCGCTTTCTCGAGACGCTCGGACAACAGCTGCGGAAACCCGACAAGCTACTAGCATAGCAGACGCCGCAACGCCCCCAGAGAAGCTGCGTGTCATAGGCGGCGGCCCTGCGTCGCAGCGCCATAATGTCGAGCAGTTTTGCCTCATCGAAAGTCCCAAGGATACCTGGATGTCAGCGGGTGCGGCCAGCGTGTCGTGATCGCGCGCAATGATTGATCCTTTGGCCATCATCGATCTCATTCGCTGATTATCGTTGAAAATCTTCATACCGCAGGGACACTTTCGTCCTTGATTCAGATCAAGAGAAGCGGCCGCTAAGGCGCGCAACATGCGCCATAAGAACTGAGGCTCGGTCCGGCAAGATAATCCGGACCGAAAGCCTGCGTCTGATGACGCGGTGTTATCATGATTGAACACACCAATGCGCGCGAACGACGCGATGTTCGCATTCCACCGCTCGGGCTTGCCGGAATCTTGCAGATACCAATGAAAGCCTATGCGCTCGTCGCTTTCGCGCATGGCAGCGGCTCAAGCCGCTTGAGTCCGCGAAACACGGCTGTCGCCGATGCATTGAACGATTGGGGCATAGCGACGCTGCTATTCGATCTATTGACCCCGGCGGAGGAAGCCGACCGCGCCAACGTTTTCGATATCCCGCTGCTGGCAGATCGGCTTGCCGATGCTATCCGCTGGCTCGGCGGCCAAGCGTCGGTGGCAACGCTCCCGCTCGGCCTGTTCGGCGCCAGTACCGGAGCGGCGGCGGCGCTGGTCGCGGCGGCGAAGCTTCCTCGCCAGGTCGGTGCCGTGGTCTCGCGCGGCGGGCGCCCCGACCTCGCCGGAGACGCCCTCGAAAAGGTTCAGGCACCGACGCTTCTGATCGTCGGCGGCGCCGATTTCGGCGTCATCGAACTCAATGAGCAGGCGCTGGCCCGGCTACGGGGACCCAAGGCGCTGGAGATTGTTCCGGGAGCAAGCCATTTGTTCCCCGAGCCGGGAGCCTTGGAGGCGGTAATCGACTTTGCCGCAAGCTGGTTTGAGCGCTATCTAGCACCGACTGCTCCGGAGCGGACGCGCGCGGCGGGGTGAAGCTAGCTGGAGATCGTTATGTCATTCAGGAATCGCTCTGACGCCGGCCGTCAATTGGCTAAGGCGCTTGCCGGGTACAAGGATCAGCAGCCGGTGATACTCGCGCTGCCGCGCGGCGGCGTGCCCGTAGCCGCCCAGGTTGCTGCCGCGCTCAATGCGCCGCTTGACGTGATCCTCGTGCGCAAGATTGGCGTACCTTTTCAACCCGAGTTGGCCATGGGCGCCGTCGTCGACGGCGGGGCGCCGATCATCGTACGCAACGAGGATGTGATTAGGCTGGCTGGTATTGACGAATCGGAATTCCAGGCCGTCTGCGACGATGAGCTCGCCGAGATCGAGCGGCGGCGTCAGCGCTATTTAGGCAGCCGCAACCGCGTGGATGTCAGCGGCCGCACGGCGATCGTGATTGACGATGGCGTTGCCACCGGCGCAACGACCCGCGCGGCCTTGCGCGCCACTCGCGTGCGCAAGCCAAAAAGACTGGTTCTTGCGGTACCTGTAGCGCCGACCGATAGCCTTCCCGAGCTGCGCCACGACGCAGACGACGTCGTCTGTCTTGAAGACCACGAGTTCTTCGGCGCGATCGGCGTCTATTACGCGGATTTTAGTCAGGTTCCGGACGAGGAAGTGATCGAGATTCTCAAGCAGTTTCCGGTGCAGCGGCCGGCGCAGGCAAAACAGCCCGTGGCCTGAATTGAGGGCCCGTTGGCCGAAGCCGCGCACCCCGACATCGGCGTCATGGGGAAAATGCTCCCATGTTGCGCGGCTCATGACTGACGGCGCGATCACACGCGGAGCCCATGTTTCCCCAGAAGCTTGACGGTCGTTGCCTGCGCACCCTTTTCGCCGAGCTCCTCGGCAAAGGTCACGCGCGACCCCACGTGCAACCGGGAAAATCCCTCATCGAGAACGCTGTTGCGGTGGAAGTAGACTTCCTGGCCGTCACTAGTCTCGAGAAAGCCGAACTCACCGGATGGATCAATCCGTACGACCGTTCCTATGGGTAATCCCTCATGATATTTCACGTCGCCCTGCGCGCGGCGGACTTGATCCTGGAGCTGCCGGCGCGCGTGTTTGAAGGCATCGTCAAGGGCGAATGTGAGATCCGCATGTCGCTCATCCGCCGCCGGGGTCCTTTCCACATTCACCTCCCGGCCGTCCGGCAGCAAGAGACGGATGTGGACCTCGTAAAGCCCGCTGGTGCGGTGATGCTGACCGGGGCCTTTCAGCACCACCCGGCATGCGGTTATACGGCCCCAGCGCTGCTCGAGCTGCGCCACATGCTTCGCGATGGCATCTTCGATTTGCGGAGTTCCGGCCATGCCTTGAAATTCGATTTCAGGCGGCGTTTGCATGTCATGCTCCTATTCGCCTAGCTAAGTCGCAATTGGTGATCCGCACGATGCGGGGCGGCCGATCATTGTGAGGCCACAGCCATGAGGATCGCTCGGCGGACGAGGGTCTCGAACAACGGAAGTTTGAAGGCGTTCCTAGATAGCGGTGTGGCGCCGTCGAGGGCGGCGCGCCCTGCTGCCGCGGCCATGTTTGCGTCGATCCGTTTACCGGTCAACACGACCTCGGCAGTCTTGGCCCGGTGCGGCACCGGCGCCGCCGCGCCAAGGATGACGGCGGCACGTCTACAGACGCCAGCCGCATCGACATCGAGCGCCACCGCCACGTCGGCGAGCGGCCAGTCGAACGAATCCCTTTCGCCTTGCCGGACATGCGCCATGCGCAGGCTTGCCGGCGCCTTCGACAGGCGGACGCAGGTCAGGATTTCCTGCGGCCGCAAGTCGTTCTCGCGCTGCAGATCGCTGTCCGGCAGAACGAAAAAATCCTCGAGCGACACTATGCGCCGGGCGCCTGCCGCATCCGTCAGCTCGGCTTGCGCATCCAAGGCCACCAACGCCGTGGCGACCGTAGAAGGATGAACGATTGCGCAAAGCGCATTGTCGAAGATCGCGTGATACTGGTTTTCGCCCGAAATTGCGAAACAATGGCCGCCGCCTTTGCGTAAACAGCGATAAGCACGCGAGCGAAAGTACCAGCAGCGCGGGCGCTGCAGCAGGTTGCCGCCCAATGTCGCAACATTGCGGATTTGGGGGCTCGCCGAGCCGCCCAAGACCTCGGCGAGGACGGCATAACGTTCCCGCAGCAGCCGATGGTCGGCGAGCGACGCCAGTGTGACCATGGGTCCAATCCGCAGACCGCCGTCGTCGTCTTCGACGATCGCATCGAGCCCCGGCACCTCTTTCAGATTCACCACCTTCGCCGGCGCCAAGAGGCCTTCTTTCAGCAGATCGAGGAGGTCGATGCCGCCGGCCTTCACCACCGATATTTCGCCGTGACCGGCGGCTTCCGGAGAAATTGTCATCGCATTGGCCACCGTCGTCGATGCCGCGACCGCAGCCTCGGAAATCGTCCGTGCATTGGCGAAGGCGAAGCGGTTCACGGCTTCAGCTCCTCCTCTCGGGGATTTTGCCGAGCGCGGCGAGGATCGCCGCAGGCGTCATCGGCAGGCTGCGCAAGCGAACGCCGATCGCGTTGTAGACGGCGTTGGCGATCGCCGGCGCGGTGGCGATGTTGGCGGGCTCGGCAATGCCATAGGCGTCGGTTGAGCTGTTGCCCTGGTAATTTTCCAGGATCACGACGTCGATCGCCGGCGTCTCGCGCGGGCCGGCGAGCTTGTAGTGTTCGAGGTCCGGATTGACCATGCGGCCGGTGTGCCGGTCGAGGATGCGTTCCTCAAACAGCGCATAGGAGAGCCCCATCAGGATGCCGCCATGGACCTGGCTCTCGATCTGACGTGGATTTATGGGCCGGCCGCAATCCTGCACTGCGACGACGCGTTCCACGCGCACGATGCCGGTCTCGGTATCGACCGCCACTTCGGCAAATTGCACGCCACCCAAATCCTGGTGTGCCAAGGCGGCGTCACCCATGCTCCGGCGAAATCCGGGATAATCGTCGCTGCGCGAAGCAACCGCGCTGATTTGATCGGTGCGCAACCGGGCGGCGGCTTCCCGGAAACTGATGCCGCGGCTCGGATCGTCGCGAACCAAGATTCTTCCGTTACGCGCGACCAGGTCCTCGGCGGCGGCATTGAGCGCAAGCCCTGCTTCGCGCAACAGCGATTGCAGGACGCGCCAGGCAGCGGTGCGCGCCGGCGGCGTGATCGAGGCGGTCGCGCGGCTGCCGTAAGACGGCGGCCCAGGCGGAAACTCGGTATCGCCGATGCGCACCGTAATATCCTCGGGGCGAAGCCCGAAAACTTCGGCGACGGTCTGCGCCAGAACGGTTCCGGTGCCGGTGCCGATGTCTTGCACGCTCGAGAGGACTTCGACCGTGCCGTCGCGCATCACGCGCACCTCACAGGCCGAATTAATTTGCACATTGGCCATCCACAGCGATTGCGCTACGCCAAGGCCGCGTTTTACGGGGCCCTGATCCGCGCCCGGGGCATGCCGACGCCGCCAGCCGACCCGCTCGGCCCCGATGCGCCGCTCTTCACGCCGCACCGGACTCGGATCGATGCGCCCGCGCAGCACCAGCGGATCGATGGCAAGCCGTTCGGCCAACTCGTCGATCGCTTGCTCGAGTCCGAAAGCGCCGGGTGTGTTGCCCGGTGCGCGCATCGCACAGCCCGGCCCGGCATTAATGAACACGTCGTGTTGTGCGCCCTCGAAATTCGGACAGTCATAAAGCGTCTGGGCGTTGAAGCCGACGCCGGCGCCAAGCGCAACACCCGCCGTGCCATAGCTTTGCAGCGAGATTGCCGTCAGCGCGCCGTCGCGCTTGGCGCCGATGCGCAATTGCTGCCAGGTGCCCGGACGGTTGCCCGCGTCCATCTGTTCTTCTTCCCGGTCGAGCACGAGGCGAACCGGCGCTTGCGCGCGGCGGGACAGCTCAACGGCAAAGCGGCCATAATTGCCAAGCGTCGACTTGGAGCCAAAGCCGCCGCCCATGGCATGGACGATGACCCGGACGCGATTGAGCGGCAGGCCGAACTCCTCCGCCAGCTCGTGGCGCACGCCGGTAGTGTATTGCGTAGAGATGTAAACCGTCAGCCCGTCCGTGCGCCAATCGGCAACGATGCCGTGCGGTTCCAGGCAGCAATGGGTCTGCACCGGGGTGCGATAGTCGGCTTCGACGACGATATCGGCTTCGCGAAAACCTTGACTCACGTCGCCGCGGCGGCTGATGGCCGGTCCACGCACATTGCCGTTGAGCGACAGATTTACAGGTGCGGGCCAGCCCGAGGGATGGCCGCCCGGCGCGACTTCCGCACTTTCGTAAACCGCGGGCGCCGTTTGCGCGCGCGCCCGGTCCATGTCGACGACAAAGGGTAGCGATTGATAGTCGACGTGGATCAGCCGCAGCGCGTCTTCCGCCGCTGCCGTCGAGACGGCGGCAATTACCGCAACCGGCGCCCCGATGTAGCGCAAGCTGGCGCTCTGCGGATCGTTTGGGTCGGCGATCAGCAGGATTCCGCGCACGTCGGGATGACGCGCCGCCGCCGAAATGTCGATCGAACCTACGCGCGCATGCGGCAGTGGCGAGCGGAGGATGCGGGCATACAGCATGCCGGGGAGCGAAATATCGGCCGTGAAGGGCACGGCGCCGGTCACCTTGGCTCGGCCATCGTGGCGCCGCGCCGGCTTGCCGATCACCGCCAGTTCCTCGTTCGGCGGCAGCGCCGGCGGCTCGTCGGCGGGGATCTGTCGCTGCACCTTGCCGAGACCGACGCTGGCGATGCCGGAAGGAAACGTCTCGGTGCGCAGGGTTTCTTGTGCCGCCATGGTCACCCCTTGCATACCTTGGCGGCGGCGAGTGTCGCGGTGACGACATGCGGATAAGTACCGCAACGGCAAATGTGGCCGCTGATCGCGGCGCGGACATCGTCGGCATCGGCCGCGGGCATGCGGTCAAGGAGTGCCGCGCAGCTCATGAGCATCCCCGGCGTGCAATAGCCGCATTGCAAGGCGTCATGCTCGATGAACGCCTGCTGCACCGGATGCAGCGTGTCGCCCGGCGCCAGACCCTCGATCGTGGTGACGGGGCGCGCGCCGACATCGACGGCGAGCATCATGCACGAGCAGACCGGTTGCGTGTCGACCAACACCGTGCACGCGCCACAGGCGCCGCGATCGCAGCCGATTTTGGTCCCCGTCAGGCCGAGCGGCCCGCGTAATACTTCGGCCAGAGTCGCTCGCGGCTCGGCCCGTAGCGCCCGCGCTACGCCGTTGACCTGCAAGTTGATCGGAACGGCGTCGGGTCCGCCGCCGGATGCGCTGGTGCTCTCGGCCGTCTTGGCTTGGGCAAGAAGCGCCGATGTTGCGTTGACCATTGTCGCTCCCGCTGTGGTCACAGCGGAGCCGCGAAGAAACGAGCGGCGCGACAAGTCGCTGTGCATGCCCAGCCTCCACGGGGAATTGACATGTCGGGCACGTGCGAAACGTCCCTGATTAGGCGCTCAACCGTCCCGTGGCCTTGATTTACATCAAGGCTTGATGGGCCTGCGGCGCAAGGTGTCGACGAACGAACCGTCCTTGGGTCATTTGCCGCATTCGAAATTCTGATATGAATCAAAGAAGAGAATTGGCGGCGATGTCATGAACGACGCAAGTGACGCTGAAGGTAAGGCCATGCATTCGCCGCTTACTCGAACCAAGGTCGAGACCGGGGCCGCGGCGAAAATCGAAGCGGCCGCGCCGGGCCGCAGCCGACGCGTGCTCGTGATCGTCGCGCTCGTAATCGCGGCTGCGGCGATCGCCGCCTATATCGAACGGCGCCCGCTGCACGACTGGCTGTTCGGACCTTCCGCCGCTGCCACCGTCCTCGTTTCCGGCAATATCGAGGCGCACCAGGCCGTGCTCGGCTTCAAGACCGTGCAGTCGACCATCGTCGAGCTGCCGTTCGACGAGGGGAAATGGGTGGATACCGGCACGCTGATCGCCCGGCTCGACGATTCCGATTACCGCCAGCAGGTCGCGGTCAATGCTGCGACGCTGGAAATGCAGAAGCGGCAGCTTGCCGCCGCTGAGAAGAACCTCGTCGCGGCACAAAGCACCGTCGAATTCGACGCCGCTGATCTCGAATTCCGCGAGGCCGAATATAAACGCGCCGATTTCCTGTTGCAGAAGGGTGCCGGCACCGTCGAGCAGCGCGACCAGACCTATGCGCTGTTTCGCCAGTCGCAGGCCGCGCATCAGCGTGATCAGGCGCTTGAGAACGCTTCCCAGCGTCAGGTCGAACTCGCCCAGGCCAATATCCATACTGCCGAGGAAAACCTGAAACTGTCGCAGATCGTGCTTGGCTACACCGTGTTGCGCGCGCCCTTCTCCGGCGTCATTCAGGTGCGGCAGGCCGAGCTCGGCGAAGTCATGGTTCCCGGTACGCCGGTGGTGACGCTCGCCGATCTCGATCACGTCTGGCTGCGCGCCTACATCAACGAGACCGATATCGGAAAAATCCGCTACGATCAGCCGGCGACGGTGACGACCGATACCTATTCGGGCAAGACCTACAAAGGCCGCGTCACCTTCATCTCTTCCAACGCCGAATTCACCCCGAAAAGCGTGGAGACGCATGCCGAACGGGTGACGCTGGTCTACCGCATCCGCATCGACATCTACAATCCGACCCATGAGCTGGTGCCCGGCATGCCGGCGGACGCGACGCTGGAAGCGCTTCAAGCAGGCAAGCCATGAGCGGAGCGCCCGCGCCCATTGTCGCCGTCGATGGGCTCAGCAAGCGGTTTGCCGGGGCCGCGGCCGTCGACGGCATGTCGTTTACCGTCAACCGCGGCGAGATTTTCGGCCTGGTCGGGCCTGATGGTGCCGGCAAGACCACGACCATGCGCATGCTCGCCGGCGTCATGCAGCCGGACGGCGGCGGCATCATTATCGATGGCGTCGACGTGGTCGCGAACCCCGAGAACGGCAAGCAACATCTCAGCTATATGCCGCAGCGGTTCGGCCTCTATGAGGACCTCACCGTCGACGAGAACATCCGTTTCTACGCCGATCTGTTCGAAGTCGCCAAGGACGTTCGCGAAGAGCGCGCCAACCGCTTGCTGGCCGCGTCGGGAATGAGCCAATTCCGCAGACGGCGCGCCGGGCAGCTTTCGGGAGGCATGAAGCAAAAGCTCGGTCTCACCTGTGCACTTGTCCACACGCCGCAAATTCTATTGCTCGACGAACCGACCACGGGGGTCGATCCGGTCTCGCGCCGTGACTTCTGGCGCATCCTCTACGGCTTGCGCGAGGAGGGAGTGACGATCCTCATCACCACCGCCTATCTAGACGAGGCGGAGCGCTGCAACCGTTTGGCGCTGCTGCATAACGGCCGCGTGCTTTATTGCGACACGCCGACGGCGCTCAAACAGCGTATGCCCGGGGCGGTGGTCGCAATTGCGTCGGACCGCGGGCGGGAGGTCCGCACGGCGATCGCCGAGCTGGAAGGTGTCAGCAACGTCATCCTGGTCGGCGACGGCGTCCACGCCGTGGTCGACGATGCGACGCTGCGGATTCCCGAACTGCGCAGTGCCTTGCAACGGGGCAGCGTCGCCTTCGCCGATATCGCCGTCGCCGCTCCAAGCATTGAGGACGTGTTTGTGGCGCTGCTCGAAGACCAAGAGCAAAGCCGATGAATGCCAACAACGCAGCGGCCGACGCGCAAATCGTCGTCGAAGGTCTGGTCAAGCGATTCGGCAGCTTTGTCGCCGTCGATGACGTCAGTTTTCGCATCGGGCGCGGCGAGATCGTGGGGTTTTTGGGCCCGAACGGCGCCGGCAAGTCGACGATCATCCGCATTCTCTGCGGCTTACTGCGCCCCAGCGCCGGACGGGTATTAGTCGGCGGCATCGACGTGGTGAGCGACCCGGAGCGGGTGCGCGAACACATCGGCTACATGTCGCAGAAGTTTTCGCTCTATCGCGACCTCACCGTCGAGGAAAACCTGCGGTTCTTCGGCGGCATCTACAGTGTGCCGCGCCAGCAGCTTGCCGAGCGGATGCGGTTCGCAATCGACATGGCCGGGCTCGGCGGCCGCGAGAAGGCGCTGGTCGCGACGCTCGCCGGCGGCTGGCAGCAGCGGCTGGCGCTCGGCTGCGCCGTTCTGCATCGGCCGCCGATCCTGTTTCTCGACGAACCGACCTCGGGCGTCGAGCCGACGTCGCGGCGGCGGTTCTGGGATCTCATCCACACACTCGCCGCCGACGGCGTCACGGTGCTGGTCTCCACCCATTACATGGACGAGGCCGAATATTGCCATCGCGCCGCGCTGATCAATCAAGGACGGATCATCGCCATGGGCAGTCCGGACCAGCTCAAGCGCACGGCGCTCGGCGGCGAGCTTCTCCTGCTCGAATGCGAGACGCTCGGACCGACGCTGGCGGCGCTGCAGCAAGCGCCGGGAGTGGTCGATGCTTCCGTCTTCGGCAATGCTATTCACGTTCTGGTCCGCGACGCCGCGCGCAGCCTCACCGAGTTGCCGGCTTATTTGGCTGAGAAGTCGCTGCGGCCGAGTGCTCTCGAGCGCATCCATCCCTCGCTCGAGGACATCTTCGTGCACCTCGTCGCCGCCGATATAGCCAAACGGAGGCAGGCGGCATGAGGTTGCGCCGGCTTAAGGCCATTGCAGTGAAGGAAGTGCTGCAGATCTGGCGCGATCCGCGCAGCCTGATGATTGCGCTGCTGCTGCCATTCACGCAAATGTTTTTGTTCGGCTACGGCGTCAATCTCGATCTCAAGCACCTGCCGATCTGCACGTTCGACCGCGAGGGTAGCCAGGCGAGCCAGGACCTGTTCAAGCATTTCCAGGCGTCGCTCTATTTCGCCATCGCCCACAACGTCAAAACCTACCCCGAAATGGTGGCGGCGATCGATCGCGGCGATTGCCGGGCCGGCATCGTGGTGCCGCCCGATTTCTCCGAGCGCTTGAACGACGCCGGAACTGCCTCGGTGCAGGCGATTCTCGACGGCACCGACGACAACACGGCGAATATCGCGTTTGCTTACGCAGCGGCGGTGGTAACCGGCTACTCGAACGACATTCAGCTGTCGTGGCTCGACCGCCAGGGCCGCACCCTGCAGCAAGTCACGCCTTTGGTGGTGCAATCGCGGGTCTGGTTCAACGAAGATCTGGTGAGCCGCAACTTCATCATCCCCGGACTCGTCGCCGTCATCATGGCGATGGTCGGAGCGCAGCTCACCTCCCTTACCATCGCGCGCGAATGGGAGCGCGGAACGATGGAGCTTCTCGTTTCCACGCCGGTGACATCGAGCGAGGTTATGTTCGGTAAGCTCATTCCCTACCTGATGCTGGGTTGGCTCGACGCCGCCTTCTGCCTGACGATCGCCGTGTTATGGTTCGCCGTGCCGTTCCGCGGCACGCTGTTCGCGCTATTCCTCACCACGACGTTGTTTCTCGCCGTCGTGCTGAGCATGGGCTATCTGTTCTCCGTCCTGATCCGCAGCCAGGTCGGCGCCAGTCAGATTGCGCTGGTGGCGACGTTGCTGCCGGCGATGCTGCTCTCGGGCTATATCTTCCCGATCGATCAGATGCCGCCGTTCATCCAGGACCTGACCTATCTGATATACGCGCGATATTACGTCACCATCATCAAGGCGATCTTCCTGAAAGGCATCGGCATCGGTCAGCTGATGATGCCGATCCTGTTCCTCGTCATTTACGCCCTCGCGGTCGTTGGGCTGGCCGCCCGGGCGTTTCGCAAACGCCTGACCTGAACCGGTTTGGACGAACAGATGTTCGCGCGCCTCGTAGCGATCATGATCAAGGAATTCCTTGAGATCAGCCGCGACAAGGCGGCGCGCTTCCTCCTGGTCGTGCCGCCGATACTGCAAATGTTGATCTTCGGCTATGCGGCAAGCTTCGAGGTCTATCACGTGTCCACGGCGGTGCTCGACCTCGACCATTCGCAGGAAAGCCGTGAATTGGTGGCGCGCTTCACCTCGAGCAATCGTTTCGATATCGTCAAAGTGGCTGCGTCGCAGCGCGAGATCAACAAAATCATCGATGCCAGCAGCGCCGCGGTCGCGCTGGTCATTCACGCAGGTTTCGCGGAACTGTTGCGCAAGGGTCAAGCCGCGCCGCTCCAAGTCATCGTCGACGGCACCAACTCGAACACTGCGCTGATTGCGCTGGGCTATGTGAACACGATCGCGTCGGGATTTGCCCAGGATTACGTGACCGACTTGATGCAGCGCGTCCAGGGCGCCCAGGGAATGCGGCAGGTGCGGGTGACGCTCGAGCAGCGACCCTGGTTCAACCCCGACCTGAACGGACGCTGGTTCTTCGTGCCCGGCGTCATCGGCACGCTGACGCTGGTCCTGATCGTGAATCTCACGGCGTTTGCCATCGTGCGCGAGCGCGAAGTCGGCACCCTCGAACAGATCATGGTGTCGCCGGTACGGCCGGCCGAGTTCATCCTCGGCAAGACCGTGCCGTTCTTCCTGGTCGGCCTGGGCGAGGTCGCGCTGGTCGTTACCGTCGGGCTCGTATGGTTCCGCATTCCCTTCGTCGGCAACCCATTCGTGCTGTTGCTTGGTACCACGCTGTTTCTGCTCTGCACGCTGGCGATCGGCTTGCTCATCTCCACGGTCTGCTCCACCCAGCAGCAGGCGTTCTCGACCAATTTCCTCATCCTCAGCCCGTTTTTCATTTTGTCTGGCTTCGCCTACCCGATCGCGAGCATGCCGCAGGTACTGCAGTGGTTCACCTACATCAATCCATTGCGCTATTACCTCGTCGTCATCCGCGGGACGCTGCTCAAAGGGGTCGGCGTCAGCGTGCTATGGCCGGATTTCGCGGCGATGGCGATCCTTGCGCTCGTGCTACTTACGCTGAGCATCCTGCGCTTCCGCAAGACCCTCGAATAGCGCCGGCTGCTGCCCGGAGGCCGACCAATGACCTCGCCCTTCGTTCGCGCCCGCGCATGAATTCGTGTGGAGCCGCCCATCTTTGCGTTGAACCTATCCAGAGATATTCTTCGGTCACTTCGGCTGAACGATCACCGGCATTTTCGACAGCTTGGCAAGGATCCGACAACGGCGGCGGACCGGCACCCATTCGTAGAGAAAAATTTCCACCGGGCGCCACATCGCCACCCAGCCAATGATCAGCATGCCTTCGCCGATGATGTCGGAGACTGCGCCGCTGCCGAAGGAAAATGCCAGTTCTCGCAACAGTACGCAGCAAAACAGGAATGCGAGCCCGGTGGCGAGCGCGATGCGGCCGTCGCGGAACAACAGGCGCAGCCGCCGTCGTTCGTGCATTTCGCGATACGCGAAATAGTTGTGGATCGCTTCGCCGAGATCGGGTGCGCCAGTCTTGGGCAATTGATCGACGGGCAGATAGATCACGAGCCGCAGCGGACCCTGGCGCGAGATTTCTTCCGCCGAACCCATGATGTATTCTTCGGCATCCTGGTCAAGGTCACGCTCATGAAACGGAGACGGGTCGAGAGAGTTGAACAACTGACTCAGTCGGCTGAGGTTGATCTCTATCTTTGCCTCCGCCGTGGATGAATCGGAAAACGTCGGCTCAGTCATGACACCGGATTCGTTGTTGTGATTCTCCAGATGAAGAACGAGCGCTGCTCCCGGCGGCCGATTGCACTCATGGCCGATGCCCCAGCTTTCCGTTCGCCAGCTTCCGGCTTTGATCCTTCGTAATTTGAACCTTCATGATCCCCGTCATTTTGACCGGGATCAACGACAATGGGAGCCGCGCAAATAAATATGCTATTGTAGAGGCGAGGGGAACTGCCGGACCCTTGATTTTAACCGTTTTTCGAATGTCATTTCCGGGTTGCGTTTGCGGCGGCTTCGGAGCCACGTGTTGAGGAACCATCCATGAAAGTGAAGCTTGAGCTGATAAAGCGCGGCCACAGCCTGTCCGAAGGCATCTACGAGATCGATGACAATGCCAGCTTCGGGGCGGCGTGTGCGGACGCGTGGGTCAAGGTCCGGGAACGGTGCGCGGCCAAGGCGACCAGCATCGGCGCCCTGATGGATGCCTGCACGAAAGCGTTCTTGACGAGCTTAACGGCGCCGAGATCAGGTTGAAACGGATTTGAAGTCGGCGCTGCTCCGGCCAAAGCCAGACGGAAGAATTCCGATGGCGCCACCTCTCGGCTGAGTTTTTTATCGCTTTGTGCAAAAAGCGGATTGATTCGCATCAATTGGCGCTCGGCATCGGCAGGCCATATCCTTTATTCATGCTGGTCGAGAAGCACCCATCCAGCCCAGAACCGAAGCCGGTTGCGGCGACCGATCTGTCGTTCGTCGACAAGAGCAAATTCTTGATGCGGGGCGACGCCTACCGGCCGCCCGTGCCCGAAGTCATTCTTCGCGAGACGCACATGTCGCAGGTATTTCTGGCCGGCGACCGGGTCTACAAGCTGAAAAAGCCGGTCCGTTTCCCCTATCTCGATTTCTCGACGCTCGCCCGCCGCGAGGCGGCTTGCCGGGCCGAGCTCGAGCTCAATCGCCGTCTCGCTCCCGACGTCTATCGTGGCGTTGTTCCACTGGTGCGTGCGGCGCATGGGCTTGCGATCGGCGGCCCCGGCGAGGTCGTCGACTGGCTCGTGGTCATGAACCGGCTCGACGAGACCCAGATGCTGGACCGCGTGATCATCGAAGGGCGCCTGCATCGCTGGCAGCTCGACCGCCTGGCCTACGTTCTCGTGCAGTTCTATCGCCGCGCCGGCCCGGTGTTCATCTCACCCGCCGTGCATGTTGCGGAGTGGTGGCGCAGTCTCGCCTATAATCGCCGCATTCTTCTCGATCCGCGCTTTCAGCTGCCGTCCGGCTCCGCGCGATACATCGATGCCATGCAGCGCCGTTTCCTGATCGCAAGGGCTCGGCTATTGGCCGAGCGCGTACGAATGCGGCGCATCGTCGATGGGCACGGAGACCTGCGTCCCGAACACATTTGCCTCGGCGATCCCGTGCGCATCATCGACTGCCTGGAATTCAATCGGCGCCTGAGAATGGTTGATCCTTTCGACGAAATCGCGTTCCTCTGCGTCGAATGCGAACGGTTCGGCGCCGCCTGGGCCAGTGAATATTTACGGCGCCGCATGGTGCACGCACTGCACGACGGAGACTCCGAGGAGCTTTTTATCTTCTATCGCTGCCATCGCGCCACGCTGCGGGCGCGGCTTGCCATCGCGCACTTGTTGGAGCCTAACCCACGCACGCCCGAGAAATGGGCGCCGTTGACGCGCACGTATTTGCGGCTCGCCGCCGCGGACGCGGTGAAGCTCGAAAGAAGCCTCAGAGCATGATCCGGAAATGGATAGTGGTTTTTCCGAAAAGATCATGCTCCACTAAAAGACCAGGAGATCGGTCAGCGCCTCGCCGGCGTGCAGGCGGCGAACGGCCTCGGCGAAGAGCGGCGCCACGCCAAGGATGTCGACCTTGGCCCGGGCAGCTTCGGTGGCGAGCCGGAATGCCGGCACCGAGTCGGTAACGACGACCCGATCGATCGCCGGATCCAGGAGCGCGGCTTCGGCCCCGGGCATGAACAGACCGTGCGTCACCAGCGCGAGCACCCGTTTCGCACCGGCCTCGCGGGCGGCGCGGGCCGCGCGCAGGAGCGTGCCGCCGGTGCTGATGAGGTCGTCGATGACGAGCGCTGTCGCTCCCGCCACCTCGCCGACGAACAG
>Ga0187863_10001729_pt1 | contig 17200 bp, 13 predicted proteins | sample June2016WEW_11_1_FD_132975 | JGI IMG/M metagenome (GOLD analysis project Ga0187863, IMG submission 132975) | Peatland microbial communities from SPRUCE experiment site at the Marcell Experimental Forest, Minnesota, USA - June2016WEW_11_10 | ecosystem: Environmental > Terrestrial > Soil >... | reverse complement strand
GCCTGGTTTTATTTGTAAGCGATAGAGCTTAATCTTCGACACCTTAACTTTACTTCCTTAACTCGCCACACAACTATTGCGTAGGGCCGGTCGGGACGACTTCCGGGGTCTCAGAAGTCGAGTTCCATACGATCCGGCAATGGAAAGGCACGGCTCAAGCCGTGCCTGAAGGCTTCGTCAAATCAAAACACTCTTAGGAAGCGGCCGCGGCAGCGGTGGAAATCTGCTGCATCAGGGCCAACTGGTCCCAATTGTCCCAGCCACGAACGATCTTGCCGTTTTCGATCTGCGCAATGGTGATGCCCGTGACGCGAACTTTCTTGTTGGTGGCCCGAATGCCGAGGTGGTCGCCGGTATGAGTCATTACGCCGGACCAACGGACCACGACGCTGTTGTCCGCACCGAAAGCGTCTTCGATGGTGATTTTAATATCTGGAAACGCGCCGCGAATGCGATTGAAAAGCGTCACGAAATCACGAGGTCCGCGTAATTCTTTGCCCGGTTGGTCCTGTCCAATGGCAATCGCATTTTCCGCCATGAGGTCGTAGATGGTTTGAACGCGTCCCTCGTTCCAAACTTCTTTGAACCAGCGCCGCATCAGTTCAATATTTTCTTCCACGGACACAGGACACCTTCCTTGTGAGGATGCCGGACGGTTCGGGCCGATAGACGTTCCCCCACTGCGCTGGTATACCACACAGTTACGGTGCAAGCTAGTTTCAGTCGCGGGAGGCTTGGGAACGTTTCGGGTAGTCGAGTTTGGCGACGGTGCGCGACTGTGCGTCGTTGGCCACGATCAAGAAGATCAAAGGAGCCGGCCCTTCGCAAAGGACTCTGGGTGAATCCCTACGGGATTCACAAGACGGGCCCGGCGCTAGGAAAACCTGGCTAGTGCGCCCCTTTCATCAGGGCTTCGATCCCGGGGAGCAGGGTGATCACGAGAGCCAGAAAGATGAGAAGCCAGTATAAATTTTCTTCGTCGCTGTAAATTCACGCTTTCCCTTAGAAACGATCGGATTCGGAGCGGGCTGTCTGGCTTGTCCAAGAATGTCTTGCATTGTATATCCGTTTTCTTTTCCAAGCGTTCCGGCGGAAGAAATAGCGAAATGCAACTTCTTTCTGGAGGGGGTGTTTAACCTGATAGACGCGGACGAAGGTATCGGAAGCGTCTGAAAGAAGTAAGAGACAGAAAGGACTTACGGGCTCAGAAGGGGCCCAAAAATGAAATACTTCATAATGCTGGCGTTGCTTGGTACTTGTTTAGTTGGGGCACCAAATGCGAAGGCACAAGTTGCAGTGGGAGTGGGAGTCGGCGGGCCGGGGTATGGCGCTCCCGTTTGCGCGTATGGCTACTACGGGTATTACCCGTATGCGTGCGCGCCGTACGGCTACTACGGCCCTAGTTGGTTCAATGGCGGGTTGTTTATCGGAGCAGGGCCGTGGTTCCGCGGCGGCTTTGGATTCAGGCCGGGATTCGGATGGGGTCGGCCTGGATTCGGCGGGCGACCTGGCTTTGGCGGACGACCTGGATTCGGCGGCAGGCCAGGATTTGGTGGCCGGCCGGGAATCGGCGTACGTGGATCGGCTGGCAATGGATTCCGCGGCAGTGTCTCGCGCGGAGGTAACTTCCACGGCGGCAGTGCTCGCGGCGGAGGCGGCTTCCACGGTGGCGGCAGTGCACATGTCGGAGGCGGCTCTCATGGTGGAGGCGGTTCGCATGGGGGCGGTCACGGCGGCGGACACAGGTAAGATTCAACGGTAACCAAGGGCCGCCCGGATGAAGGCGGCCGCTACAGAAGCGAACGGCCGGCGGGAAACTCTGCCGGCCGTTTTTTTTTGCAGGGGGCAAGCAACACAAATTCACGCGGGATGAAAAAGTAAGCGATGGCTGAGGGCTGAGGCAGGGCTACGGATCGGCGGGAGCGGCATGCTGTGGGCCTACGGGATGTGGTTATGGCAAGACTGGCAGATGAAGAAAGTCAAAAGAGCCGGCGGGACGCCGGCCTGCCCCGGCAGGCAGGCGCTACGAAAAGCGGGTTAGCGACGAGCATGCAGTTGCGTTCCGGCGGGGAGACCGCGCGGCTGCTAGTACAACGGCAAATGGGCTAGTTTCCGACGACGAAAAGTTGGCCGTTGTTTTGGGTGTAGATCTTGCCGTCGGGGCCGATGGAGATGGGAGTGTAGGCGGCACCGATGGCTGAGTTGAGGAACATTTTTCCGCTGGGGGCGGTGAAGATTCCGGAATGAGCTTGCGGCAATTCGTAAACGTTGCCGTCTTCGCTGTTGACGTAAACATTGCCGAGCATGTCGATCGCGGGCATGTTGATGCACCATTCGTAGCCGTTGGGATGCTCGCCGTCGATGGTGGTGCTTTGGAACTGCCATTCAATGTTGAGAGAGGCATCGAGCTGGGTGATGAAATACGGGCCGGCCAGAGTGGAGGTACAGACCGGGCTATCGGCGTTGCAGTAAGCCGTTGAGGGGTAGTGGTTGTCTTTGATCACCACGGAGAAAGTGCTGTCGTGAGCCCAAACGCCCGGGGTGGAATCCCATCCGAATCCGTAGGCGCCGAGATAATTTCCCGAGGAGTCGAAGCGGAAAAGATGGCCGCGCGAAAAATTGTAATTATCCAGAGCGCCAAAAACCACGGAACCGTCGGGCAAGACAGTGGGCGAGGACGACGCCTCATCAATCACGTAGCCCGATCCCGGGGCATTCGTTGTGGGATCAACTCCGACGGTGGTGCCGAAGAGGCAGGAGTTCGGCTCGTTGGTGACGCCAGAGGCGGCAATGGGCAAGAGAATGCCGCATCCATCCGTCAGGCGATTTTGAAGTGAGGCTTGCCATTTGGGCGACAGGTCGGCGGTATTCACGGCCAGCACGTAGCTGGCTAGATTGTCGAAGTGGGCCACGCTCACGGTGTAGACCGTTGTCCCGTCTGCTGACACAGCGGGCGCGACATTGATTCCAGGGCGCTGCGAACCGCAAGCAGCGGGGAAGAACGGAGCTACGGCGGTCGGGCTCGGCGGCCAAGGCAAGGCGGGCTGCGGACTCAGGTTACCAAAAGTTCCGGGGCAAGACGTCGACGTTGCTGCGGGCGCGCCGGGGTTAATCGAGGCGAAGGATGCAAAGGAGGAAGAATCATCCGGCGCAATCTTTACCAGCCAGGCGCCGACGGCGTCGTTTTGATCCCAGGGATTGCCGGTCAAGTTCAGCTCGATTACGTTGTAGTAGATGTTGCCGTTGGCATCGGCGGTGAGCGGGCCGGCGACAAACGTGTTCACCGCAGTCATGCTGGGATTCGCAAGGAAGGGGTTGATGTGCGAAGCGGCCACTCCCGTGGTCTTGTTCACTTTCCAGACCGAACCGGCAGCAGCCGGAACGTAAATAAAATTGTTGGCGTCCACCGGGTGGAAAACAGGTTCCCAACCTTCCAATCCGGAAAATCCCTGGCCGAAATTCGTGGCGTTGGGTTCCGGAACCCAATCGGTCTCGAAGGTCCAGGCCTCCACGAGTTGCCCCTTGACCCAGCTAAACCGCGTCTCGTACCACTCCATCGTGTTCCAAGTGTTGGGGCCGCAAGCTGCGCCGCTGGTCCACTGACCGGCCGGGTCGCAGGAGTTGTACACGCCCCCCTTCATGACCATGTAGGTGTCTTTTCCGTCGGTGATGGGCGCCTGTTCGTGGACGGTCAACGCCGGTTCGCCGAAGAGCGGAACGTTTTCGTTTTTTTCCTGGGTTACGAAGGGGTCGTAAACGATATTCGCGAGAATATTGGTCAAGTTCTGACCGGTAGCGGCGACCATCCCGGTGTGCTGCGGGTTGGATCCCCACTGCGGCCAAAACGGGGAGTTTGATGCGGTTTGCGAGCCGACGACAAGAGTGACCGTAATGACCGCGGGAGAGTCTTGAGCGGACGTAGCGGTTACGGTTATGTGTCCGATGTAAGTTCTCGGCGCGAGCGCTCCGGCCGAGACGGATATTTGCAAAGTCTGCGGAGCGGTTCCGCTGGTGGGGGTGACGCTAAGCCACGACGGAGCGTCGGATGCAGCAGTAAAAGCGAGAACGCCGGTGCCGGTGTTGATGACGTTCACGGACGCGGGCGCGGGATTGAATGAGCTGGCCTGAACCGCGACGAATGGGATGGCGTTCGTCGAGAGGGCCAGAATGGGAGCGGGCTCGGTCATGTGGTGGCCGCCACCACCGCATCCAGCGAACAAGGAAGCAAGAGCGCAGAGGATTCCGGTCATACAGATGATTGCTGAACGATTGATTGCTACACGAATGATTGGTAAACGATGAAAAAGGTGTGCGAGACGAAACGGTCCCAAGATCCGATTCATAATATTCTCCCCGCACCGCCTGATGCGGAATTGCCCGTACCGGGAGCGTACGTTACTACGGCGCAGAATCGCAAGGGCGCGAAATTGCCCGCAACGTACGCAAACGACAATCAGCTACCGTGGCTTGGTGGGAATGAGTTGTAGGGGGAGCTGGGACTAAACTAGAATGCGACCGTAATACACCGGCTGTTCCTTGAGCGGCCTGCGGGCGAGCGATCTTCCATGACGGCTTCCATCTCTCCTTCGGAGAGCAGCAAAGTAACCAGTCATCTGGCAAACGAGCGGACGTTCCTGGCATGGATTCGCACGAGCATCAGCATTATCGTATTTGGATTTGTGGTGGCGAAGTTTGGAATTACGTTACGCGAATTTCTGCGCGTGCAGGGAGCCACGGAACACGAGAGTGGCGTGTCTCTGATTATCGGCGTGGGATTCATAGCGATGGGGATTTTCATGGCGCTGGCGGCTTGGTTTCGGTACCAAGGCACCATGCGTCGAATAGAGGCGGGAGATTTCAGGCCCGCGGGGCGGATTGTGACGGTGTTGACAGTCGTTGCCGCGGTATTCGGGATAATTTTGGCGGTGTATTTGATTTATACCGCGCGAGCGCTTTAGCGCAGTTCTGCTGCGAAGAACCTCTTCAGAATTCAACCAAGATTCGGCCTCGCTTGATTATAGAGGGTCCTCGCGGGCTAGACTACGTCGTAGGTGAGCATGACGATTCCGCTTTTGTAGATTTTGTGGGCGGTTAATTTTAGCTTGGACTGCTTGGCTGGAGGGGCGAGCAGGGGAATTCCTGCGCCGAGGAGGATGGGGATTACGGCGACTTCCACTTTGTCCACGAGCTTTGCGTCAAGAAAACTTTGGAAGAGAGAGCCGCCGCCGAACAGCCAGAGATCCTTGCCGGGTTTGGCGCGGAGGGAAGCGACCGTTTCCTCGGGCTTGCCGGAAACGATGGTCACTTCGGGGTAATCGCGCGGGCGCAAGGTCTTAGAAAAAACAAACAGCTCCATGCCTGGAATTTTAGTGCGGCCCTGCTGCACCAACAGCTCGAACGTTCGGCGTCCCATGAGAAGCGTGTCGAACTGAGGGAAGAGCGCGACAAAATCAACGTCGGGATCGGGGACGATCCAGTCGAACTCACCGTTAGGGCCGGCGATGTAGCCGTCGAGGCTCATGGCAACGTGATAGCAAATTGGGCGCATGGAAACCTCCTGAGTAAATTCGCAGAACAGCGAGATGCGGATTATCGCGCAAGATGGTAAGGGCTGGCGAGCAACGTTTTTGACGGGCGAGGTTGCGCGTCTTATGTAGGATGGCGGCCGGGCAGCGCTGCGGCTGACTTTCGAGGCACGGCTCCGCGAAACAGGATCGAGGATTACTGAGTTTCGGGGAGGGAGTAGTCGAAGGCGTAGGAATGCTTGCCGGAGTCGATGATTACGGTGAGCTTGCCGGTTAAGCCGGTGAGTTGGCCAGTGCCGGAGTCGGGGACGACGGTGATGCTTTGTACCGGAGCGCCGCGAGTTAAAGTGCCGGTGTGTTGCAGAACGAAGCTGCCGGTGCGACCGTTCAGCGTTCCGGTGACGCGTTCGATGGCGACGTAGCCGGCGGAGCCTTTCACGTCGGTGCCGGCGGTGAGCATGGTGCCTTTGGCGGTGGCGTCGAGGTCGCCGTGATATTGCTTGTCGAGGGAATACCTGGCGAGAGTTGAGCCTTCCGCTTTGTCGTCTTCGCCCTGAGGGGCTAGCTTTACGTCAAATGGGCCGGTTGCATGTTTTGTCACGGGAGCTCCGGTTTGCGCGGCGGTCTTTATTGGCGAATGCGTTCGCGTGAAAGCGAACGAGGCCAGGGCCACAGCGAAGAATACACAGATGGTGGCGATGGCGAAAGCTCGGATGCGGATTTGGATTTGCGTTTTGCCGGCGATTTTCATGTCGTCAGCCAGCGTACTCTGAATCGAATGTGCTGGGGTACCTTTTTCATCCCAAAAATGCAGCTGCAAAATAATGCCCACCCCGGGCGAACAGCCGAAGCAACGACCAGCACGGTTTGTTTGTGGCGATGGATAAAGAACATCCGTATGCGTCTTACGGAGCGAAGCCTTTGTAGGATTGCCTGCTTTTCGGCGCTGGCGTAACATGCAACGCCAGTGAGTGATCCCTCTTCGATAATTGGGCGGACGATTTCGCATTACCGCATCGTCGAGAAACTGGGCGGCGGGGGGATGGGTGTGGTGTACAAGGCCGAGGATACTTCGCTCGGCCGATTTGTCGCGCTGAAATTCCTTCCTGAAGATGTGGCGCAGGATGCGCAAGTGCTGGAACGGTTTCGGCGCGAAGCGCGCGCCGCTTCCGCGTTGAACCATCCGAACATCTGCACAATTTACGAGATTGGCGAGGACGGCGGACGCTCGTTCATCGCCATGGAATTCATGGAAGGGAATACGCTGAAGCATCTGATTTCCGGCCGGCCAGTAGCGCTCGAGCAGGTGCTGGAATTAGGGATAGAGATTACCGATGCGCTGGACGCGGCGCATGCGCGGGGAATCGTTCACCGCGACATCAAGCCGGGGAATATATTTGTGACCAAGCGCGGTCACGCGAAAGTTTTGGATTTTGGTTTGGCGAAACTTTCTCCGGTGGCCGAGGGAGTGGGAGTTTCGGGCCTGCCGACGGCGGCATCGGACGCATTTCTAACAAGTCCTGGAACGGCGGTGGGGACAGTGTCGTATATGTCGCCGGAGCAGGCGCGGGGAAGAGCACTTGATGCGCGCAGCGATTTGTTTTCGCTGGGCGTGGTGTTTTATGAGATGTGCACGGGAGTTTTGCCGTTTCGCGGAGATACTTCGGCGGTTATTTTCGAAGCGATACTGAACCGCGCGCCGGTGCCGCCGGTGCGGTTGAACCCGGATCTGCCGCCCAAGCTGGAGGAGCTAATCAACAAAGCGCTGGAGAAGGACCCGAAGCTGCGAAGCCAGAGCGCGGCGGAGATTCGCGCGGACCTGGAGCGGTTGAAACGCGACTCAAGTTCTGCGCGCCAGGCGGCGCTGACGACGGAGTCAGGTTCGACGGCTGCGGTGTCCTCGGCTGGATCCGGCCGCACATCTGTGGCAACGGGATCGCTAGCGGCGGCGGAATTGGGCCGAGCGTCTGCCGCTGGCGTTGCCGCGCATTCTGCGCGGCCTTCGTTCGCGCGGAGGCTGATGATTCCGGGCGTGATTTTCCTGGTGATACTGCTCGCTGCGGGCGGCGTGCTTTACTGGCGGGGGTTTTTCCGCGCGGGAATGGCAGCGACAGTTTTTCAAAATCCGGCGATCTCGGTCATGACGTCCAGCGGCGACGTGTTTCTGGCGCGCATTTCGCCTGACGGCCGCTACCTCGCCTATATTTCAACGGCGCGCGGACATACCAACCTATGGGTACGGCAAATGGACGTGGCAAGTGCAGTCCAGATAGTTGCTCCCGCGAAGGAACAAGTTGAAGACGTTACGTTCACTCTCGATGGGAATTTTTTGGACTACGTATCGTCCGGCGCGAACGACGTCCACGCGAAGCTTTATCAAATTCCGATTCTAGGCGGCACGCCGCGTCTCTTGCTCGCACCCGCGGACACCGGAGTTTCGTTTTCACCGGATGGCCGCCAGATGGCGTATGAAGTCTTTGATACACCGGCGAGCGAAGGAAATCTTATGGTGGCGAACGCGGACGGAAGCGGAGCAAGAAGGCTGGCGGTGCAAAAGGGTGCCGCTATATATCTCGCGGTGAAGTGGTCACCGGATGGCCGACGCATTGCGGGGTACGTCAGTGAAGCCGATTCCAGCGGAAACAATTTCAGGCTTATGGAGATTGATGTTGCGACCGGCAAGGAAAAACCGATTCCGGGGCCACGTTGGCGATTCCTCGCCGATTTCACATGGCTCCCGGATGGCAGCGGACTAGTAGTCAGCGCGGAAGAAAAGACCGGCGTTCCGCCGCAGCTTTGGATCCTCAGCTATCCGGGCGGGAGAGTGCGCAGAGTCTCGAACGATCTAAGCGACTATTATTCGGTTTCGGTGTCGGCGAACGGCCGAACAATCGTGGCCTCGCAGCAGAACCCTCTGAGTGACATCTGGGTGGGGCCGGCCAATTCTCCCGACAACCTAAAACAAGTCACCTCGGGCAGGTTGGACGGCAGTCACCGAATCGCATGGACTCCCGATAACCGAATCGTTTACGTCGCCAAGCTCCCAGAGTCTTGGGAGCTCTTCGTTACCGACGCCGATGGAGGGAACCAGAGGCAGCTTACGTTTGATGGGCGATTTCACGAATGGCCCACGGTCTGCGACCACGGCCGCGCGGTCGTCTTTGCGACTGATATTGAGGGTGCATACCATCTCTGGAAGCTCGACCTGCAGAGCGGAGTCTCCACCAAGCTTACGAATGGATCGGGCGAGCAGCAGGAACCGGCATGCGATGCTGCGGGGGAATGGGTGTGGTACTTGGGACAGGCCCCCAACGGCTCGTATCACATCTACAAGATGCCGGTTTCGGGCGGTGCAGCAGTGCAAGTTTCCGACCGGGTGGCAACCAATGAACCTATGATCTCTTCCGATGGGCAAGGCATCGCGTTTCAATCTACCGGAAAGAACGGAAGGATCGTAGCGGTGAATATAGAGAACGGCGTTGAATCGAAGTCCGATCTCGAACTGGCCGAGACGTTTGAGCCCGAGCGTCGTCTCGCGCGTTGGATTCCGGGGCAGGCCGCCGTCGCGTTCGTGGATATTCGAACCGGGGTGCAAAATCTTTGGATGAAACAGCCAGCCGCCGGAGCGCAGGAAAAACAGTTGACGCACTTCACTTCCGGCGTCATTTGGGACTTCCGCTATTCGCCCGACGGGAAATACATCGCCATCGCGCGCGGGTCGAACAAAAGCGACGCCGTGCGCTTCACCGATACCAGTAAATAACGGGGTAAGCCGCCCTATTCATCCGGCTCGTCACGATAAGTTTCCGGAAGTTTGCACGCGGCGCGCTATTTGACGGGATAGCCGAGGAGGTAGGTTACGGTGACGAAGCCGCGGGGTTCTTCGCCTACTTCCCAGACGTAGCCGTCGGCGTGGAGCGAGGCGATCATTTCGCGGAGTTGCGTGATGGGATAGGCGCGCAGGCTGGAGACTACGCCGTCGTAAAACAAGACAAAAGGAACCACGGGGAGGATGTAAGTCCAGAAGAGACGGGAAAAGCGGAAAGGGCGAATGAAGGGCGCGGTTATAAGGGCGCCGAAAAATATGAGAACGGTTTGCGCGATGGTGACCGGATGGCGGCGAGCAGCTTCAAAAATTCCGATGCCTTGGCGATTGTCCACGGCGTTTTGCAAAATGCCGATAGCTACGGGCGGTGGAAAGTGGTGGAAGGAGCTGAAGATCGTGCGGAAGCCGGTGAGTTGAGCGGGGACTTGGGTGGCGTCAACGGATTCCGGCCAGTAAGTGATGGTGCCGCGGGTTTCCGCCTGGATGCGTTCGAATGCCGGGGTGTTAGGGTACAAATCGGTGAGGCAAATTTCCGCGACTCGGCCCTGGGCGTCTCGAAGAGATTCTTGCAACCAGGGCCACGGGCCGCTGCCTCCCGAACAGAGGTCTACCACGCGGGTAGCTTTGCTGGTTTGGAAGGCGTTTTTCAGCCTGGATGCGATGCTGCGGTAGACGCCGACGAGACTCATGGTGGATTGTAAGCCGTCAGTTACGTAGTCACGAAGGTAGGTGGGGAACCAACGTTGATCGTTGAATTCGAAGAGGGGCATGAACGGGTCAGTCTTCCATTGTCTAAACGTTCGTCACCGATACAGAGTCCATGACCACGTGAAGCTGGCCCAACAGCGGCCGTGGTAACTGCAATGCAATGCAACGCGACGTGGCGCTACCTGGCGCCGGTCTCCTGACTGAAGACGCAGAGCCATTTATCGCCTCGGTGGGACCAGATGGAGGAGACCCAGGCTTGGGCCGCGAACTCCTTGCCGTGAGAGACTCCCTTTTCGCTGATCTTGTATGTGATGAGGCCGGAGTTTGGCGATAGGGGCACGAATTGGAGGTTGTCCATGGAGTAGTCCGAAAGCGTGAATTCAGCAACGTTTTTGAGCACTTGCGTTTTGCTCGCAGGGCCGTGTGCATCCACGAGCACAGCGTCATCGGCGGTGAGATTGCCGAATAGTTCCACGTTGCCGGACTTGAGAGCCTCCAAACCCTCGCGTTCTTTGGCGACTACTTGCTGTTCCAGCGAGATATCGCTGGCGTTACGCGATGCGAATGGATGGGCGGCAGCAGAGGTCTGGGGCCGCGCCAGCAGAAGAGCGGCGAAGATTGAGATCACCACGACGAGTAAGGCTGAGACTTTGTTCATAGGGCTTCCTCCGGGAACTTTGCAAACGCACTCTAGCAAGTTTTACGTTCGGCGGGTCGAAAAAAATCCGATTTGCCCAGCGCGGCGACAATTTGGGATCCGATACGCGGCGACCCGCGGTTCGCGGAGATTGTTCGGCGCGTTAAAGAGCCGGCGGGACGTTGGCGCTACGAAAGGCGGACGATTGCCAGGGCTGCGGTTCGTGATACTGTGCACGTTTCGCGATTTGTAGTTGGCGGCGAGAGTGGGAGATGCCGTGAGAAAACAAGCGATCCTGATTCTAGCGGTGCTCGCTGTGCTGGCGGCGGCTTTAGACGCCGGGACCACAAAGTTCGTGTTTACGTGGATGAACCCGAACTATACCGGCACGCATTTCAAAACAATTCTGGTGCTGGGAATAAACGGGAAGGTGGAAAACCGCGCCGAATTTGAGGACCGGCTTTCAGCGGCGATAACCAGGCCTGGAATTGTAGCCATTCCGAGCTATTCGCTGCTGCCTAGGCCAAACTCGATGCCGCTGGACATGGATCAATTGAGGGACGTGGTGCAGGGGCAAGGCATCGATGCGGTGGTTGCTACGCGGTTGATCAAGGTGAAAAAGAGTGTGACCGAGATTCCGGGGCAGGCGTACACTCCGTCTCCGTATTACAACTCGTTTTATGGCTATTACGGCGCGATCTATCCGGAGGTCTATGCTCCCGATTACCTGCGAACGGAAAGGATCGCGCAGATCGAAACGAACTTCTATTCAACGGCCAAGCCGGATGGGGAGCTTATCTGGACGGGAACCAGCGACACGATCGATCCGCGTTCGCCGCGGAAGGCGATTGACGCGGTTTCCAGAATCATCGTCATAGCACTGGAGGAGAGAAAAATCATTTGAGCAGGGGCGCCCGTCCGCGGCGGACGCCTCTACCGAGACGAACGGAAAATCAAAAGAACCGACCCTTCGTACCTCAGGGCAAGCGAGACGCCCTTCCTGCGTCAGGGTAAACCGGCGCTACGAACAACAACACCGCAGTTCGAAAGCCGCAGGTTGAAGAGCCGAGTTACATTAGCCCTACACGTCAGAAGCAAAGGCAAGATGCCGGGCTGAAGCCCGGCGCTACAAAGGCAACGGCATTCGGACGCCGCGGGTGATTGCGCGTGCGATTCGTGATCAGGCTGCGGCGGTGGCTTGAGCTTTTAGGCGGCCGGCGCGGATGGCTTTCACCAGGGCGGCGTAGTCGCGGTCGGCTTGGTCGGCGTAGGAGGCCGCGAACTTCGCAAGGGCAGAATCGAAGGCATCGCTTTTGCCGAGGTAGCCGCCAATCATGGCTGCGTCGCCGGACCGAGCGTGGGCCCGTGCGAGAGTCCAGCCGCAGATACCGACGTACTCGACCCAGTCGGTCTTGGTCATGGTCTCCAGGTCGATTTTCATTTTCATGTCGCGGAGCTGGCGGAAATAATAGCTGCGACCTTCCGCGTCGCTGGTCCATCCGAGGAACACGTCGCTGGCCGATTGCAGAATGCGCTGGCCGGTGACGACGCGCTCGCCGTGATTGGCGTAGCGGCTCTTTCCGGCGTAGGGCTCGAGCACGGAAGGAAGCGCCTCTTTGAATTGCAGCAACATGGGATCGTGCTCGCCGGCCATCAATAAAGCCACGGCGCAGCGCGTACCGACGCTGCCCACTCCAACCACTTTCCGCGCCACGTCGATGATGTGATAGCGGTCCAGGATCACGCGGCGCTCGGCCGGAAGGGTTTCGCGGTAGTCGTGGAACATCTTGGTCACTTGTTTTTGCATCAAGTCGCTCTCGCGTGTGTGATAGACCAAAGGGGGATGATCCACGATTCGCGTGCGTCCGTTGATCACGTCGGCGATCTTCGGAAAAATGTGTTCCGCGGTCTGGAGACGGGCCTCGTGCTCGACTTCTTCCCAGCGCTTTTTCGCGGCCGCCGATTTCGATTCTTCGATGAAGACTTCGGCGTCCATGTGCGAGTACCAAACTTCCAGAGCGCGCATGTGCGCGTAGCGGCGCATGTGCTTGCGATAGGACTGCGCCAGCGTAAGCACAGCGTCTTCGCAGCGACCACGGCCCATGCCGAGTTCACGCGACCCGAGGACGACACTCGCGGCCAGGCGTTTGACGTCCCACTCCCAGGGGGCTTGGAGCGTTTCGTCGAAATCGTTGATGTCGAACAGGAGCTGGCGCTCGGGGCTGGCAAAGCCGCCGAAATTCGCGGTGTGGCAATCGCCGCAGGCCTGCACGCGAATTCCGGTGGCGGGAGTTTTCGAGAGATCCCAGGCCATCACCGCCGCGGAGCCGCGGAAAAATGCAAAAGGGGATTGGCGCATTCGGCCGTAGCGGATGGGCAAAAGGTCGGGGAGGCGGCCGCGGTCAGATTGGCGCAGGATTTCGATAGGGTCGGGACGGTTGGGAGGAGCGGTCCACTTGGCGTGGGAGTTCCGCGGGACGCTTTCCCGCAGAGCCTTTCCCCGGCGCGTGCGCTCTTCGATGCTGGGTCCCAGCACGGCGGATCCTTCGCGTGGAATGCTGTGAATTTTTCCGCGGTGGGTGGTCATGGGTTAGGCATGGTCGAAGGTGTGGTGGCAGACGATTCGAGTGGTGGCGATATGGTAGCTCCAGGGCACGGGGCAAGTCATGAAGATAATTCGGCGCTCGAGACTCTCGAGGCGCCAGCAGCGAATCCTAAGCGAGGCTTTGGGATCGCTAAGATTAGCAATTGCAACGGGATGAAACCAATTGATGCGCAAAAGCGTCTAATCCATTAGAATCATAGTAATGTTCCGTCAGGTTTAAGCGCGGCGGAGGGTACTAAAATGAAGCATCCAGCCCAGCAGCCCGCAGCAATCAGGTCGGTCCTCTTAAAAAGCTTGCTTGGAATATCGTTCGCGGCCGTATTGGCATTGGCGCCCGCTCCTGCTTTCGCGCAACATGGCGGAGGCGGTGGTGGAGGCGGCGGGTCGCATGGCGGCGGAGGCGGCGGTGGTGGGTCGCACGGAAGCAGCGGCGGTGGACACGCGAGCAGCGGTTCAGGCAGCGGATCGCACGCGGCTTCCAATGCAAGCTCATCCAGCACAGGCGGGCATTGGTGGAATCCGTTCCATGGCAGCGGCGCCAACAACGCCGCAGGAACGAAAGCAGGCGGCACGGCGTCCGCCGGGAATGCGGCAAATTCCACGGGCACGAACTCGACGACGCGTTTCGCTGCAGGGAATAACGTCTGGCAGGAACCGCCGGCGAACACGCACGCAAGTACGAATGCGCCGTCACATTTTTACGCAACTTCGAATCGCGACGCTGCGACTGCCAAGCCGGTGCAGAAGACGACGAACAATACTTTAGGTCGAGCGGGCATTTCGCAAAACGCTTTGCGCCAGCGGCCGATCATTATTTATTATCCGTACAATCCATATGGATTTGGATTTGGTTCGCCGTTTGGTTACGGCTTCGGGTGCGATCCCTGGCTTTGGGGATGCCCGGCAGGCCTGGGATTTGGATTCGCTTACGGCGGAGGCTTCGGATACGGGGCCGGCCTTGGTTATTACGGCGGCGGATATGGCACCGGTTACGATGGCGCTTACGGCGGCGGATCGGACATGACGTTCGAGTCCAACGGGGCTGATCAGGGCGCGCCGAACGGAGACATGGCTTCGGCGGAAGGCAACGCAGGCGAGTGGCAGAATGCGCCGGAAAATAATTCGCAGCCTGCTGATACGAAAGCGCAGCCCTACGTGGTGATTTTCCTGCGCGACGGGTCGAGCTACGCGGTCAGCGACTACTGGCTGGCGGAAGGCAAGCTGTACTACGTCACTTCATATGGCGGCGAGAATTCCGTGGATTCGAACCAGATCGACCTGCAGCGTACGGTGAACGAGAACGCGGCGCACGGAGTGACGTTCACACTGCGCCCCGCAGGCGCAACGGACGCTCCCAAGGGCAAGCAGAATTTGCAGCCACCGCCGTCCAACGACGGCCAAACGTCCGCGCCAAACCCACAGTAGTTCTTCTGCGTAAATAAAAACAGGGCTGCCGATATAGGGCAGCCCTAGAACATCGTTAGACACTTCTTAGCCCAGACGGGGTGCGTTGAAATCCGAAGGCTTAGGCGGTTTCCTCAGGCGGTTCGGCAGTGGCGTCGCCGGTCTGAACGTGCTCGGGGCGAAAACCCATTCCCACGACGTAGGCAGGAATTCGGCGCAGGATGGGAAAGCGCGCCAGTAGTTTTATGGGCCAGGGAAGCGCGAACGGTTTCTTGCTGGCCAGCACAGCGCTGATCACACGATTCTGTATCAGTACCTGCAAGCGCTGCATCATGCGAGTTGGAAATTCGCGGCGGCGCTGAACTGCGGCGAGATCGTCCTCGGTCACGGTGCTGTATTCGGGTTCGGGCGCGGATGCTATATGGTCCTTTTCCGCGGATGCGCTGCCGCCCACATTCCCCTCTGATGTCCCGCCGTTTTGATCCACGCGGCCGCGCAAAAACGGCGAAGCGATTTGCCGGCTCGGAAGACCCGCAGGCGCGAGCGTCAATCCCATCGCGATGGCCGCGGGAAGCGTGCCGCCTTCAGTGGAGAGCTCGGGAGCGAGCGCGTCCATTACTGGGACAATTCCAGGCACGGCGCCTCGCTGGAACGCCGGCGCCAGAATATTTGCGGCGGCGACGGCGTCTTGTATCGCGAGATTTATACCGACACCGCCGATTGGCGACATGGCGTGTGCGGAATCTCCGATGCACAGCAGACCGGGGCGGTGCCATTGCTTTAGGCGGTCCACGACCACAGTAAGCAGCTTGATGTCGTCCCAGGTTTTTAATTCGTCCACGCGCTCGCGAAGGTAAGGCGAGAGCCTGGCGATTTCTTCGCGGAAAGCGGGCAGGCCGCGCTCGCGAATAGCGTCGAACCCACCTTTGGGAATCACGAAAGCACACTGCCAGTACTCGTTGCGCTGGATCTGCACGAGAACCCGCCCCGAATCTACGTGGCCCAGAGTTTGCACAGGGTCTGTTGGTTTGCGCGAAATGCGCATCCACAGCACGTCAATAGGCGAGCCAAAATCTTCCACTTGCAGGCCGGCTTTTTCGCGAACGATGGAGTGGCGGCCGTCTGCGCCGATTACCAGTTCAGCGCGCACTTCGAGGGGGCCGAATTGGGTTTTCGCGCGCACGCCGATTACGCGATCGCCCTCCAGGATCAGATCGGTGACTTCGGCTCGCATGCGCAGATTAAATTCAGGATAACGTTTGGCGTGGTCGGCCAAGAAATTCAGGAAATCCCACTGCGGCATGAGCGCAATGAATTTGCAGTGCGTTGGCAGATGCGTGAAATCAGCGATGGTCGCGTGTGCGTCGTTAATTTGCACGCCAATATCGCGAAGCTCGTCGTGAGGAAGCTTCAGGAATTCATCGAGGAGGCCAAGTTCGTGCATCACTTCGAGCGTGGAGGGGTGGATGGTATCGCCGCGAAAATCGCGCAGAAAGTCGGCATGCTTCTCCAGGACCAGGACTTCAACGCCCGCGCGCGCTAATAGATACGCCAGGACCATTCCCGCCGGCCCTCCGCCGGTGATGCAGCAGCGCGTGTCGATCTTTTGAACTGCGGGGTCTTCCGGCATGGCCGACCGTGCTCCGGTTCGTTCTGCGCGCTAACACCAAGGCGCGAGACTGTGGACTGCGCAGATTGTACTTCAAATTGGAGCGTGCGACTGCGGGAGTCGGGATTTCGGAACCGAGCAGTTGTAGAATACGAGGAAATCAACGGGGGCAGGCATGGAGCGATGGCGAAGCTGGGGGATGGGCCGCCGGCCAATCGAGATTTGGCGCGCTGCGATATTGGTTTTACTTGCGACGCTTCTCGGATCGTTTCTTGCTGCGCAGCAGACGGCGCCAAGGCCTTCCCAAGCGGGACTACTTGCTTCCACGCCCGAACCGGTCTATTCGAGCGACGCGAACGATTCGTGGAACCGCATATTTTACTTTTTGTTCTCGCGGCGCATCGAAACGCGCGTGAGCGAGGAATTTCCCGAGGGTGCACCGTTTGTTGACGGCGTGAGCACGCGCACGTTCGAGCGAAACGAAGTCGGGGATCGCGCGATCGACCCGTTGTACCCATCGCAAATTGTGGATACGGGAAGGCGGTTGGTTCTTACCGAGCCCGGTTATTCCGGCTTCACGAAAGCGCTGCACGAGGCGCTTAATGAGAGCGTACCGCGCTCCACGGTTGCCAGGGCGTTGATGCAGAGCGATCTGTGGGGCGCACACGACATTCTATTCGTTCCATTTCCCGCGGCGGACGAGAAGGAACTTGGCGAACGCAGGCTTGCGACGCTGGATCTGATCTCGCGCCTGATGAGGAAAGTCGCTTTGACGCCCGGGGAGATTGAGTCGTTGCCCAACAATTATTCCGCCGCGGTGCAGAGGCATTCGTTCCCCGATGTGTTTGGAAAGGACGGCGGATGGATAGAGGTCTCGTGGTTTCAT
>Ga0187863_10001728_pt1 | contig 17206 bp, 16 predicted proteins | sample June2016WEW_11_1_FD_132975 | JGI IMG/M metagenome (GOLD analysis project Ga0187863, IMG submission 132975) | Peatland microbial communities from SPRUCE experiment site at the Marcell Experimental Forest, Minnesota, USA - June2016WEW_11_10 | ecosystem: Environmental > Terrestrial > Soil >... | reverse complement strand
GTCGCCGCGAATTTCGTGTGTTACCGCTACCGCCGTTTCGAGCGCATGAGGGAGTATGTCGGGTCCTACCGCTACGTGCTGAAACGGGTGGGCAATGATCTGCGCATCAAGGAGCGCCGCGTGCTGCTCGACGCCCAGGAGCTGGGCTCGCTCGGCTCGGTCAGCTTCATTCTATAGGTAGGACAAATCATGGCGGGCTATGACGAGCTGATCGAAGACCTGGTTGCGGCCAATCGTATCCTCGCCGTCCTGGGCGTGGTCGACGGTTTCGGCCATGTCAGCGCCCGGCACCCGCATAATCCCCAACGCTATCTCTTGTCGCGCGCGCGGCCGCCCGAATGCATCGAATCCTCCGACATCATGGAATTCACCCTCGAGGGCGAGCCGCTCGAGGCGCGCGGCCGGCGGCCCTATAACGAGCGTTTCATCCACGGAGCGCTCTACGAGACGCGACCCGACATCAACGGCGTGGTGCACAGCCACAGCCCGAGCGTCATACCTTTCGGTGTCGCCGGAGAAACGCTCAGGCCGGTGATGCATATGGCCGCGACCATCGGGGCCGAGGTTCCGATCTGGGAGCCGCGCAAGAATTTCGGCGACACCGACATGCTGGTCTCCGACATGGCGCAGGGCCGCGATTTGGCCAAGGCGGTGGGGCCGGGAAAGAGCGCGCTGATGCGCGGCCATGGTTCGGTCGTGGCCGGGCGGAACTTGCGCGAGGCGGTCTATATCGCGGTCTATCTCGAGGTGAACGCGCATCTGCAGATGGACGCGCTGCGTTTCGGCAAGACGATCAACTTCCTGTCGCCCGGCGAGATTCAGAAAATCCTCGGCCGCCAGGCCAAGGGCAAGGCGTCCGAAGGTTTCGACCGCGCCTGGGAAGGTTGGTGCAACCGCGCCGGGGTGACGTTCAGGCGCGGCGTCTGAGCGAAGCCGGCTCAATCCGGCGTCTTCACGCCCGGCCGTTTGAAGTGCTTGTCCTGGTGGCCTTTGCCTTCGAGATCGCCCAGCGGGAAGAGCCAGGAATAGCCGCCCTTGGGATTGGTCAAAATCTCCCAGCAATTCTGGTCGCAATCCCAGAAGTAGAAGCTGTAGGTGCCGTGCTGCAGGATCGGCTTGCTGATCTTGCTGAGCTTCCACTTGTCCTTCTGCTCCATGACGATGCGATAGCACTCGTCGACTTCTTCCTTGGTCTCGACGTCGAGGCCGTTATGGCCCAACAGGCTCATCGGCTGCTTGGTCTTGCATTTGACCGTGGCGATGGTGTTGTTGCCGCCGAGCCGGATCATGAGCGAGATCGGGCTGGTCTTGACCACATCGAGGCCGAGGAATTCCTCGTAGAATTTGCGCGTGAAATCGAGATCGGTCGATTCCAGCGTGCCGTGCGACAGGAAATTGAGCTTCAAGGCCGGCTGCGGCTTGGCGGCGGCATCCGGTTTGGCGGCGGTGTCGGGCATGGTCGTTCCCCCTTCTCCCTCTGGCCTGGCTCGGTTTGCCCGCGCCCGTCTTTGCTATGATTCTACCTTTCCCGGTACGGTGCCCACAATATTAGTCTTCGGCTTGGTTTTTGGCCCCGGCCCTAGCGCAGCATCAACAGCCGCGTCGCCGCGGTCACGGGCGGCAACACCATCCGGCCGATGGCAGTGCTCAGGCCCAGGGGCTTCAAGAACATCTTCAACGCCATGTCGAAGGGGAAATGCGCCTTGCCGATGCGGCGCAAGCCCTTGCGGTAATCGTCGTAATCCCGGCGCTTGAATTCCACGCCTGGATTGCGGGCGAGGAAGACGTATTTGAAGGCGATGAAGGCGTCTTCGTCGTCGATCTCCATCGCGCGCTCCCACAGCGTCTTGAGCACGGCGGCGCGGCCTTGGCGCTCGCTCTCCTGATAGCGCAGAAAATAATGATAGAAATGCTTGTAGTGCCGCACTTCGTCCGAGCTAATCTTGGCGGTGAGTTCCTTCAGCACCGGCTCGGCCGTGATCTCGGCCATCATGCGGTAGAAGCTCGAGGTGCCGGTTTCCACGACGCAGCGCGCCGCCATTTCCAGCGCGCGGGTCGAGGCATAGTGCTCGTTGCTGCAAAGAGCGCCATACTCGCCCATGAAGTCGCGATAGGCTTTTTCCCAATCGAAATCGGGCCAGGCGGTCTGGACATAGCGCTTGAGCGACGCGCCATGCTGCATCTCCTCCGGCTCCCAATGGTTTTGCAGCCAATCGACGATCTCCGGATCGCCCTGGAAGAAGGCGATCAGGTTCCTGGTGTAGTGGTCCGAGGTGATCTCGATGAAAGAGGCGGAGGCGATGATATAGAGGAGCAGCGCGTCGTCCCGCACCAGCTCGCGGTCGAGCGTGTGATAGGGGATGTCCTTCATCGACCACGGCGCATCGCCGTGGCTGTCCAGATACGAATCCAACATCAACGCCCCCATGCTTGCGGACAGGCCTCTTTTGGGCCCTCAAACCATAAGTATAAGTGATTTATGGCGAAAATGAGAAGATGACGGTATTCACCGCTGGCGGCGCACCGGCACGCCCGCCTTGGCCAGTTCGCTGTCGAGTCCGCCGGCGAGCCAGAGCCAGAACATGCGGAAATCGCTGATCAGCGACCATAGCGGGTGATCGAAAGTCGCCGGGCGATTTTGCGCGATGAAAAAATGACTGATCCAGGCCGGTCCATAGCCGCCGCCGACCGCCAAAACGAGGAACCAGCCGCTTGCCGTCGCGGCCAGTCCGCACAACGCGCACACCGCCAGTGCCGTGCCGAAATAATGCCAGATGCGCAGTCTCGGATTGGCGTGGGCGCGCAGGTAGAAGCGCCAAAAATCGTCATAAGCGGCGGCATGCCTGCCGCCGCCGCCACGTGAATGATTCTTGCCCCGGGCCATCGCTGCCTGCCGCCGTTATTCTAAGCCAGAAGGAGCGACCGAGAAGTCACTTTCGCGCCACCGGCATTCCCTTAAATGGCCAAAAACCGGCTCACAATCGGGGTGGCGGCAAAACGGTGGAATTTCCGAAGACCGCCCGGACCGGCCTGTCCCCGCTACCCCCGGCGCGGCACTTCGTGTAAAATGTCGGCGTGCGAACGGGGCGGTCATGAATCGGTCACGCATTATCTTTGCCTGTGCCGCTATCCTTGGCGCGACAGCGGCGCTTTTCCCGCCATCCGCCAACGCCTCGCGGCAAATCTACGAATACCGGATCGTCCATCCGACCTTCGGCGATGTCGGCAGCTATACCAACATCATCGACAAGATCGGCGACAAGACCGAAGTGACGACCGAGCTGCATGTCGTGGTCAAGCTGCTCGGCATCGTCGTGTTCCGGCAGGAAGCGGAGCGCACCGAGCGGTGGCTCGGCAACCGCATGATCGCTTTCAAGGGCGTCACCACCACGAACGGCGTCGATCTCGAAGTCCGTGGCGAGGCGCAAGGCAATAACTTCGTCATCACCACGCCCGATGGCGTCTTCACCGCGCCGGCGAACGTCCATCCTTCCAATCCCTGGTCGCTCAAGGTGTTCGAATCCGACGTGATGATGTCGACCAAGACCGGCGAGTTTTTTCCCGTCAGCGTCAACGATAGCGGGCAGGTCGACGTCACCATCGACGGCGCGGACCTCAAGCTTCACCGATACGACATCATCGGCCACAAGCACGACATCGTCTGGATGGACGATGGCGGCGCGCCGGTGGCCTTCGAGATCGAGCAAGGCAACAGCCTGATCGATTTCCACCTGACGCGCAGCCTCAGCCAGCCCGAATACGTCTCGGCCGATCTGTCGCGGTGACGCCGAGATACGCGGCTAGATATTCTCCGGCAGCGGCTTTCCCCTGGTCTCGGGCAGGAAGAGCGTGGCGAAGAAGCCCAGCACGTAGATCAGGCTGATGGTCACCGCGGTGTTGCCAAAGCCGCCGAAATTGGCGATCAGCGCCCCGGCGGTCAGCGGCCCGAGGCAGGCGATGAAGCGCGGCGTGTTGAAGACGAAAGCGAGGCCGGTCGCTCGCACCCGGGTCGGGAACAGTTCCGGCAACCACACCGGCATCCAGGAATATTGTCCCAGGGTGAAGAAGCCGTTCACACAGGCCGCAAGCAGCAGCAGGTTGAGATCGCTGGTCCACAGGAACAGCACCGGCGTCATAACCAGCGCCGCGGCGAAGAACACCATCACCACCGGCTTGCGCCCCACCACATCGGCGAAGAATCCCAGGCTGATATAGCCGGCGATGGCGCCGAGATTGTAGGCCATGCCGGTATAGCCCGCCCAAACCGGTCCGGGCAGGCCGGCCTTGGCCGCGACGGAGGCGACATAGGGCGGAACGAAACTCGAGATGCCCCACCAGGCGAGCGTGGTCGTCAGCGACATCAGGAACAGGATCAGCAGCCGCCCGCGAACCTTCCGATCGGCGAACAGCTCGGCCAAAGTGAAGCGGGTCAGCCCGTGATCGGCCGCATCGAGTCGGTCGCCGCGCTTTTTGCGCGCCACCGCCGCCTTGCGGCGCTCGCTGCTGCGCTCCCACACCGGCGATTCGGGAATGCCGCGCCGGATCCACAACGTGAACAGGCCGGGCAATATCCCGATCAGATACATGTAGCGCCACGCATCGGGGCCATGGGGGCTGACGAACACCCACACCAGCGAGGCGGTGAAGAAGCCGATGCCGAGACCGCATTGCATCAATCCCGCGCCCTTGCCGCGCGCCTTGTCGGGCCACAGCTCGGCGGTGATCGACGCGCCGGTCGCCCATTCCGAGCCGATGGCGACGCCGACCACGAAGCGCAGCAGCGCGAAGGAGAGCCAGCTCCACGACAGCGCGCTCAAGCCGGTCATCAGCGAATAGGCCAGAATCGCCAGCATCATGGTGCGCCTGCGGCCGATGTAATCGGCGAGCACGCCGCCGATCATGCCGCCGACGCCCCAGCCGAACAGCGTGATGGCGATGGTCGCCCCGGCATAAAACGGGATCTGTCCGTATTGGCTCGGGTCGAGCAGTTGGTGAAGCGCCACGCCGACCGTCAGGATCAGCGCATAGACCTCATAGCCGTCGAACAGCCAGCCCAGATTGGCCGCAAACAGCGTGTTCCACTGGCTGCGGTTGAGCGAGCGATACCACGGACTCGCGGCGGCGGCATTCATGCTCATGACGATTTCCTCCCCTGTTGCGCGGTTATGTGGGCGACGTACCCTTCCGCTTGCGTGCGGCGACTTTCACGGCCTCGATGATTTCCGGATAAGCGCCGCAACGGCAAAGATTACCAGAAAGATAGTGGCGAATCTCGTCCTCGCTGGGCGCCGGGTGCTCGTCCAGTAACTGCTTGGCCATCAAGACGAATCCGGGCGTGCAGAAACCGCATTGGAAGGCGCCGCATTCCAGGAACGCCTCTTGCACCGGATCGAGCCTGCCCGTCCGGTCGAGACCCTCGACGGTCTCGATGCGCGCGCCATCGGCCAGGCAAGCGAAAGCGAGGCAGGCCGAGACCGCGCGGCCGTCGACCAGCACGGTGCAGCAGCCGCACAGGCCTTGGCCGCAACTCTCGCGCGCGCCGAACAGCGAGAACCGCTCGCGCAGAACCTCGAGCAGCGTCTCGTGGGTCGCAACTTCGGCCGAGACCGTCGCGCCATTGAGGGTAAAGGTGATCCGCCGCGGGCTCGCGCTCATGTCTTTTTCCCCCGCTCGATCGCGGCGTAAACCGCATCGGCCGTCATCGGCAATTCCATCAAGCGCACGCCGACGGCGTCGTCGATGGCGTTGGCGATGGCCGGCGAGACGCCGAAGGTCGCGCTCTCGCCCACGCCCTTCGCGCCATAGGGTCCGCTGTGCTGCACCGCCGCCACCGCTTCGTTCTCGATCCGCACGGGCAGATCGCGCATCCCGGGAATCTTGTAATCGGCGAGCGAAGGATTGAGCAGCTGGCCGTCGCGGAATTCCATCTTCTCCATCAGGGTGAAGCCCAGCTGCATGATCGCGCCGCCGGAAAGCTGGGTCTCGACGATCTTCGGGTTGATGGGATTGCCGAGATCGGCGACGTTGATGAGCCGTTGCACCCGCACCTGGCCGGTTTCCGTGTCGACCTCGACCTCGGCGCCGGTGCCGCCCACCATCCAGAACGGCGTGGCATTGGGCGTGAGCCCGGTGGCGTGATCGGGCGAGGCATAGCTCGGCACGAAGCTGCCGGTGCCCATGATGTTGCCCGCCTGCATGCCGTATTTCTTGCGGAAGAGTTCGGCCAAAGGCACGTTGCTGCCGCGCGGCAGGCCCAGCTCGGCCGCCAGCGCCTCGATCTTGGCGCGCGCATCCTCGGCGGCGAGCCGCACCGCATGGCCCATGTGATAGGTCGAGCGCGAGCCGAGCGTCGCCATATCATAGGGCGTGACGTCGGTATCCGGATGCACCACCTTCACCGTCTCGGCCGGAAGGTTCAGCACCTCGGCGGCGATCTGCGCCATGATGGTGTCCGAGCCCTGGCCCATATCGACCGTGCTGCAATAAAGCCCGCAGCTGCCATCGGCATAGAGATTGACGATCGCGACCGAGGTGGTGGGCGCGATCGAGGCCTTGAACCCCACGGCCAGGCCGCGCCCGCGTTTCAACGCGCCGCCGCCACGGTCGAACGGCTTCTGCCAGTCGAGCCGCGCGGCGATGCGCTCGAGCACCAGTTCGATGGCGGCGTCCTTCATCGCCGTGCCGGTGGACTGGGGCCGGCCTTCGCGCAGGATGTTCTTGCGGCGGAATTCGAGCGGATCGATTTTCAACGCGCGCGCGATCAGATCGGTGTGGCTTTCATAGGCCCAGACCAGCTGGGGAATGCCGAAGCCGCGCAAGGCGCCGGCCGGCGGCCGGTTGGTGTAAAGCGCATAGGAATCGATCTGCACATTGTCGATGTCGTAAGGGCCCGCCGCGGTGAAGCCCGATTTCTGGGTCACGCGCGGACCGATATCGGCATAGGCGCCGCCGTTCCACCACACCTCGCATTCGCGCGCGGTGATGCGCCCCTGCTGGTCGACCGCGCTCTTGATGCGGAAGGTCGAGGGGTGCTTGGTAATGGTGAAGAACTGCTCGTCCATGCCGAGCGAGACCTTCACCGGCCGCCGCGCCAGCAGGGCCAGCGCCGCCACCAGCGCTTCGAGCTTGATATAGAGCTTGGCGCCGAAGCCGCCGCCGAGATAGGCGGTCTTGACGCGTACGCGGTTCTCCGGCCAGCCCAGGAGCCGCGCTATCTCGATGCGCACGAAGGACGGGCTCTGCGAGGATGTGTGAATGGTGAGCCGGCCCTCGCCCGCCTCGGCAACCGACACCATCGGCTCCAAGGGCGTATGCGTCACCTGCTGGGTGCGGAAGGTATGTTCGAAGACATGCGCCGCCTCGACAAATGCCTTCTTGGCGTCGCCGCGCCGCAATTGGAAATCGAGCGCCACATTGGTGCCCTTGCGGCCTTCGAGATGCTTGAGATCGGGAAAAGTTCCCGCCGGCTTGAGCACGTCATGGACGATGGTCTTGGACGTAACCGCCTCAACCTCGTCCATCACCGCCGGCAATTCATCGAATTGGGCAACGATGAGCCGCGCCGCTTCCTCGGCCACATGCGAATCCTCGGCCAGGACCACGGCCATTGGTTCGCCGATGTGCCGCACCTTGTCGATCGCCAGGATCGGCTGGTCGTGGAAGGCCGGACCGTAATAGGGGTTGGGAATGACCCGGCGGACGTCGTCGCTGGTGAAAACCGCAAAAACGCCGGGATACGCCTTCGCCGCCGCGGTGTCGATCGACCGGATGCGGCCATGCGCGATCAGGCTGCGGAAGATCTTGGCGTGCAGCATGCCGGGCAGGCGCAGATTGTGGATGTATTCGGCGCGGCCGGTGACCTTGGCGCGGCCCTCGACGCGCGGCAGCGAACGCCCGACCTGACCGGATTTGGCAATCACCGTCATGACCGGGCATCCCCGTCTTGCCAGGCCGCTTGCAACGCGCGCGCGACATGGATTCGCACCAGCTGCTTTTTATAGGCGGCCGAGCCGTGGATATCGGCCACGACATCGGCCTCTTCCGCCGCAGCCTCGCCCGCCCGCCGCATCAGCGCGAGATCGAGACTCTTGCCGCGCAGCAGAGCTTCCGCCGATTTGAGCCGGACCGGCCGCTCCACCGCCGCGCCGATGACCACGCGCGCCTCTTTCACCGCCGTGCCCGCCGCCTCGACCGCAACCGCCACGCCCAGCGCCGGCCAGTCATCGGCCGAGCGCGTGGTGCATTTGGCATAGGCCGCGCGCCAGTTCCCGGGCGGCGGCAGCGTTACCTCGACGATCAGCTCGCCGCCTTTGAGCGCGGTCTCGTAGATTCCGGTGGCGAATTGCTCGGCCGGGATGATCCGCTCGCCCACAGGGCTCGCCGCGACGATCGAAGCGCCGAGCGCGATCAGCACCGGCGGCAGATCGGCGTGCGGATCGGCATGCGCCAGATGGCCGCCCAAGGTCGCCACGTTGCGCACCCGCACATTGGCCAAGGTGCGCAGCGTGCGCGCGATCACGCGAAAGCTGCGGTGAATCTCCGGCGCGCGTTCGAGCGTCGAAAGCCGCACCATCGCGCCGATGCGCAAGCCGCCATCGGTCCCGGTCTTGACCCGCGACAAACGCTCGCCCGCGGCGCGCAGGCTCACGAGCCGCTTGGGCCGGAACAGGCCCGATTTCATCAGCAGCATCAGCGCCGTGCCGCCGGCCAGCGGCCTGACCGATGGATCGCCGGGATCGAGCAAGGCGAGAGCCTCGCCGAGCGAACCCGGCTCGACCAGATCGAAAGGCATCATCGCGCGGCGGCCTGATCGAGCAGGCGCGCAAGCGCGTCCGCAACCAGCTCCGGCACTTCCAAGGGCGTGAGGTGACGCGCGCCCTTGATCACCGCGTAAGACGATCCGGTTATGCCGCGATGCAGCGCCTCGGCCATGGCGGGGGGTGCGGCGTAATCCTCTTCGCCGACCAGCACCACGGCCGGCAGTTTCATTCCCGGCAGTTTGGCGCGCAGATCGCAGGCACCGAGCATGCGGCAGCTCGCGGCATAGGAGGGCAGATCGTTGCGCAGGAACACCTCGACGCATTGCCGGACGATTTCGGGATGGCGCGCGCGAAATGCATCGCTGAACCAGCGCGTGGTTTGGAACTCCACCATGCTGCCGAGACCGGCGGAAAGCGCCTTCTGCGCGCGTTCTTCCCATTGCTTGGGCGCGTCGGCGCCGTACCACGCCGTGGTGTCGAACAGGCCCAAGGCGCGCACCCGCTTGGGATACGAAGCGGCGAAGGCGAGGCTGACGCAGCCGCCCATCGAAGCGCCGGCGACCAGCGCCGAATCCCAGCCCACATGATCGAGCAGATCGGCCAGATCGTCGGCAAAGCCCTCGACCGTATAGGGTCCGGCGGGCTTGCCGGATTTGCCGTGGCCACGGCAATCATAGATCAGCACCGCGGCCCGAGGCGCCAGGATCTGGGCCACCGGCCGCCAGAAATCCCGGTCCATCGCCAGGGAATGGACCAGCACGGCGCGTCGCGATGCATCGCCGCTTCCGTAGAGCGAGTAAACCAGCGGCACGCCGGCGCGCGTCCGGGCTTTGCCCTCGGCCGGCGGAACCGCGCCTGCACCCAGGGTCACGCCTGCGCCTCGCCTTCTTCCAACTCCTCGAGCCGGCGCTTGGCGGGCTCGATGCCCCAAACCGCGACCACGACGATCTGGATAACCAAGAGCCCGATCATCATAGCCAGCACACCGACCAGGCCATACGTGGTGAACAGAGCGACCACGAGCAGCGGCGTGACGACGGTGGCGCCGCGGCCGAACATGTTGCAGATGCCGTTGGCGCGCAGCCGTACCTCGGTCGGGAACAACTCGGAGGTATAGACTCCATAGAGGATGGCGGTGAGCACGTAGATTCCGACGATGAGCACGAATCCCACTCCGAGCACGGCTTCCGGTTGCTGCATGAAGGGATAGATCGCCCCCAGGATGATGCACCAGACCGACCCGCCGATGATGGTGAACTTGCGCCCGAGCCGGTCGGCGGAAAAGGCGCCTAGGGCGCAGCCGATGAGCGAGCCCGAGATGATCACCAGCGTATAGTTGAGCGACTGGGTTATGCTCAGTCCCTGTTTGACGAAGAAGCTCGGCAGCCAATTGACGAAGCCGAAGATCAGCGCGTTGATGGTGATGAGGACGACGCTGCCGACGATCATGAGCGGCAGCAGTTTCGGGCCGGCGAGCGAGGAAAGCGTGAAGGCCGGCAAAGGCTTCGGCATCGCCGGCGGCGGCAGCTTCTGGCCCCCGGAGACCTCGTTCTCGATCGTCCGCATCAACGCCTCGGCTTCGTCCGTCTTGCCCTTGGCTTCGAGCCAGCGCGGCGATTCCGGCAGCTTCTTGCGCAGATACCAGACGATCAGCGCGCCGATGCCGGCGATGACGAAGAGCGGGCGCCAGCCGTAGCTCGGAATGATGAGCCGGGCGAGTATGGCGGTCGCCGGCAGACCCGACACCACGACGAAAGCCATGAAGGCCATCCATTTGCCGCGCACCTGCGGCGGCACGAATTCGGTCATCGTGCCGTAACCGACGACGATCTCGGCGCCGAGCCCGACCCCCATCACGAAGCGAAAGGCGTTGAGCCAATCGATGTCGGGGGCGAAGGCGGCGGCGAGCGAGGCGAGCCCGAAGATCATCAGGTTGAATTGATAGGTGAAGCGGCGGCCGTAATGGTCGCCGAGGAACCCGGCCATGAGCGAGCCCAGCGTCATGCCGATGAATGTCAGCGACAGGAACCAGCCGTTCTGCGGCAAGGTGGAAAAGCCGGTTTTCAAGGTGGTTCCGAGCACCGGTCCGGCGACATACAGATCGTAACCGTCGAAGAACATGCCGGCGCCGATCAGCCAGAAGATGCGGTAATGGAACGGCGAGATCGGCAGCCGGTCGAGACGGGCGCCGGAATTGACCATCGCGGACATGTGACTTGGCCTCCCCCTGATATTTTATTCTCAACGGCCTTGGGCCGTTATTGCGTATAACGCTATACGAATTGGCGGACGAATGCCATGGGCGAGGCACGCGGCGAGGGTTGGCCCATTGCGCTTGGCGACTTGGCGACAAGCGCCAAGTCGCGGGGCGGCTCGCCGCGGATTAAAAGGGCGGCAATCGATGATGCACAGCAGCGCGAAACTCGACGTCGAGCAAATGGGCAAGGGGCGCGGCCTCGTTCTGCTCCACTCCTTGCTCTCGGACCGCACCGCTTTCGACCGCATCGCGCCGCGTTTCGCGCGCGAACGGCGCGTGTCGCTGGTGAATCTTCCCGGCTTCGGCGGCTCGGATCCGGCCGGGCCGGGGCTCGAGGATTTCGCCGACCGCATCGCGGCGCATTTTCCGCGCCTCGGGATCGGTCCCGAGACCGACGTGCTCGGCAACGGCTTCGGCGGTTTCGTCGCGGTGGCGCTGGCGGTGCGCCACGGCGGCAAGTTCGGCAAGCTGGTGCTGGTCGATACCGGCGCCGCCATTCCCGACGCCGGCAAGCCCGCCTTCGCCATGATGGCCGAGCGCGTCGAACGGGGCGGCATGAAGGATGTGGTCGAGGTCGCGCTCGCCCGCATGTTCCCGGAGGATTTTCTCCAGGCCCATCCCGAAATCGCCGCCGAGCGCCGGTCATCCTTGTTGCGCGCCGATCCCGGACATTTCGCCTCTGCCTGCCGCGCCTTGGCCAGGCTCGATTTGCGCGCCGAGATCAAGCACATCCGCAATCCCACGCTGGTGGTGGTGGGACTGCGCGACACCGCGACGCCGCCTGCCTTGTCGAAGGAACTCGCCTCCAACATCCCGGGGGCAAGGCTGGTCGAGCTTCCTCATTGCGGACATTCGCCGCATATTCAGGATCCCGATGGCTTCTGGAATTCGCTCAAGCCATTCCTCGGCCTTACGGGATGAAGCGAAACCGATGATCGCCCTTGTCTTGTGCGGCGTTATGGTCAAGCTTATGGAACCTGCGAATAGGGGGAGCCGTCCTAGCCATGATCCTGATTTATGGCCTTGCCCTTTATGTCTTGGTGGGTCTCGTCACGGCCGTTAGCTTCGTGAGCCTCGGCGTCACGCAGGTGTTGCCGCGTCCCGCGACCGTGACCATCGGCGCCCGAATCCTTTTTCTGCCGGGCGCGACCGCGCTTTGGCCCTATGTGCTCGTCCGCTGGCTGAAATCCGGCGGTACCCGATGAGACGATTTCACCGATCCATCCACCGCATGCTTTGGCCATTCTTGGCGCTGGCGGTCGCGTTGGGCTTCGCGCTGGCGCTATGGCTGCGTCCTCCTCCCGTCTGAGCATCGCAAGAGGAGAGCGCCGATGAGCCTCGACATCCGCGCCGTGCAGTGGAACCGGGACAAGCTCGTCTATGACGGTATTCTGCTCGCCGCCGTCGCGCTCTTCATCGGCGATTTTGCCGCGATCCATTGGCGGCTGCATCCGCCGCAGAGTTATCCCGACGCGATCGATATCTGGATTCGGGCTTTCGGCACTTGCGCGTTTCTCATGCTGACCGTGATCCTGTCGATCGGCCCGCTGACGCGGCTGAACCCCCGCTTCCTCCCGCTTTTGTACAACCGGCGCCATTTCGGGGTGTTGATGTTCTGCGTCGCGGCGTTCCATGCCTGGCTCTTGCTGGACTGGTACCTGGTGCAGAACAAATTGCCGGAGCTCGTCGCGCAAATGACGGCTTGGGGCGATTACGGCAAATTCATCGGCTTCCCCTTCAAGGCGCTCGGGCTCGCCGCCCTGCTGATCCTGTTCCTGATGGCCTCCACCAGCCACGATTTCTGGGTGAAGTTCCTGACGCCGCGAATCTGGAAGGGCCTGCACATGGCGCTTTACCTCGCCTATGGGCTGGTGGTGATCCATGTGTCGCTCGGCATCATGCAATACGAACGCACCTTGCTCATCCCTTTCATGCTGGTGGGCGGATTCGGCACCGTGACGGTGCTCCACCTGGTGGCCGGTTGGCGCGGGCGGGCGATCGACCAAGGCGCCGCATTGGGCGGCGAAGGCTGGATTTCCGTGGGGCCGCCGCGCTCCATCCCGGATAAGGGCGCCCGCATTGTCGCGGCGCCCGGCGGCGAGCGCATCGCCGTCTTCCGTGACGGCAATCAGATCGGCGCGCTCACCAATCTATGCGCCCATCAGAACGGACCGGTCGGCGAAGGCCATATCATCGACGGCTGCGTGACCTGCCCCTGGCACGGCTATCAGTACCGGCTAGCGGATGGCTGCGCGCCGCCGCCTTTCACCGAAAAACTCGTCACCTACCGCGTGCGGATCAATCGCGGCGCCGTGGAGGTGGACCCGCGCCCGCTGCCGCCGGGCACGCCGGCCGCGATCACATGTCCGCGCGATACGGTCTGAGGAATTCGAGATCGGCTGGCGGCGGCATGCGATGAGAGATTACGCCTCCACCAGTTTTTGGCTCGAAACCTGCGGCGACGATTTGACGCCGCGGCCGGGTTTGACGGGTTCCATCGACGTCGATGTGGCGATCCTCGGCGCGGGCTATACCGGGCTCTGGACCGCCTATTACCTCTTGGCGCGGCAGCCATCTTTGAAGATCGCCATCGTCGAGAGCGAGATCGCCGGCTTCGGCGCTTCGGGGCGCAACGGCTCCTGGTGCACGGCGAATTTTGCGCTCAGCCCCGGAGCCGTCGCGAAAACCTACGGGCGGGAACGGGCTGTCGCCCTATACCGCGCGCTGGCAGCTTCGGTTGACGAAGTCGCGCGAGTCGCATCGAGCGAAGGATTCGATATCCAGTTCGTCAAGGGCGGCGGGTTGTCGGTCGCGCGCGGACCCCAGCAATTGCCGTGGGTCCGGGAATCATACGCCGAACTCGAAGCGCTCGGGCTCGGCGACCGCGTCAGGCTGCTCGACCGGGCCGAGACCGATGCCGTGGTCAGGATCGCCGGCGCGGAAGGCGCGATCTATTACAAGGATGCGGCAAACCTGCATCCGGGCCGGCTGGTGCGCGGACTGGCGCGCGCCGTCGAGCGAAAAGGCGCAACGATTTATGAACGGACGAGTGTCGACGATTTTTCGACCGGTTCCCGCCCGGCGCTGCACACCAAATTTGGCGATGTGAATGCCAAAACCATCGTGCTGTGCGGCGAAGCATATCTCTCGCGCTTGAAGGCGCTGCACCGGCAATTGATCCCGGTCTATTCGCTGATGACCTTGACCGAGCCGCTGTCCAATGCTGATTGGGACGCGATCGGCTGGCGGCACCGGGAATGCATCGATTCCTGCCGTCTCACCATCGAATACGCCGCCAAGACGGCGGATGGGCGCATCCTCTTCGGCGGGCGCGGCGCGCCTTATCATTTCGGCTCGGGCATCGAGGACGCTTACGACCGGCACGAGCCGACCATCCGCATGTTCCAGGACGGCGTGCGGAACTGGTTTCCGCGTTTGAAGGATGTCCGTTTCACCCATGCCTGGGGCGGGCCGCTGGGCGTGGCGCGCGATTTCACGCCGACCATGATGTTCGACCGCGCCTCGGGCGTGGCCAGCGCCCGGGGCTATGTCGGCAACGGCGTGGCCACATCCAATCTGGCGGGCCGCGTGCTGGCCGATCTGATCACGGACGTAAACTCCGAGATCACGACCCTGCCCTGCGTCAACCACCGCTCGCCGGATTGGGAGCGGGAGCCGTTGCGCTATCTCGCCGTCCATTACATCCAGAACGCTTATTGGAAAATCGACCAGAAGTCCGAGCGGACCGGCTTGGCGCCGAGCGGCAAAACGCTCGCCGAGCGCCTGACGCGGCACTAGACTGCCTCAGAAGGAGAACGCTATGCTCCGATCCATCCTGATCAACGGCAAGTTCGTGGCCGCGAAGTCGAATACGGCGATCAAAATCCACAATCCGGCGACGCTCGAGAAGCTCGACAGCATTCCGGCCTGCGGCGCGGCCGATATCGACGCGGCGGTGAAGGCGGCGCGCGCCGCGCAACTTGCATGGTGGCGGACGCCGGGCGTCAGCAAGGCGGAGCTTTTGCACGAAGTGGCCAACCGCATTCGCGCCCGCCAGATGCCCATCGCCAAGATGATGACCGCCGAGACCGGCAAACCATTGATCGAGTCAACCGACTGCGTGCAATGGGTGGCCGAATGTTTCGACTATTTCGCGGAGGTGGGCCGCGCGTCGCTCGGCCTCGCCATCCCGCCCGGCGCCGACCACCAGGTCAATTTCGTCCGCAAGGAACCCTATGGCGTGGTGGCCTGCATCGCGCCGTTCAACTTCCCGCTGCTTTTGACCGCCTGGAAGGTGGCGCCGGCGATCGCGGCCGGAAACACCGTCGTGTGCAAGCCGCCGCACCAGAACCCGCTTTCCGGACTGCTGCTGGGCGAATGCTATGACGTGTTGCCGCCGGGCGTGGTCAATATCGTCACCGGCGCCGGCGACACCGGCAAGATTTTGACCGCTCATCCCGATATCGACATGATCGCCTTCACCGGCTCGACCGATGTGGGCAAGCAGATCGCCGCCGCGGCGGGATCGCAATTGAAGAAGGTCAATCTTGAATTGGGCGGGATCGACCCGCTGATCGTGTTCGAGGACGCCGATCTCGACATCGCGTCGCGCGGCGCGGTGTGGGCGCGGCTCTTGAACGCGGGCCAGGTTTGCACCTCGTCCAAACGCATCTACGTGGTCGAATCGATCGCCCAGGATTTCACCAAGCGCGTCGTCGAACACGTCAAGAATCTCAAGGTCGGTAATCCGATCGACCCCAAGACGGACATGGGACCGCTGATTTCAGGGGACGCGGTCGCGAAGCTCGAAAGCCAAGTCGCGACCGTGTTGTCCGAAGGGGCGGAATTGCTCTTGGGCGGCAAGCGATTCCAGCCGGGCGGCCTCAAGGGCCATTTCTTCCAGCCGACGGTGATATCCAAAATGCGCCACGGCGGCATCGCCACCAAAGAAGAATTGTTCGGCCCGGTGGTGTCGATCTTCACCGCCAAGGACGCCGCCGAGGCGATCGCGAAGGCGAATGATTCCGAGTACGGCCTCGGCGCCACGATCTACACCAAGAACCTCGAACTCGCCATGAATGCCATGGAAAACATCAAGGCGGGCAGCTTCTGGATCAACGATCCGCTATCCGACAACAACGCCGCGCCCTTCGGCGGCATGCGTCACAGCGGCATCGGGCGCGAGCTCGGCGCGGAGGGCCTCGACGCTTTCCGCGAGCCGAAACACGTCCATCTCGATTACGTCCAGGAGCGCAAGCGCGACTGGTTCCCCTATGCCGACAGGAAGCTGCCCTAGGGAAGCGAAAACGCCCTAGTCCTGATCGACGGGGTCGGCCATGACGGGATGGCCCTTGCGCCCGCCGCCCATGACCGCCACCGATGACGGTTCCGCCGCGAGAAGCTTGCCGGCGAAGTCGAGGCAGCGCCCGGCGAGCGCGGCCGCGCCTTGCGCAAGCTCCTTCGAATTTTGGACGATGCGCACGTTGTTCTCCATGTCCTCGTGCGACCAGCCGCGCGAATGGGCGATATAGGGAAATTGCGGGAACAGGAAGCCGAGCTCGGCGAAAAAGCTCAGCATCGAACCGGCGACGCCCTGGATGTTGTCCTGGCCGCCGACGATGATGAAACCCGCCACCTTGTTCCGGATGAGCAGCTTCTCGTTGCGGGAAATATCGACCTGGGCGCAATTGAGCCGCTCGACCATCTTGAAATAGAGCGAGGAGGCCGAACCCCAGCGGATCGGCGTCGAGACGATGACGGCGTCGGCCCAGAACACCAGCGCCTCGTAAACCTGGTCCATCTGGTCCTTGGGATCCATCTGCGTGATCGAGCACGGCCAGGTGCAGGCGTAGTAGCTCTTGGAGAAATAACCCTCGCAGGCCCGGAATTTGAGATCGTTGAGGGTGATGAGCTTGGTCTCGGCGCCGAGCCGCTTCCCTTCGGCCAGCGCGCAACCGAGCAAATGGTCGGAGCCGGAGAAGCGCGGATGGGATGCGTCCATCACGGTCGTCGAAATCCCGGCGAGGCGCAGCTTCCCCGGCGCGCGCACCGGCTCGCGCGAGAGCGGATGGGGCGGGTGCGGTTTCTTCATGCGCTTGGACGGGTTCGCGACGTCGACGAACACGCGGCCATTCTCGACCTTCACCGGGAAGGCGGGCACGCAATCCTCCTCGAAACCGGGCTCGCCCTT